>ENA-OQBV01001393-OQBV01001393.1-human-gut-metagenome-genome-assembly--contig:-NODE-1393-length-11953-cov-2.944698_pt1 | contig 11953 bp, 6 predicted proteins | sample MGYA00242750_ERZ504559 | MGnify/ENA primary metagenome ERZ504559 (study PRJEB26092, sample SAMD00036230) | human gut metagenome | host: Homo sapiens | study: EMG produced TPA metagenomics assembly of...
AGGGACGGTTCCGGCTCTGGCGGCTGCGGCGGCGAAGATCTGCGGGGTGGCTGTGCCGGACACCGTTCTGGCCGCCCAGGTATGCAACAGCGCCAAAGTCACCGACCACCATGCCATCGTCCCCACCGAGGGAGCTGGCCGGGCGGATGTGGAGGCCCTGCCTGCCGGGGAACGGGAAATCCTGCGTCTGGTGGCGCGGGAGCTTCTGTGTGCCACCGGCTCCCCTTACCGCTACCAGGAAACGGCTGTCACCCTGTCCTGCGGCGGGAACCAGTTTTCTGCCAAAGGAAAGGCCATCACCGATCCGGGCTGGAAAGCCTATCAGCGGGAAAAGGTAGACCCGGCAAAAGAAAGCGTCCTGCCGGACGGACTGACAGAAGGAATGACGCTCCCCGTCACCGCTGTCACCATCAAAGAGGGCAAGACCACCGCCCCCAAGCACTATACCGAGGACACGCTGCTCTCCGCGATGGAAACGGCTGGCGCAAAGGATATGCCGGAGGATGCGGAGCGCAAGGGCATCGGCACACCGGCCACCCGCGCCGGTATCTTAGAAAAGCTGGTGTCCACCGGCTTTGTGGAGCGCAAGAAACAGAAAAAGACCACCAACCTCATCCCCACGCAGATTGGCGTTTCCCTGATTACTGTCCTGCCGGAGCAGCTTCAATCGCCGCTTCTGACTGCGGAATGGGAACACCAGCTCAAAGAGGTGGAGCGCGGTGAAGTGAAGCCCAGCGAGTTCATGGACGGTATCTGCAATATGCTCCGTGACCTGGTGGGGACCTACAAGGTGATTGACGGTTCCCAGGTGCTTTTCCCCTCTGACCGGGAGACGGTGGGCAAATGCCCCCGCTGCGGCGGGGCTGTCACCGAGCGCAAGCAGGGATTTTTCTGCGAAAATGCTGGCTGCCGGTTTGCCCTTTGGAAAAACAGCAAGTTTTTCACAGCCAAGAAAAAGAACCTTACCAAGACGGTGGCCGCCTTTCTCCTGAAGGATGGCCGTGTGAAGCTCACCGGCTGCTACTCGGAGAAAACCGGCAAGACCTATGATGCAACGGTGGTGATGGAGGACACCGGCGAAAAAACCAACTTCAAGCTGGTGTTCGGGAATGGATAAGCCTCGCATGACGGAGGGCCAGCTCCGGCGCGCCCGGAAACTGATCCGCCGCCTGTGCGCCAACTATGATGAAGGAAACTGCCTGGCCCTGGATGAAGGCGAGGGATGCGTCTGTGTGCAGAGCATTTCCTACTCCCTCTCTGCCGGTATTTAAGGAGGCGGTTCTGCCTGTGGATGCGGAGCTGTGCGCGGCCATCGGCCAGGGAGCCGATGATCTGAAACGCTGCCGGGCCTGCGGCAAGCCCTTCCAGGCCAGAAGCAATCGGGCTTTGTACTGTCCCCGCTGCGCCGCTTTTGAACAGCGGAAGAAAACCCGTGAACGGGTGCGCCGCCACCGGGGGCAGATGTAACGCTTTCGGGGCCGGAAAGCCCAGGTATTTCAAGGCATTTCCGGCCCCGTTTGTGCGTTGCCGTATGTTTTCCCCTGAACCCCTCAAAACCGTGTTTGAAACCGTTACATTTCCGCCCCCGCAAGGGATGAGTTTTCTTCCCCTGCGGGGGCTTATTTTTTCAGGAAAGGAGCTGAAATCTCATGGCTGATAAGCCCACCAACAAGGAACGCCTGAAAGAACTGGGTGAAAAGATCGAGGCAGGCATCCGGGAAGTGTTTGACAGCGGTAAGTATGCCGAGTATCTGAAAGTCATGTCCCGCTTTCCCACCTACTCCGTCAATAACCAGATGCTGATCCGCTTACAGCGCCCTAACGCGACCAAAGTGGCCGGTTACAACAAGTGGCAGCAATTTGAGCGTCATGTAAAGCGGGGCGAACATGGCATCACGATTATCGCCCCTACACCCTACAAGAAGAAAATCGAGGAACAGAAGCTCGACCCGGATACCAAGGCCCCGGTGCTGGACGCCAACGGCAAAGTGGTGATGGAGGAAAAGGAAATTGAAATCCCCACTTTCCGTCCCATCAAAGTGTTTGACTACGCACAGACCGAGGGAAAACCGCTGCCCCAGCTTGCCGCCGATTTGTTCGGGAATGTCCAGCACTACGAGGCTTTCATGGAGGTCCTGCGGCGCACTTCGCCGGTTCCCCTGACCATCGAGCCGATGCAGGACAATATGGACGGCTTTTTCAGCCCCACCACCCAGCGCATCGCCATCCGGCAAGGGATGAGCGAGGTCCAGACCGTATGCGCCTGCATCCATGAGATGACCCATGCCACCCTGCACAACTATGAAAAGCAGCGGTTGGAGGCCACTGCCGGGGACCCGTCCAAGGAACCGCCAAAGCCCAAGCCGCACCAGATCGAGGAAATCGAGGCGGAAAGCACTTCTTACATGGTCTGCCAGTATTTCGGCATCGAAACCGGGGAGAACAGCTTCGGCTATGTGGCCTCTTACTGCAAGGACCGGGAGCTGTCGGAGCTTCGGGCCTGCCTGAATACCATCAACAAAACTGCTGGCAGCATGATTGCCGGTATCGAAAAGCACTTTGCCGAGGTCTGCAAGGAACAGGGCATTGACCTGTCCGAGCAGAAAAAGGAGCCAGAGCAGACGGCTCCGGCTGCGGAAGAACCGGCAGCGGAGGAACCCGCCGCGCCGGAGCTGGACCCCATCGACCGGCTTGCCTCCGACATCGACCAGTTTGCCTTTGAGTTTGACCCTTATGAATATCGGGACCAGGTGGAGGACCGGGAGGCTGCGGTGAAAGACCTTGCGGCTTCTCTCCGGCATGGCGGAGCGCATAGTGTCCAGGAATGGCTTCAAAGCGTCCTGGATGAAAATGAGCCGGGGGAAGATACCGCAAAGGCTGCGGAGCTGATGCAGCGGCTGGATCAGCTTGCGCCTGTACAGGAAAAACTGCTGCTTCTGGATGAAGCGGTGTATCTGCATCTGCAAACCACCGAGGGCGGCTATGACTACACCCTCTATGACAAAGACACCCTCCACCAGATGGATGGCGGCCAGTTGGACGCGCCGGAGCTTCCCCTGTCCACCGCCGCCTTGGAAATCTGCGAGATGCACGACCTGGGCGGCCAATCCATCAAGTATGCGCCCCTTGCCATGATCGAAACCTTGCAGGAGGCGGCCTATCAGCAGATGCAGGAGGCAGCGGCTCAGGCCGCCGCCCCGGAAAGTACCATGCTGCCGGATGCCCCGGAGCAGGCGCTGGATGAGTACCCTATGCCGGACCCGATGCTTACACTGGACGACCTGGAAAAGTGCGGCTACCGGGACGGGGATATGCTCCCCCTCTCTAAAGAGCGGGCGATGGAGCTTTACGAGCGGGATCTGACCGTATATGCGGTGGTGGATGGCGGCAGCGCGGAGATGCTGTTTGACCGGGAAGAATTTGACACCCAGGCCGCCGGGACCATGTATGCCGTCTCCCGCGAGGAATGGGAGGAAAGCCCGGAGTTCGATGCGCGGGTGCAGGACCGACTGAACCATCAGGAAGAACGGGAACGGGCATTTCTTTCCCATGAGGGGGACTGCTTCGCCATTTACCAGGTGGCCGAGAATGACCCGCAGAGGCTTCGTTTTATGAATATGGACTGGCTGAACGCCCATGACCTTTCTGTGGAGCGTGGCAACTACGATCTGGTCTATACCGCTCCGCTCCCGGAAACCGGCAGCATTGACGGGCGGCTTCACAAGCTGTTTGAACAGTTCAACTTTCACCGTCCGGCAGACTTCCACAGCCCATCCATGAGCGTCAGCGACATCGTTGCGATAAAAAGGGATGGCGTGGTATCCTGCCATTACTGCGACAGCGTTGGCTTTCAGGAAATCCCCGGCTTTCTTCCGTCCAATCCGCTGAAAAATGCGGAAATGACCGTTGAAGATGATTACGGCATGATTGACGGCATCATCAACAACGGCCCCAAAGCAACGGTGGCGGAGCTGGAGGCGCAGGCAAGAAGCGGACAGCCCATTTCCCTGATGGACCTGGCAGATGCCGTCCACCGGGAGGAACGGGACAAGAAAAAATCTGTGATGGAACAGCTCCGGCAGAGTCCGAAACAGGAGCGGAAAAAGACAGCGCCCAAAAAGAGCGCGGAAAGGGAGCTTTGATATGAACAACTTTACCTTTGAAGAAATCAACCTGATGTGCATTTACAATTCCGGGGACGGGACCCGCCAGGAGCTGATCGAGGCCCTCACCGAGATGCGCGGCTACCTGGGCGCAGATGAAACGGAGCTTTTGGAGCTTACCGACTCTGCCCTTGCAAAGCTGTCCGCCATGACCGATGAAGCATTTGCCGAGCTGGAACTGTACCCGGATTTTGACAGCGAGGACAATGCCTATGATGAGTAACCTGGAATTTTATTCTGCGATGGCCAGCTACACCGCCACCCACCTGACGGATAGCTGGCAGAGGTGGACAGCATTTCTCACCACCGCCTCCCGGCTGTATAAGTACCCCTTCCACGAGCAGCTTATGATCTTCGCCCAGCGCCCGGACGCAACGGCCTGTGCGGAATATGACCTCTGGAACGACACCATGCGCCGGTATGTGCGGCGCGGCTCCAAGGGCATCGCCCTGGTAGACAATTCCCGCGAAAAGCCCCGACTTCGGTATGTGTTTGATATTTCCGACACCGGCCTGCGGAAAAATTCCCGCCACCCTTTCCTGTGGGAGCTTCGCCCGGAGCATGAGGCGGCGGTGGCCCAGGCGCTCACCGAGCGGTTTGGAGCGCAGCCGGAAAATAACCTGGTGGAACAGCTTGAAAGTATCGCGGCCCAGCTTGTCAGCGAGTATTGGGTGGAACACAAGCGGGACATCCTCGACATCGTTGACGGGAGCTTTCTGGAAGGCTATGATGAATTTAACATCGGAGTGCAGTTCAGAAATGCCGCAACGGTCAGCATTACCTACTCGCTGCTGTCCCGGTGTGGATTGGAGCCGGAAGGCTACTTCGACCATGAGGACTTTTTAAGTATCTTCGATTTCAACACCCCGGAGGCGGTGGCCGCCCTGGGAACGGCGGTCAGCCAGAGCAACCAGCAGGTGCTTCGGCAGATCGGCATTACCATCCAAAACTATGAACGAGCCAAATTCGCGGAAAGGAGCGTCACACATGGAGAACAACCTGACTTACACCAAGAACGGAGATTATCTGATCCCCGACCTGAAGCTGGAGGACACGAAGCCCCTGGGCCGGTACGGGAGGATGCGCCGGGATTATCTGAAGGAGCATCGGCCGGTCCTGTTCAACGCCATGATGGTGAACGGGAAACTGTACCCGCACCTGAACGAGATCGAGCAGACCATGAACCGGCGTCTGGAGCAGATGATGCCGGAGCTGATGCAGGCAGCGGGCGTGACGGAGGAACTGAAAGCCCGCGATCCGATGACCTGGGTGGGGCTGATGAACAACTGCAAAGCTCAGGCGGAGGAAATTCTTCTGACGGAACTTATATACAGCTAACCCTGTTCCCCTCGGAACAGGAACAAATACGGCGGATTGATGAAGGGCCAGGCGTTTTCGCGTCTGGCCCTTCTGCTGTCCCGGAGCCGGAACCGGCCCCGCCAGCACCGGCGGCCCCTCGCCGGGCGCTTACCCAGGCCGACATTGATGCCGCCATCCAGGAATGGAACGGCAATATCGAGAGCAAGCACGCGGTTGTCCGCTACATGAAGGATCATGCCCGTGAAAAGGACACCGCCGCCTGGCTGCGGCAGGAATACGGCGATGCGCTGCCTGCCTTTCCCGTCACAGCGGACGGAGCGGCGGGCGATGTGCCGTGGCCCAAAGTACAGCGCCGGATCGCCCAGCTCATCAAGGAGGACCGCTTCTATACCCAGGAAGAACAGGACCGTTTTGACAACATCGACCCTATCGCCATCCGGGAGGCTCTGGCCGAGCGTGGATCGTGGACGGCCAGGTGGCGGACCCGGAAAAGCTGGACAATGACCCTTTCATCCGGCAGGTGATGCAGGATGTGGAGGCCATCGCAGCCGAGGAACGCTCCGAGCCAGGGCCGGAGCCGCCTACGCCGGACTTATCCGGCCAGCCCGTCACCCGCGAGGGAGACACCATCACCATCGGGAACGGGGAGCCGACCCATGAGATTGACATTACCGTTTCCGATGAGGAATACGAGGCCATCCAGCAGGCCATCCCGGAGGAAAAGGTCTATGACCCTGCCGCGCCGGTCTACCATGAAGGCGATACGGTCTATCTGGAAAATCAGGAATACCAGATCACGGAGCTGCGGGAGGATACCGTACAGCTTCTTCCTTCCGACATGGCCTACCCCATCTTCCGGGCCGAGAGCCGGGAACAGTTTGAGCAGCTTCTGAAAAACGACCTGCGAAACGGCCCCATTACCGAGTTCCTTTCCGCCGACCCGGAGAAAGCGGACCAGGACCTGCGGGAAGTGCTGACTTCCGGCCTGTTTACCTGGCAGGACAAGGAGTATATTTCCCGCTGGCTGCGGGATGGCGAGGGCAACACCAAAATTGCCAAACGCCTTTCCGAGCTGTATTCCGGGCGCGTGGAGACGATGGAGCTTGCGACCGGGGATATAGCAGACTACCGCACCTTCACCACCAGCGTTGAGGTGGAGATCCTGGATCACGAGGAACGAAAACTTGCGACCCTGGCATACCGCTGGGAGGAACTTGCACCGCTTCTGCGGGGACTGTATGTGAAGGAGCAGGACGGCTTCTTTCAGGACCCGGAAGGCTTCGCAGACCGGCACACCCCTCCCCTGGAAGGGACCCTGTCCTACCAGGTGGGCGACCATGTGACGCTCCCCGCACCCGACCACCCCATCACCGGCACGATTGATGCCATTGAGGATAATTCTGTCCGCATTTACACCGGACCTTATGCCTGGAGCTATGATGTCATCAGCCGGGAACAGTTTGAAATCTGGCTGCGACAGGATGAGCGAAACGCCGGACTATTCACGCGGCAGGAAAAAGAAACCCCTGCGCCGGAAATAACTTCCGAGCCGGTAACGGTCTATCCGGGCGACAAGAACAATCTGCCTTATGATGTGGTGGTGGAACGGCTGCACATAGACGAGCCGGAACCCACACCGCCGGAACCGGCTCCATCTGCGGAGCAGGCTGACCATCAGGAAAACACGGACCAGCCCCGCCGAACCGGGCAGAACTTCCGCATCACGAACGACCACCTGGGGGAAGGCGGACCGAGGCTCAAATATCAGGCCAATATCACCGCCATCCGGCTGTTGAAGGAACTTGAGGCGGCGGGCCAGCAGGCCAGCCCGGAACAGCAGGAAGTGCTGTCCCGCTATGTGGGCTGGGGCGGCGTGCCGGAGGCTTTCGACCCGTCCAAAACTGCCTGGGCCAAAGAGTATGCCGAGCTGAAGGAGCTTTTGACCCCGGCGGAATACGAGGCGGCCAGGGCCTCCACCCTAAACGCCCACTACACCAGTCCTATGGTGATCCGCGCCATTTATGAGGCCGTGGAGCAGATGGGCTTTCACAGTGGCAACATTCTGGAACCGTCCTGCGGCGTGGGCAACTTCTTCGGGATGCTCCCGGAGAGCATGAGCGAAAGCAAGCTGTACGGCGTGGAGTTGGACAGCATCACCGGGCGTATCGCCCGCCAGCTCTATCCCAATGCCCGCATCGAGGTCAACGGCTTTGAGAAAACGCAGTACCCGGATGGCGTTTTTGACCTTGCCATCGGAAATGTGCCGTTTGGCAACTACCGGGTGAGTGACCGCCCCTATGACCGGCACAACCTGCTGATCCACGATTATTTCTTTGCCAAGACCATCGACAAGGTTCGTGCTGGCGGCATCATCGCTTTTATCACTTCCAACGGCATCAGCGGCGGCACAATGGATAAAAAGGACGCGCACGCCAGAGAGTATATGGCCCGGCGCTGTGACCTGCTGGGCGCGGTCCGCCTGCCGAACACCACCTTCCGCGCCAATGCCGGGACAGATATTGCGATGGACATTGTTTTCCTGCAAAAGCGGGAGGTCCCCCGGATGCAGGGCGAGCCGCTGCCGGAATGGGTGGAGACAGACTTGTTACGCACAAACACTTATACGGATAAAGACGGGCGGGAACGGCACGACCATGTGACCATGAACCGCTACTTCCGTACCCACCCGGAAATGGTGCTGGGCGACCTGGATATTGTGACCGGGCCGTTTGGCCCCCAGCTCGTCTGCAATCCGAGGGAAGGCGCAGACCTGGAACAGCAGCTCCGTGAGGCGATGCAGCATATCCAGGGCCGCTATACCGAAGCCGAGCTGCCGGAGCTGGGCGAAGGCGAGGACATCGACACCTCCCTCCCGGCAGACCCGGATGTGAAAAACTATTCTTACACGGTGGTCGATGGCGCGGTGTACTACCGGGAAAACAGCCGCATGGTGCGCCCTGACTTAAACGCCACCGCCGAGGCCCGCGTCAAGGGGCTGGTGGAGCTGCGGGACTGTGTGCAGCGGCTTATCGACCTGGAAATGAACGCCGCCATGCCGGATGCCGCTATCCGGGAACAGATGGCGGAGCTGAACCGGCTCTATGATGCCTTTTCTGCCAAGTACGGCCTTATCAATGACCGAGCGAACCGGCTGGCCTTTGCCGATGACAGCAGCTATTACCTGCTCTGTGCGCTGGAAGTGCTGGACGAGGATGGCAGGCTGGAACGAAAGGCGGATATGTTCACCAAGCGGACCATTAAGCCCCATGAGGCGGTGGCCTCCGTGGACACCGCCGCCGAAGCCCTGGCAGTCTCCATTTCGGAGAAAGCCTGTGTGGATATGAGCTATATGGCTTCGCTCACCGGCAGGACCGGGAACGAGCTGGCCGAGGAACTGCGGGGCGTGATCTTCCAGGTGCCGGGGATTACGGAGCCGGACGGCTCACCCCATTATGTGACCGCCGATGAATACCTGTCCGGCAATGTCCGGCAGAAGCTGCGCCAGGCACAGCGGGCGGCGGAGCGCGATCCGGCGTTTTCCATCAATGTGGAGGCGCTCACCGCTGCCCAGCCTAAAGACCTGGATGCCTCCGAGATTGAGGTGCGGCTGGGTGCGACCTGGATTGACAAGGAGTACATCCAGCAGTTTATGTACGAGACTTTCAAGACCCCGCCCTATCTGCGGGATGTGATCGAGGTGAAGTATGTCCCTTACACCGCTGAATGGCAGGTGACGGGGAAAAACTCTGTGGGCTATAACAATGTGGCCGCCTATACCACTTACGGGACCAACCGGGCCAACGCCTATAAAATCCTGGAGGACAGCCTGAACCTGCGGGATGTCCGTATCTATGACACAGTGGAGGATGCGGACGGAAAAAGAGCGCCGTGTGTTAAACGCCAAAGAAACCACCCTGGCCGCGCAGAAGCAGCAGGCCATCCGGGAGGCGTTTAAGGACTGGATTTGGAAAGACCCGGAGCGGCGGCAGGCATTGGTGCGCCAGTACAATGAGGAAATGAACAGTACCAGACCACGCGAGTATGACGGCAGCCATATCGTCTTTGGCGGCATGAACCCGTCCATCACTCTGCGGGAGCATCAGAAAAACGCCATCGCCCATGTGCTGTACGGCGGCAACACGCTGCTGGCCCATGAGGTGGGCGCAGGTAAAACCTTTGAGATGGTGGCCGCTGCGATGGAAGCCAAACGCCTGGGGCTGTGCCAGAAATCCCTTTTTGTGGTCCCGAACCACCTGACCGAACAGTGGGCTTCGGAGTTCCTGCGATTGTACCCCTCGGCCAATATCCTGGTGACAACCAAAAGGACTTCGAGAAGCACAACCGCAAGAAGTTCTGCGCCCGCATCGCCACCGGTGACTATGATGCCATCATTATCGGACACTCGCAGTTTGAGAAAATCCCCATCAGCAAGGAACGCCAGGAGCGGCTTTTGCGGGAACAGATATGGGAAATCACCGAGGGTATCTCCGAGGTGGAGGCCAGCGGCGGGGAACGCTTCACGGTGAAACAGTTGGAGCGGACCAAGAAATCCCTGGAGGCCAGGCTGGAAAAGCTGCAAGCAGAAGGCCGCAAGGATGATGTGGTAACTTTTGAACAGCTCGGCGTGGACCGGCTCTTTGTGGACGAGGCGCACAACTATAAAAACCTGTTCCTCTATACAAAAATGCGGAATGTGGCGGGCCTCTCTACTACGGACGCGCAGAAATCCAGCGATATGTTTGCCAAGTGCCGCTATATGGATGAGATCACCGGCAGCCGGGGCGTTATCTTTGCCACCGGCACGCCGGTTTCCAACAGCATGACGGAGCTTTACACCATGCAGCGGTATCTCCAATATGACCGGCTTCAGGAGCTGGGCATGGCGCACTTTGACTGCTGGGCCAGCCGCTTCGGGGAGACAGTGACCGCTTTGGAGCTTGCCCCGGAAGGGACCGGCTACCGGGCCAGAACCCGCTTTTCCAAGTTCTTCAACCTGCCGGAGCTGATGAACCTGTTCAAAGAGATCGCGGACATCAAGACCGCCGACCAGCTCCATCTTCCCACCCCGGAAGTGGAATACCACAACATTGTGGCCCAGCCCACCGAACACCAGAAAGAGATGGTGAAGGCCCTCTCCGAGCGAGCAGCCAAGGTACACGGCGGGAGCATTGACCCCAGGGAGGACAATATGCTCAAGATTACCAGCGATGGCCGCAAGCTGGGGCTGGACCAGCGGATCATCAATCCGCTGCTGCCGGATGAGCCGGGAACCAAAGTCAATCAGTGCGTGGACAATATCATGCAGATCTGGCGGGATGGGCAGGCGGATAAGCTGACCCAGCTCGTATTCTGCGATATTTCCACACCCCAGGCAAGCTCCGCCAGAAAGGTGGCGAAGGCGCTGGACAATCCGACCCTGCACGCCCTGGAAGATGCGGTGCCGCTGCCGGAGCCGGAACCGGCCTTTACGGTGTATGAGGACATCCGACAGAAGCTCATCGCCCAGGGGATGCCCGCTGAACAGATCGCGTTTATCCATGAGGCCAATACTGAAGTGCGGAAAAAGGAACTGTTCTCTAAAGTCCGTACCGGCCAGGTGCGCGTTTTGCTCGGCAGTACCCAAAAGATGGGAGCCGGGACCAATGTGCAGGACCGCCTTGTGGCACTGCATGACCTGGACTGCCCCTGGCGGCCCGGCGACCTGGCCCAGCGGAAGGGCCGCATTGAGCGCCAGGGCAACCAAAATGAAAAGGTCCATGTGTTCCGCTATGTGACTGAGGGGACCTTTGACGCCTACCTCTGGCAGACGGTGGAGAACAAGCAGAAATTCATCAGCCAAATCATGTCCTCCAAATCGCCGGTGCGAAGCTGTGATGATGTGGATGAAACGGCGCTCTCCTTTGCCGAGATCAAGGCCCTGTGCGCCGGGGACCCCCGCATCAAGGAGCGTATGGACCTGGATGTGGATGTGTCCCGTCTGAAGCTGATGAAGGCCGACCACCAGAGCAAGCAGTACCAGATGGAGGATAACCTGCTGAAATACTTCCCGGAGCAGATCGAAAAGCACAAAGGCTTCATCAAGGGGCTTGAGGCAGATATGGAAACGCTGGCCGCCCATCCCCACCCGGCGGACAGCTTTGCCGGGATGGAGGTGCGGGGCGATACCCTCACCGATAAGGAGAACGCCGGGGCCGCCCTGTTGGATGCCTGTAAGGAAGTGAAAAACGCCGAGCCGGTCCAGGTGGGAAGCTACCGAGGCTTTGCTATGTCGGTGTCCTTTGATGCTTTCCGCCAGGAATACACTCTGCAACTGAAAGGCCAGATGACCCATCAGGCCACCCTGGGCGCAGACCCGCGCGGCAACCTGACCCGGATTGACAACGCCCTGGCGCAGATGCCCCAGCGGTTGGAAAGCGTGAAAGCCCAGCTTGATAACCTCTACCAGCAGCAGGCCGCCGCAAAGGAAGAAG
>ENA-OQBV01001395-OQBV01001395.1-human-gut-metagenome-genome-assembly--contig:-NODE-1395-length-11952-cov-3.058097_pt1 | contig 11952 bp, 10 predicted proteins | sample MGYA00242750_ERZ504559 | MGnify/ENA primary metagenome ERZ504559 (study PRJEB26092, sample SAMD00036230) | human gut metagenome | host: Homo sapiens | study: EMG produced TPA metagenomics assembly of...
AAAAAGTGGTTGTTAATGGGGAAGAAAAAACACTGGGAGTTCTTTTTCCAAACGGGCTTCCTCTGAAAAAAACAGGAAACCAACATTGTGATCACCGGCAACAGGGATTATCAGGTAAAAGGTGCGGTGATCGTTCACAGCATCGAGGAAGCACTGAAGGAAGTGGAGAAATATCCGGCAGAGGATGTGTACTGTATCGGCGGAGACAGTATTTACAAACAGATGCTCCCGTACTGTGATACAGCTCATGTGACAAAAATCGATTTTGCATATGAAGCGGATGCGTATTTTCCAAACCTGGATGAGGACCGGACTGGGAGATCACAGCGGAGAGTGAAGAACAGACATACTTTGATCTGGAATATGCGTTTGTAAAATACGAGAGAAAAGATAGGTAATGTGAGCACAGATCATAAAGCAGAATGAGAATGCCCGCTTTGTACAGAAAAACAATGAAGAAATAATAAAAAAACAGACCACCGAAAAAAAATACGGCGGTCTGTTTTTTGTACTTAAATGTTATGTATAATGACGAAAATCTGGTAATTACTCGATTACGTGGATCCATCCCTTCGGTGCTTCGATGCGTCCCATCTGGATACCGGTCAGTGTGTCGTACAGCTTCTGGATAACCGGTCCCATCTTCTCCATTCCGCTTGGGAAGCAGATTTCCTTGCCGTGATCATTGATCTTTCCGACAGGAGAGATAACTGCAGCAGTACCGCAAAGACCACACTCTGCAAAATCTTTAACCTCATCGAAGTAGACCTCACGCTCTTCAGCTTCCAGTCCAAGGTACTCCTTTGCAACGTAGATCAGAGAACGACGTGTGATGGAAGGAAGGATGCTGTCAGACTTCGGTGTTACAACCTTGCCGTCTTTAGTAACGAAGATGAAGTTTGCTCCGCCTGTCTCCTCAACTTTTGTACGAGTCTTGGGATCAAGGTACATGTTCTCATCAAATCCCTGTTTGTGAGCATCTACGATAGCATGAAGGCTCATTGCGTAGTTCAGGCCAGCCTTGATGTTACCGGTTCCGCAAGGTGCGGCACGGTCATAGTCGCTGACACGGATCGTGATCGGTTTGGCGCCGCCTTTAAAGTACGGACCAACCGGTGTTGTAAGGATACGGAACTGATATTCGTCAGCAGGTTTAACACCGATCACGGCGTTGGAACCAAACATGTACGGGCGAAGATAAAGTGTTGCGCCGGAACCATATGGCGGAACCCATGCGGCATTTGCCTTAACAACCTGCTCAACAGCGTCGATAAATCTTTCCTTCGGGAATACCGGCATTTCAAGTCTTGCCGCAGATGCAGCGATACGCTCTGCGTTCAGGTCAGGACGGAAAGTAACGATATGTCCGTCTTCTGTTGTGTATGCCTTCAGACCCTCGAATACACTCTGAGAATACTGAAGCACACCAGCACACTCGTTGAGTACGATATTAGGGTCTGTGCTTAAAGCACCTTCATCCCATTTTCCATCTTTAAAATTAGACACGTATCTGTAGTCGGTTGGCATGTAAGCGAATCCGATGCTGGACCAGTCGATGTTCTTTTTTTCCATAACGATTCCTCCGTTTACAATTTTTACTTTTTACCATTGTAAAACTTTTACGTGATGACTTCAATAGTTTTTTGTTCCTTTTTTTCATTTGCTTGTAATTTTAATATGATTTCGATATAATAAAAATTATCTATGGACTGGAGGGAAAAATGGACAATCACGAATTTGAAGACCTTGGAAAAAAGATTCAGGATATTGTAGATAATGCAGTGAATTCAAACAGCTATCACGAATTAAGCCATACGATCAGCCAGACAGTAAATAAGGCCATTGATTCCGGAAGCGAAGCGCTGAAAAATGCGATGAATTCCGTGTTTGATCCGGGTGCTGATCCGGAATTCCGTAAGAAAAGCTATACATACCAGAGCCCTTATTACGGAAGAAGCAGAAAAGCAAAGCAGCAGGCTGCAAGAAAACAGACGGAACTGCTCTACGGAAAGACTACCGGTGAGAATCTCAAAGGCATGATGATGGCAGTTTCCGGTGGGATACTTTTAAGTGGCATGGGGCTTGGAGCCATGGTGCTTCTGATCTGGATGGGCATTGGACACAGCGGTGCACTTGCAGCAGGTGTGCTTGGAGTGATGTGTGCAGGCGCAGCAGGTGGTGGTGCTCTTTTGGGAGCAGGAACAAGCCGCCTCGGAAGACTGGGACGTTTCCAGAAGTATATCCGTGCGCTGGGAGATCACACCTACTGTAATTTTCAGAAGCTTGCCCAGGTAGCAGGAAAGAACGAGAAATTTGTAAAAAAAGATATCAGAAGAATGATCCAGAAGGGCTGGTTTCTGGAAGGTCATGTGGATGAGCAGGGAACCTGTCTGATCACCAGTAATGAGACCTATCAGCAATATCTGGAAACACAGAAGCAGTTGGAGCTTCGTGAACAGGAAGCGGATCCTAAGGTTCAGTTGGAGGATAATATGAGTCCGGAAGCCCAGGAAGTCCTGAGAAAAGGAAATGAATTTCTGGTAAAGATCCGTAAGAGCAATGACGCCATTCCCGGGAAAGAAATTTCTGAAAAGATTTCCAGGATGGAAATGATCGTTCAGAAAATTTTTGAGCGAGCAGGAGAGCATCCGGAGGTGATTCCGGATCTTAAGAAAATGATGGACTACTATCTGCCTATGACTGTGAAGCTTCTGGATGCTTATGAGGATATGGATGGACAGCCTGTACAGGGCGAGAATATCACGGCTTCCAAGAAAGAAATTGAAGAAACCATTGATACACTGAATATTGCTTTTGAGAAACTTCTGGATTCCATATTCCGGGATACCGCATGGGATGTATCCACCGATATTTCTGTGCTGCATACGGTTCTGGCACAGGAGGGGCTGACAGAGGATGATTTCGAAAAAATGAAACAGAATGCGGAAATGAAATAAGTACAACGAGCAGATAAGAAGCTGGAATACAGACATCTGCCGGAAGGTACAGCTGATCAAGGAGAATGCTTATGGGAGAAGAATTTAAAGACTTTGAGGTAGAAGCACCGGTACTGACTCTGGAACCGGATCTCACGGAAGAAAAAGAAGAAATTACAAAAAAAGAACCGGAGAAACCCCAGGAGCCTGCAGTAGAGGAACCGGTGTTATCTCCCCAGGAACAGAAAATCGTAGAAGATTTTGCAGCAAAGATCGATATTGAAAATACAAACCAGATCCTGCAGTACGGAGCCGGCACTCAGAAGAAGATGGCAGATTTTTCTGATGCAGCGCTGGTAAATGTGAAGACACAGGATCTTGGGGAGGCAGGGGAGCTTCTTGCAAATGTGGTAGGAGAATTGAAGGATTTTGATGCCACAGAGGAAAAGGGGTTTTTCGGCTTTTTCAAAAAACAGACAGCGAAGGTGGAAACTCTGAAAAACCGTTACACAAAGGCCGAGGGAAATGTGACGAAGATCACGGAAGCTCTGGAGCAGCACCAGATGCGTCTGATGAAAGATTCTGCCGTGCTGGACAAAATGTATGAGCAGAACCTTGCATACTTTAAAGAACTTTCCATGTACATTCTTGCGGGTAAAAAGAAGCTTAAGGAAGTCAGGGAGGGAAAGCTTAATGAATTGCATCAGAAGGCAGCGGTAAGCGGACTCCCGGAAGATGCACAGGCTGCCAATGATCTGGAAAGCAAATGTGACCGCTTTGAGAAAAAACTTCATGATCTGGAGCTTACCAGAACCATTTCCATGCAGACTGCACCGCAGATCCGCATGATCCAGAACAATGATACGACGATGATCGAGAAGATCCAGACAACCATTGTAAATACCATTCCTCTCTGGAAAAGCCAGATGGTGCTGGCTCTGGGGATTGCGCACTCCACAGAAGCCGCACAGGCACAGCGGCAGGTTACGGATTTTACTAATGAACTTCTTAAGAAAAATGCGGAAACGCTTCACCTGGCATCTGTGGAAACTGCAAAGGAGTCCCAGCGAGGTATTGTAGATATTGAAACTCTGAAAAAAACCAATCAGGAACTGATCCAGACACTGGATGATGTGATGAAGATCCAGCAGGAAGGCCGTGAGAAACGTCAGGCAGCAGAGGCAGATATGAGACGTATGGAAAACGAACTGAAAACAAAGCTGCTGGAGATCCGACGTTAGGAGTAAGAGTAAAAAGATAGTTCGGAAAGGAAAGGCAGGGCGTTTGAAGACACCTGCCTTTCAGGATTCATAAAGGAGATTTTTATGTACAGAGATCATACAAAAGTAATAAAAATTGGAAATCGTGTTATCGGAGGAGGAAATCCGATCCTTATCCAGTCCATGACCAATACGAAAACTGAAGATGTGGAAGCAACGGTTGCGCAGATCCTTTCTCTGGAAAAAGCAGGCTGTGATATTATCCGCTGCGCAGTTCCTACTATGGAAGCCGCGGAGGCTTTATCCCAGATCAAAAAACAGATCCATATTCCGCTGGTTGCGGACATCCATTTTGATTATCGCCTTGCCATTGCAGCCATGGAGAACGGTGCGGACAAGATCCGTATCAATCCGGGAAATATCGGTTCGAAAGAGAGGATACAGGCAGTTGTGGATACAGCCAAGGAACGGAATATCCCTATTCGTGTAGGTGTAAACAGCGGTTCCCTTGAAAAAGAACTGGTAGAAAAATATCACGGTGTTACTGCCGAAGGACTTGTGGAGAGTGCGCTTGATAAGGTGCGCATCATTGAAGAGATGGGATATGACAATCTTGTGATCAGCATCAAGTCTTCAGATGATTCATCATGTGTGCCAGAGCCCATGAACTGATCGCAGCAAAAAACACAGTATCCTCTTCATGTGGGAATTACAGAAGCAGGAACTCTGTATTCGGGAAATATCAAATCAGCTATCGGACTTGGGATCATTCTGTATCAGGGAATCGGAAGATACCATCCGTGTTTCTCTGACAGGCGCGCCTCTGGAAGAAGTGAAAATCAGCCAAAAGGATCCTGAAAACTCTGGGACTTCGCAAAGGAGGAGTGGAGGTTGTTTCCTGTCCGACCTGCGGAAGAACAAAAATCGACCTGATCGGCCTTGCAAACCAGGTAGAGACCATGGTACAGGATATTCCTCTTGATATTAAGGTTGCGGTTATGGGCTGTGTGGTAAACGGGCCGGGAGAGGCTAAGGAAGCAGATCTCGGAATTGCAGGCGGCGATGGTGTTGGACTTCTGATCCGGCATGGAGAGGTTGTGAAAAAAGTACCGGAAACGGATCTTTTGGATACACTTCGTCAGGAACTTCTTACCTGGAATGAGCAGGAGTCATAATGGAGAAAGATTTTTTTGATGTATTTCCGCATCTTAAGGTGAAGAAAGAGCTGGAAGAACTTCTGGACATGGTATTTGTGACAAAGGTTTCCATGAACCCCGGAAGAACTCATCTGAGGGTTTATATTGAAAGCAGCCGCTGGATACACAAGAAGAATATTTTTGCGCTGGAGGATGAGATTGAACGGCAGTGCTTTCCGGGGATTCCCATGACTGTAACAGTTGTGGAAAAATTTCATCTTTCCGAGCAGTATACACCGGAGAACTTTCTGGAAAGCTACCGCTCCAGTATGGAGATGGAGCTGCGCAACTATAACATGCTGGAGTACAATTTGTTCCGAAGATCAAAAATCATTTTTACAGGAAAAGATACCTTGCGTATGGAGCTTCCGGATACGGTTATTTCCAGACAGAAAAGCGAAATACTTGTTGAATATTTTCATAAGGTTTTCTGTGAACGCTGCGGTATGGATCTGAAAGTGGAACTGGATTTTGTGGAAGTGAAAGAGAGTAAATACCGGAAAAATGCTGCACTTCAGATCAAACAGGAAGTGGAAAATGTCCTGAAGCATGCCAAACTCAGCGGGGATCAGGAAAGCGAACCGAAGCAGGAGGATACAGCCAGGGAAGAGACAAAGAAAACCTCTGGAGATAAGAGGGGCGAAAAGACAAACGAGAAGAAATCCGTTGACAAAAAACAGCAGAAGGTTCAGAAGGGAGATTTCCGCGGCAGCTTCGGATTCCGCAGGGACAGCAATCCGGATGTGGTTTACGGCAGAGATTTTGATGGAGAAACGATTCCGCTGGAGAGCATTACCGGTGAGATGGGTGAGGTTATCATCCGATGTCAGGTTATGGATGTGGAAGCTCGTGAGATCCGAAATGAGAAAACGATCCTGATCTTCCCTGTGACCGATTTTACGGACAGTATTGTTGTGAAGATGTTTCTGCGTAACGAGCAGGATTCCGGAAGTGACGGAAAGTGTAAAAAAAGGCGCATTCCTGAATGCTGAAGGGAGTTACCACCATTGACCGTTTGACAGTGAGCTTACTATTGGAAATATTACAGGTATCAAGAAAATCGCCAATTTTACCAGCACAAGAATGGATACCAGTCCTCAGAAGCGTGTGGAGCTTCACTGTCACACCAAGATGAGCGATATGGATGGTGTCAGCGATGCAAAGGCATTGGTAAAACGTGCCTATGAGTGGGGACATAAGGCTATCGCTATCACGGATCATGGCGTGGTGCAGTCCTTCCCGGAGGCAAATCATTGCTTTGATGCCTGGGGCGGTTGTGTTCCAAAGGAGTCTGATTTTAAGGTGCTCTATGGAATGGAAGCGTATCTGGTAGACGATCTGAAGGGTATGGTCACCAATTCCAAAGGGCAGCGGCTGGATGGAGATTTTGTTGTTTTTGATATTGAGACTACGGGATTCTCAGCACTAACCTGCAGGATCATTGAGATTGGCGCGGTAAAAGTGGAAAAAGGACAGATCACAGATCGTTTTTCCACCTTTGTAAACCCGGAAGTGCCCATTCCGTTCCGTATTGAGCAGCTGACAAGCATCAATGATTCCATGGTCCTGGATGCACCTGTGATAGAGGAAGTACTGCCGAAATTCCTGGAATTCTGTGAGGGCTGCGTGATGGTGGCCCATAATGCGGACTTTGATATGAGCTTTATTATTGAAAACTGTAAACGGCAGGGGATTTCGGATGATTTTACTTATGTGGATACCGTTGGTATGGCTAGATTCCTTCTTCCTGCCCTGAACCGTTTTAAACTGGATACGGTAGCCAAGGCAGTAGGTGTTTCTCTTGATCATCACCACAGAGCTGTGGATGATGCGGCATGTACCGCAGAGATTTTTGTGCGGTTTGTAAAGATGCTGGAAGAAAGAGATATTTTTGATGTGGATGAGATGAACAGGCAGGGTGCGGTTTCACCGGATACCATCCGAAAGCTGCCCACATACCATGCTATTGTTTTTGCAAGAAATGAGACTGGAAGGATCAATCTGTACAAGCTGGTAAGCCAGTCCCATTTAAAGTACTATCACAGAAGACCAAGGGTTCCCAAAAGTGTGCTGGAAAAATACAGGGAAGGCCTTCTGGTGGGAAGTGCCTGCGAGGCAGGAGAGCTTTATCAGGCACTTCTTCGCAATGCACCGGATCAGGAGATCGCCAGACTGGTAAATTTTTATGACTATCTGGAAATCCAGCCTCTTGGGAACAATGCGTTTATGCTTGCGGATGAAAAACATGATATGATCAATTCTGAGGAAGACTTAAAAGAGATAAACCGGAAGATCGTAAAACTTGGAGAACAGTTCAAAAAACCGGTGGTTGCCACCTGTGATGTGCATTTTATGGATCCTCAGGACGAGGTTTACCGACGGATCATCATGGCAGGAAACGGATTTTCTGATGCGGATAATCAGGCCCCTCTTTATCTTCGTACAACGGAGGAAATGCTGGAGGAATTTTCCTATCTGGGAAGTGAAAAGGCGGAAGAGGTGGTGATCACCAATACCAATAAGATCGCGGATATGATCGAGAAGATATCACCGATTCATCCGGATAAATTTCCACCGGTCATTGAGAACTCCGAGCAGGATCTTAAGAATATCTGTTTCACGAAGGCCCACGAAATGTACGGAGATCCGTTGCCGAAGATCGTGGAGGACCGCCTGGACAGGGAGCTGAATTCTATTATCTCCAATGGTTATGCGGTAATGTATATCATTGCACAGAAGCTTGTGTGGAAGTCCAATGAGGACGGCTATCTGGTTGGATCCCGTGGTTCTGTAGGTTCTTCTCTGGCAGCGACCATGTCCGGTATCACGGAGGTAAACCCTCTGCCGCCTCATTATCTCTGTCCGAATCCGGACTGTAAATACAGTGATTTTGATTCCCCTGAGGTGAAAAAATACGCGGGTATGGCAGGATGTGATATGCCGGATAAGATCTGTCCGAAATGCGGTGCCAGGATGAACAAGGAAGGCTTTGATATTCCTTTTGAGACATTCCTTGGTTTTAAAGGTGATAAGGAGCCGGATATCGACCTGAACTTTTCCGGTGAATATCAGGCCAATGCCCACCGGTATACAGAGGTTATCTTCGGAAAAGGGCAGACCTTTAAGGCGGGAACCATTGGTACCCTTGCGGAAAAAAACCGCATTTGGTTATGTGAAGAACTATTATGAGGAACGGGGGCAGCACAAGCGTTACTGTGAGATCAACCGTATCGTGAAGGGCTGTACCGGTGTCCGCCGTACCACTGGCCAGCATCCGGGAGGTATCATCGTACTGCCTATGGGTGAGGAGATTGAGAAATTTACACCTGTGCAGCACCCGGCCAATGATGTGAACAGTGATATCATCACCACACATTTTGATTACCATTCTATTGACGGAAACCTGCTGAAGCTTGATATACTTGGACACGATGATCCGACAATGATCCGTATGCTGGAGGATCTGACTGGCATCAGTGCAAGAACAGTTCCGCTGGACCAGAGAGATGTCATGTCCCTGTTTGCGGGAACGCAGGCTCTGGGGATCAGCCCGGAGGATATCGGCGGCTGCAGGCTGGGATGCCTCGGGATCCCGGAGTTTGGTACAGACTTTGCCATGCAGATGTTGATTGATACCAAGCCGAAATATTTTTCCGACCTGGTACGTATTGCTGGACTTTCCCACGGCACGGATGTATGGCTTGGAAATGCCCAGGTATTGATCCAGAATGGTACAGCTACCATTTCCACAGCAATCTGTACGCGAGATGATATTATGATCTATCTCATCGGAAAAGGAGTGGAAAGTGGTCTGGCGTTTACCATCATGGAGAGTGTCCGTAAGGGAAAGGGTCTTCGTGAGGAATGGATCCAGACTATGAAAGAGCATGATGTTCCGGACTGGTATATCTGGTCCTGTAAGCTGATCAAGTACATGTTCCCGAAAGCCCATGCGGCAGCCTATGTTATGATGGCGTATCGTATCGCCTGGTATAAAGTGTTTCATCCACTGGCTTATTATGCAGCATTTTTCAGTATCCGTGCCACTTCCTTTTCCTATGAACTGATGTGCATGGGAAAAGAACGTCTGGAATATTATATGGCGGAGATCCGGAAAAAAGGTGATGAGGCATCCAAGAAGGAACAGGATACACTGAAGGATATGAGGATCGTACAGGAAATGTACGCCAGAGGTTTTGATTTTGTGCCGATCGATCTTTATAAGGCAAAGGCACACCGGTTCCAGATCATCGGAGATAAGCTGATGCCTGCTCTGGATACCATAGAGGGTCTTGGAGATAAGGCAGCAGAGGCAGTTGTGGATGCTGCCGCAAAAGGCAGATTCCTTTCCAAGGATGATTTCCGTGATCGTACCAAGGTCAGCAAGACCGTTATCGATCTGATGGATGATATGGATCTTTTTGGAGATATCCCGCAGTCCAATCAGATGTCACTGTTTGATTTTACGGGTTGATATATGATACCGGAAGGGCTTACAATAAATAAAAAATACTGCCGTTTATCCTGAAGGCTGATCTGGCAGTGAGAACTCCCAGGAGGATACCAGATACTATGAAAAAAGAAGAATTAAGATACCTGCAGCGACTTGCGGAGCTGTATCCTACTATAGCAAAGGCTTCAACAGAGATCATCAATCTGCAGTCTATATTAAACCTTCCGAAAGGTACCGAGCATTTCATGTCGGACATTCATGGAGAATACGATGCGTTTTCCCATGTTCTTCGGAATGGATCAGGGGCTGTACGAAAAAAGATCGATGATGTATTCGGACATACCTTAAGCAACAGCGACAAACGTTCTCTTGCCACACTGATCTATTATCCGAAGGAAAAGATGGAGGTTGTAAAAAAACAGGAAGAAGACATGGAGAACTGGTACAAGATCACACTTTATCGTCTGATCGAAGTATGCAAGACAACGGCATCCAAATATACCCGTTCCAAGGTCCGTAAGGCACTTCCTGCAGACTATGCATATGTGATCGAGGAGCTGATTACAGAGAAAGCGGAAGTTCTGGACAAAGAAGCATATTACGATGCCATCGTCAATACGATCATTGAGATCGGCCGGGCAGAGAATTTTATCATTGCCCTGGCAGAACTGATCCAGCGTCTTGTTGTGGATCATCTTCATGTGCTGGGAGATATTTATGACAGAGGTCCGGGCCCACATTTCATCATGGATCGTTTGATGAAATATCATTCGCTGGATATCCAGTGGGGAAATCATGATGTGGTCTGGATGGGAGCTGCTACAGGACAGAAAGCCTGCATTGCAACGGTGATCCGGAACAGCATCCGTTACCGAAATATGGATATTCTTGAGGATGGATATGGAATCAATCTCATGCCTCTGGCAACCTTTGCAATGGAGGCTTATAAGGATGATCCATGTACTGCTTTTGAGATGAAGGGAGATGCCAATAACTATAGTATTCTGGAAGAAGAGCTTGGACGGAAAATGCACAAGGCTATTGCCATTATCCAGTTTAAGCTGGAGGGTCAGCTGATCCGCCGGCACAAAGAATTCCATATGGAAAAGCGTTGTTTGCTTCATAGGATCGATCCGAAAAAGGGAATGATCACACTTCCGGACGGGAAAGAATATCCGCTGACCGATACATATTTTCCTACTATTGACTGGAAAAAGCCATATGAACTTACTACAGAGGAAAAGGATGTAATGGAACGCTTGGATTCCGCGTTCCGAAACTGCGAGAAACTGCAGAATCATGTCCGGCTTCTTCTGGACAAGGGAGGCCTTTATAAAACTTATAATGGAAATCTTCTGTTCCATGGAAGTATTCCACTTAATGAGGATGGAAGTCTGAAAGAAGTCCAGATTTATGGAAAAACCTACAAAGGAAAAGAATTGTACGATGTTCTTGAGACTTATGTGCGCCGGGCGTTTTTCTCTGTAAATGAGGATGAAAAGCGTAAAGGCAGGGATATTATGTGGTATATCTGGGCAGCTCCGAATTCACCGCTGTTCGGAAAAGACAAGATGACCACCTTTGAACGTTATTTTATTAAAGATAAGGAAACACATAAAGAAACTAAAAATGCCTACTATCATCTTCTGGAAAATGAGAATGTTGTAGATGATCTGCTCCGTGAATTTGAACTGGATCCGGAAAAAGGTCACATCATCAACGGGCATGTGCCGGTTCACCAGAGTGAGGGAGAGAGTCCTGTAAAATGCAATGGCAAAGTTCTTGTGATCGACGGCGGTTTTTCCAGACCATATCAGAAGGTTACGGGGATTGCCGGCTATACACTGGTTTATAACTCCTACGGGCTGATCCTGTCTGCTCATGAGCCTTTTACTTCTGCGGAAGAAGCGGTAGCCCAGGAGCAGGATATTGTTTCCAACAGGGTAGCAGTTCACTACAATAACAAACGTACTCTGGTCGGTGATACCGATACCGGAACTGCTCTGAAGGAAAGGATCAGTGAGCTGATCCAGCTTCTGGAAGCTTACAGAAAAGGTATCATCAAAGAGAAAAAATAAGCAGAATTGAGAAATACAAGAAGCGTTTCCTGTATGCTATAGTAAACAGAGGTGATGCAGATGAGAAAA
>ENA-OQBV01001396-OQBV01001396.1-human-gut-metagenome-genome-assembly--contig:-NODE-1396-length-11951-cov-2.656631_pt1 | contig 11951 bp, 10 predicted proteins | sample MGYA00242750_ERZ504559 | MGnify/ENA primary metagenome ERZ504559 (study PRJEB26092, sample SAMD00036230) | human gut metagenome | host: Homo sapiens | study: EMG produced TPA metagenomics assembly of...
TGGAGACCTTTTTTGGTCGGATGAAAAATGAAATGTATTACGGAAGCGAAAAAGAATACAACCTCGTTCAAGGTATTTGCTAAAGCAGTGAAAGATACATTCATTATTTCAACAGGAAAGGATTCAGAAAAAAACAAAATGGATGCCTCCCGAAATATATCGGGAAACATCCACTAATGCCATTTAACTAATTTATATGCGTCCAGTTTTTGGGGTACACATCATTTAAAGAAAGGCCTCATTTTGAGAAAAAGAAACGCTAGCCATTTAAAATTATCAATAAAAAACAATGGCTTGTTCGTGAGAATGCCGTTTTGGAGAGCGGTGTAAAAAACGATACTCCGGATAGGGGAAAGGGCTTTGCCATGAAGCACCGGGGAAAAAGGGTTACCCATACTTACCTTTTATCACCACGGCCATATGAATGGAATTTCAGGATCAAATGATCTAGGGACTATCATCCATAGGGTCTTTTGTGCTGTAAATCGTGAAGCGGTTTCTATTCTGCCGATGGGACCAACAAAAGGGCCATCTTTCAGTGAGAGGAGTCATGACAATGAAACAACACAAGAACCTTTTAACCAAGGGAACGCTCGCCGCTGCCGTGCTTGCCATGGTTTTTGCTGGTACGGCTTATGCCGCTGACACGGCGACCGGTACCGGAAATGGAGTTGCCCAAGGAACCAATTCACAAGCAACGGATGCTACGGATACAGCAGTTGGAAAAACTGCGAAAGCGACGGGAAAGGGAAGTACGGCGATTGGCAACGGTGCCGCTGCGTCCGGGGCTAATTCGGTAGCAGAAGGAAACGGTGCCACTGCATCTGGGGTTAATTCGGTAGCAGAAGGCTACTATGCGAAAGCAAGTGCTTCAAGTGCCTTGGCTGTGGGAAATGGCGCAAATGCAACGGCAGAAAACGCTGCCGCTTTTGGTGCGTTGTCCCGAGCCATAGGAATCGGCAGTGTTTCGCTGGGTGCTAGTTCAACGGCTAATTCAGAGGGAACCGTGGCGTTGGGCAGAAGTTCGTTCGCCGATGGAAAATCCTCTATAGCGATTGGTGATTATGCCCAGGTAAAATCCAATGGATATTCCCTAACCAGTATCGCTATCGGTCGAAATGCCTACGTCCTCAACGGAACGGGACAGCAGGAATACGAATTCAGCTTTAACAAGGATTCTTGGATAAAGACGAGTAGTGGTTTTTTTAGTTACAAGTATGATCCCAAAGAGGGAACGGATGCACTAGATCGACTTCCCGGCGGCATTGCAATCGGCACCAATGCCTATGCCCGTACGGGTTCTGTGGAAATCGGCAGTCATACTATGCAGGGGATGACTATGGCTGGAACGACTGTTGATAAGACATCGGCGAATATCATTGACATGACGACCATCGGTACGAACTCATACAACAAAGGTATGATGGCGACCATCGTCGGTGCCTATTCCATCAATACCGGAGACTTTGATGGCAGCGGTGGGTTTAATAGCCTTTCTTACGGTTCGCAGAACATGGGGTCCGTCCTCATTGGGTCCTTGAACCAGAACCGTTCCAAGGGGAATGGCGGCTATAGTGGCATTGCCAATACGATGGTCGGCGTTGCCAACATTGCAGAAAACGCGAATGGGGCACTCATTTACGGGGCGGGAAACAAGATTACGAATTCCAATAGTTACATCAACTTTAGTGGAAATACTGGCGCTGATTCGGCAGACGACCTGTTGGATAAACTTGCCACTGCGGTAAAAAATAGCGATGCTGGTGGAGCGGTTCTTGCCATTGGCGGCGGCAACACGGCAGATTACGCAAAGCATTCGATGATGATTGGCGTCAATACCACGCTTACTGGTACACAGAGCGATGTAAGTGAATTCAACATGATCAATGGGTTTGATGTGACGGCAAAAAATGTTGATCATGTGACGTCCATCGGGTACAAGAATACAATCAGTGATTCGAGTACGGTCCAGCTTATAGGCGACAACCGGAAATTGACAAATGTTAAGAACTCCGTGATTCTCGGCTCTGCCGAAAGCGAAATGGAACTGACCGCTTCGAAGGCCACCATCCTTGGCTACAATGCGAACGTACAGGCTGAAGGCGGCGTGGCTCTGGGTGCCGGATCCATTTTGAATGACTCGGAATCGGGATTGGATCAGTCCGGGTACAATCCGGCGACGAAGACAAACTCCACCGACACAAGCTATATTTGGCGTCCGACCCTAGCTGCTGTGTCTGTTGGTGTCAGCGGCACGGATACGCGCCGCATTACGAATGTCGCTGCCGGCATCAATGATACGGATGCGGTCAACGTGGCCCAGCTGAAACAGGTGGCAGGCAGCGCCGGCGGTTCAGCAAACCTCATTGCCGGCGACGGCATCAAGCTCGTCAAGGGTACCGACGGCTCCTGGACAATCAGCACGAACTTCGAGAACTCTGGTTCGGATGAAGTGACGTATAAGGATGCGACGAACACGGGGGATACGACCAACACGGACAGTGGCACGACTTCGGACACAGGCAAGGCGGCTGTCATCGAAACGAAACTTACGGCCGATGACGGCAATACGACAAGCCTTGGGGACAATAAGGACAATCAGCTTGGCATCAAGGGCGATGGCGAAAACATCAAGACCAGCGTCAGTGGCAGTGATGTGAAGGTTGCCCTCAGCAAGGACCTTAGCGTAAGCAGCATCACCATCAATAACGGCGGCCCGACCATCAACGAGGGCGGCATCGACATGAACAATACGAAGATCACCAATATCGCCGACGGGGATGTCTATGAAGGCTCCAAGGATGCCGTGAACGGCGGCCAGCTGTGGAGCGTCCAGCAAGGCATGAATGGACGCATCAGCCGCCTTGATACGAAAATCAATCGTGTCGGTGCCGGTGCAGCTGCCTTGGCAAACCTTCATCTCCTTGATTTTGATCCTGACGACAAGTGGAGTTTCTCCACTGGCTTTGGGAACTATCGCAATGCCAATGCCCTGGCTGTCGGTGCCTTTTATCGCCCCGATGAAAAGAGTATGGTAAACATCAGCGGTACCTTTGGCAACGGTGAAAACATGGTTGGTCTGGGTGCAAGCTTCAAGCTTGGCAAGGAATCCTCCGTGACAAAGGGGAAATCTCCAAAAGACCATTACAAACCTCCAGACGCTTGTGGCAAGTCAGGATAAAGCCATGAAAGCGCAAAATGAAAAAATCGCCAAGCTGGAAGCCATAGTGGCCCAGCTCATGGCAAAATAAGCTCACCAAAAACAAAAAAACTCCGCCCTTCGGGGACGGAGTTTTTTGTTTTTGGATGATGTGATCAGTGGTTGACTAGGCCAAGGCGGGCAATCATTTCCATGTCTTCTTTGATGGTTGTACCGCTTGTGGTAAGCATATTTCCCGTAATGGAAGCAGATGCACCGTGAAGCAAGGCCGATTCCCCGTTATCAGGAAGCAGCTTCCGGCCTGCGGCAAGACGGATGTTTGCCGTCGGGTTAATGAAGCGGAAGAGGGCGATGGTCCGCAGGATGTCTTCGGCAGGAAGGGAAGGGCGGCCTTCCATCCCTGTTCCGGGAATGGCCATAAGGGCATTGATGGGGATGGACTCGATGCCGAGCTCTTGAAGGGTAAAGGCCATATCGATGCGGTCCTGCCAAGTTTCTCCCATGCCGATGATGCCGCCGGAGCAAACACAGAAACCCGCGCGCTGGGCGGCCTTGATGGTGCGGATGCGGTCATCGAAGGTATGGCTCGTGCAGATATGAGGGAAAAAGCGGCGGCTGGTTTCAATGTTATGATGGTAGCTTGTGACGCCGGACGCAAAAAGGCGGCGCAGCTGGTCTTCGCTTAAGATGCCATGGGACGCGCAGAGGTCAATCGTCAGGTCTTTTTTCATGGCCTTGTAGATGGAAAGCGCTTTATCGAAATCCTTTCCCGTGAGGGCGCGGCCGCTCGTGACCATGGCAAAGCGGTTGGCACCGGCGTCCTGGTCCATTTTGGCCGTTTCCATGATGGTCTTTTCGTCAAGAAAATCGTATTCTTCACAGCTTGTGTGATGGCAGGCAGCTTGGGCGCAGTATTTGCAGTTTTCGCCGCAGCGTCCGCTTCGAGCATTGATGATGGTGCAGAAATCAACATGGTTGCCGCAAAAATGGCGCTGTAGGGCGCCGGCACCTTCTTGAAGTGCTGCAAGCGGCAAGGTCAGCATATCCTGAACAAAGGCATCGTCTTTCTTGAGGCGATAGCCATCGATGATGGATTGTGTCATGGTTTTGATCGTTTGATCTGACATGGTCTCATAACCTCCCTTAATTGTACAGGTATCAGTATAACGAAAAAGAAAAACGAGAGTCAACGGTTAAATAATTATGGTTAACATAAAATAAAAGGGAACCGTGGAAAATCAGTTCATTGATATTATCGTGATAAAATCACGAAAATATCATAAATCACTTAATTAAATTAAGTAAAGTACTAAAAAACTAGAAGATACTGGGTGATTGTAATCGTCCGACAACTTGAATTATAATGAAGTCAAGAGAGATGACGGGCTGCCGCGCAGCCTGTCCAAGGAAAAAGGGAGGTTTATTTATGACAGCTCCTCTTGTCATTCGTGTCAAGGACCGCGATAATGTTGCCATTGCCGTCCATGACCTGGAAACGGGCGTTGAAGTCATGCCCGGTGTTGTTACCCGTGACCCCATTCCACAGGCCCATAAGGTGGCCCTTGTGGATATACCCAAAGGGGGTGAAATTATCCGCTACGGGGTTGTCCTCGGTTATGCCAAGGATGACATTGCCTGCGGCAGCTGGATCAATGAACATATGCTGAATCTGCCCCAAAGTCCTTCCGTAGAACATATGGAATATGGGACCCATATTGTGCCGATGGAGGAACTCCCCACGCCGCCACGCACGACATGGATGGGTTATAAAAATACCGTCGGGCCTGCCGGTACGCGCAATATCCTCGGTATTGCGACGACTGTCCAGTGCGCTGCCGGTGTGGTCAACGTAGCCGTTCAGAAGATTAAACAGGAACTTTTGCCCAAATACCCTCACGTTGACGACGTTGTTGCCGTGAACCATCCTTATGGCTGTGGGGTTGCCATCAACGCCCCCCTTGCCGTCATTCCCATTCGTGCCGTGAGGAACCTTATCCGTCACCCGAACTTTGGTGGAGAAATCATGCTGGTTGGTCTGGGCTGCGAAAAACTGACCTATGACCGGCTTCTTGAAGAGAATGAAATCAATGCTGAAAACTGTCTCACCCTGCAGGACTGCAAGGGGCATGACGCCATGATGAAAGCCTTGATGGAAATGGCGGAACGGAAACTGCAGCGCCTCAATCAGCGGCACCGTGAAATCCTGCCTTTATCGGAACTGGTTGTAGGTATGCAGTGTGGCGGCAGTGACGCCTTCTCCGGCCTTACGGCAAATCCCAGTGCCGGGTATGCTGCTGATATGCTTGTTAAGGGCGGCGCCACGGTCATGTTCAGCGAAGTTACGGAAGTGCGTGACGGTGTCCATATGCTGGCCGCCCGCTGCGTCAATAAGGAAGTGAGGGACAAACTGGCTGCCGAAATGAAATGGTATGATGATTATCTGGCTGAAGGCGGCGTTGATCGCGATGCCAACCCGACGCCAGGCAATAAAAAAGGCGGCCTTGCCAATATCGTGGAAAAAGCCATGGGTTCCATCGCCAAAAGCGGTACAAGCCCCATTGTGGAAGTCCTGTCGCCGGCTGAAAAACCGACCAAACATGGACTCATCTATGCCGCTACCCCGGCAAGTGACATTGTCTGCGGGCCGAGCCAGCTGGCAAGCGGCATTGGGCTGCAGGTCTTCATGACGGGCCGCGGCACCCCTTATGGCCTTGCCATCGCTCCTGTCATCAAAGTCTGCAGCCGCAATGAAATGAAGGACAACTGGTTTGACCTCATCGATATCTCGGCTGGCGGCGTTGCGACGGGAGAGAAGACCATTCCTGAAGTCGGAACGGAAATCTTCAATTATATCCTGGATGTAGCAAGCGGGACGAAAATCCCCTATTCCGACCAGTATGGCTTCCATAACGACCTATGTATCTTTAATCCGGCCCCGATTACCTGATAAAAAATGAAGCCCTTGCTCCATTTCATAGAGAGCAGGGGCTTTTTTTGCATCTATTTGCTGTGTTACAATGGAAAAAAGGAGGAAAGAGCCATGGAAAGAGCACTGCCTAAAGCTGGGGAAACTTGGCTTCATTTTAAAAATAAACGCTATGAAATCATTGCCTGTCCCGTCATCCATTCAGAAACACGGGAACAGTACTGCGTCTATAAAGCACTTTATGGCGATGGCGGCATCTACTGCCGCCCCCCTCGACATGTTCATGAGTGAAGTGGACCATGTCAAGTATCCTGACGTAAGGCAAAAATATCGGTTTGAAAAGATTGGGAAGTAGAAGAAAATCGCTTGGCACCGGCGTAAGGCAAAAGACCCGACAGGGACGGTTCGATGCATTCTGCATCAAACCTAAAGAAGAATAAAAGAGGGAAAGCCTCAAACTGAATCAAGACATGCATTCGGTTTGAGGCTTATTCTTTGGGCTGGCAACGCAGATGGACCGATAGGGACCGTAGGCGAAAAAGGTTTCCTACATCATCCGAAAAAAATCCAAGGAGCGGCCCGCCCAAGGGCTCCATTTTTTCGGACGTCTTAGAAATGAGATTGTGGTACGTACCTTCTTGCGACGGGACATGTCATCATTGGCATCAGATATATCTTTTTAAAGCCAATGATGACACGTAACTGCATCGAATCGGAGCGATTTTTGCTCCGAGTAGATTCTACAGGCAGAAAGGGAAACTTCGTTTTCGTTTGCATGCAAAATCCTCAGCAAAGATGAAGGAGAAGGTGAGGGCCATTCTAGACAGCAACAAACCAACTTCGAATGAGGATAGGTCCATCAGGCTGAAACAGTTCATCTAAGGATGGATCAATGATTTCAAGCTGGCAGACATGAAACAGCTGCTCACGGAAGTAGACACATGGATACGGCGGAAAATCCTGGGCAATCGACTGGAAACAGTGGAAGAAGGTGCGAACAAGGTGCCGCATGATACGCCACTGCGCGATTCCAGAATGGAAAGTGCATGAACTGGTAAATTGCCGAAAAGGACCATGGAGAGCGGCGCTTATGCTGAGCTCGGTCCTTACGAACAAAAAAATAGCCCGCCCTGGTTATATATCCATGACGAGCTATTACAAATAAGTATGTGAAAACGAGGAAACCGCCGCGCTTTGAACGGTACGCACGGTGGTGTGAGAGGAGTGATTTCTATTTAGAAATCACTCCTCTCGATTTTCTTATTCCTTGTCTCCTTCAGCAGCAGCGATGCAGTCGTTGATGTCTGCAATGAGGGCATCGACGTCCAGCCCGTGGGCAGCTGCGCCCTGGCCGATGGTTTCAAAGTTGGCGGCCATGCAGCCGACACAGCCGAGGCCATATTGCATGAAGATTTCGATGATCTCCGGATGCTGCTGCACCGTGAGGATAATCGGGGAATCTGCAGTGACTTTTTCCATGGTAGGATAACCTCCTTGTTCTTTTATCCTAGTCATTATATCGGAGAGGTACAAAGAATGCAATACTTCCCAAAAAGATGGAAGGGAAAGAATACAAGTTCCATACCTAGGTAGGGTAAAATAGAAGGCTTTTTGTTAAAATTTCATATATCTAAATAAAGTGATATAAAATTTCATAGAAACCACCAAACATACAAGGTATTGTACCTGTTTCATACCAACCACAATACCTTGTGCTTTTGTTTCTTTGCTTCTTTGGCTGTCCAATTTGATTTCCCCCACATGGGAAAACCCTAGGTAAAATCAGGCTTTTTCGCTCCTAATTGAATTGATTTTTTGGATATTGTGCTTTATAATGGGGAAAAGTGGTGGAAAGTGGTGAATTTCGGAAAGAAAGGTGGGAATTGCGGCCATGCTCATGGGTGAATATGAACATAGTGTAGACGCCAAAGGCCGTCTTTTTGTTCCTGCCAAACTCCGGAGTGAATTGGGTAAGACGTTTGTCATCACCAAAGGAGTCGATGGCTGTATCGATGTCTATCCCATGGATGCCTGGAACCGTCTGCAGCAGAGCTTTGCTCAGCAGACGCTCCCCAAGAAAAAAGCCCGTGATGTTTCCCGTTTCCTTTTTGGCAATTCCATGGAAGTGGAACCGGATAAACAGGGCCGCATCCTTCTGCCGCAAACGCTTCGCAAATTTGCCCAGATCGAGGGCTTGGCGACCATCATCGGTACGGGGACCAAGGCGGAAATCTGGGATACCAAGCGGTATGAAGCTTATAGTAGTGAAGTGGAAAGCGATGTTGCCGCCATCGTGGAAGATCTTGAAATTTAGTGACTGAAAAGAGGGATGACGGTGAACTTTGTACACAAAAGTGTGCTCCTAAGGGAAAGCGTTGACTGGATTGTCACCGATCCCAAAGGGATTTACGTCGACTGCACGTTGGGCGGTGCTGGTCATTCCCATGCTATAGCTGAAAAATTGGACCCGGAAGGTCTCCTTATTGGCATCGATCAGGATGAAGACGCCATTATGGCTGCCTCAAAACGTCTTGAGGATGCTGCGTGCAAGGTCAAGATTGTTCATTCCAATTTCCGAAACCTGGGAACCATCCTTGAGGGACTGAACCTACAGGAAGTGGACGGCATCTTTTTTGACCTCGGCGTTTCTTCCTATCAGCTGGATACGCCGGAACGGGGGTTTTCCTATATGCATGATGGTCCTCTTGATATGAGGATGGACCAGGAGGGAAAACTGACGGCTGCTGACGTGGTGAATACATACAAGGAAGAAGACTTGGCAGACCTGATCTATAAGTATGGGGAAGAACGCTGGAGCCGTCGTATCGCCCAGTTTATTGTGGAAAAACGAAAGGAAAAGCCGCTGCGCACAACAAGCGATCTTGTTTCAGTAATCAAGGCCGCCATTCCGAAAAAGGCCCGTCAAGATGGACCTCACCCCGCTAAACGGACTTTTCAGGCGATTCGGATCGAAGTCAATGATGAACTGAAGATCCTTGATACGACAATGGAAACGGCTGTCAAACACCTTAAAAAAGGGGGACGCATTGGCGTCATTACCTTTCATTCTTTGGAAGACCGCATCATCAAGCAAAGTTTCAAACGAATGGCCAAAGGATGCATCTGTCCGCCGGAACTGCCCGTTTGTGTGTGCGGGCACAAACCAGAACTAAAGAAGCGGAAGGAATTTATTCCGTCGGAAACGGAATTGGAGGATAATCCTCGTGCTCGGAGCGCACGGCTCCGCGGAGCCATCAAGATATAGGATCCTTACCTTATAAAGGACCATACCTGATGCGTAAGAAAAGCGGGGGGAGAGTACCCACTGGATGAAGGAATCAGTAGTAGGGGATATTGCCATGCTTAAAAATAAACACAAGGTCTATGGGACCTTTGCCTATCATACGGCTTATAACTACGGAAATACGGCAGCACAAGAGGAACCGCTTTACGAGGTTCCTTTCTACGAACCTGCCAAAAAAAGCCGAACCCGGTCCAAGGTGGCTTCCGCTGCTAGCAAGAAATTTGTACTTTCTATCGTAATCATGTTAATATTAGTAGCTGCCAATACCTTTCTTGCAAAAGTTGTCATGGATCAATCCTATAACCTGATCCAGATGAAGAAGCAGGAAGCGGCGCTCATCGACAAGAATGTAACCCTTCGGATTGATGTGAGCCGGCTCAAGAGCCCCAACCGCATTGCTTCGATTGCCAGTAAAAAATTAGGCCTCAATACAGCGAGAGAAAATATCTACGTCAATATTAACGTGCCCCCGAAAAAAATAGGGTTCCTTTGGCGTGCTGTATTGGGCTTATCCTGAAAAAAGGCAGCCACCATTGGCTGCTCTTTTTACGTGGCAGCGATTTTGTAACCATTGAGGAGGAATTATTATGGAAAGAACGCTTCAAGACGTGATTTCCCATATTAAGGGATGTACCGTGACAGGCGACCCAAAAAACAAAATCATTACGGACCTTACGATTGATTCACGGACGGCAGGCAAGGGCAGTCTCTTCATTTGTCTTGTTGGCGTCCATACAGATGGTCATGCCTATATCGAAAAAGCAGCAAGCTTAGGGGCGGAGGCAGTCCTTGTGGAAAAGGACGTGCCGCCTGTACCGGGACTTGTCATGATCCGTGTGAAGAGTACACAGGAAACCATGACGGAACTTGCTCCGTGGTTTTATGATTATCCTGCTCAGAAGATGCGCATGATTGGCATTACAGGGACCAACGGCAAGACAACAACTACCAATATCCTGCGAACCTTGCTCACTAATACGGGCCATAAAGTAGGACTCATTGGAACCATCAATATCATGATCGGCGATGAGGTGGAAGCAAGTCACAATACAACGCCCGACGTGGTGGATCTGCAGCGGACCCTTTGCCGCATGGCAGATGCAGGCTGTGATTATGTCGTAATGGAAGTGTCAAGCCACGCCTTGGCCCTGAATCGTGTCGCCGGCATCGAATATGATACGGCGGCCCTTACAAACATTACCCAGGACCATCTTGATTTCCACAAGACCATGGAAAATTACCGTGAGGCCAAGGCACTGCTCTTTACCCATCTCCATGAAGGCCGCAAAAAGGGAAAGACGGCCATCTTCAACATGGATGACGCGTCCAGCCCACTGATCATGAACCGCGTGAAGACAAAGGTCATGACCTATGGCAAAGCACGGACCAACGATGTGTATCCCATCCGCTTCCATGTCGGGGCCAAACATATGGAACTGTCCCTTCATACGCCGGAAGGGAATATGGACTTAAGGCTTCACATTACAGGGGAATTCAATGTTTATAACGTCATGACCGCGGTCTGCGCTGCGTTAGCGGAAGGCCTCAAGCATGATGATATTGTCCGCGGCCTCGACAATTTTGCCGGTGTGCCCGGTCGCTTTCAGCTCATCGATGCAGGCCAGCCCTTTACGGTTATCGTGGACTATGCCCATACGCCGGACGGTCTGGACAATGTCCTAAGGACTGCAAGACAGATCACCAAGGGCAGATTGTGGGCCGTCTTCGGCTGCGGCGGTGACCGGGATGCCAAAAAGCGTCCCATCATGGGAAAGCTGGCTCTGGAGCTTGCTGATATCCTTGTTGTTACGAGCGACAACCCGCGCAGTGAAGATCCGGACACCATCATTCGCGATATCGAGACGGGTTTTTCAGACAATCCGCAGCATAAAGAAATCTATACTATTTCCGACCGTCGGGAAGCAATTCAATTTGCTATCTCCCATGCACGCCCGGAAGATGTTATAATGATTGCCGGAAAAGGTCATGAGAACTACCAGATCCTCAAGGACCGGACCATTCATTTTGATGATGGGGAAGTTGTTCGCGACTTCTTCCGGAAGGGAAACAGAGCATGATCAAAATCGATCTCATAAAAAAAGCAACGCAGGCAAAGACGCTTCTTCCTGACAGTGTAGATTTTATTGATGTTTCCACTGATTCCAGAAGCATAGGGCCGGGGACGCTCTTTGTAGCACTCCGGGGTGAAAAGTTTGATGGTCATGATTATGTGGCAGCCGCCCTTGAAAAAGGAGCTACAGCCGCTCTCGTAGATCATAATCCGGGTGTGGCGCCGCAAAAATGCATCCTCGTGCCTGACACACTTAAGGCCTATCAGGAGATTGCCTCAGCGTACCGACTTTCCAAGAAGAACCTCAAGGTCATTGCCATTACCGGGTCGAACGGAAAGACGAGTACGAAGGATATGACGGCAGCGGCTCTTGCTGCCCGTTACAACGTCGTTAAGACGCAGGCAAACTTCAATAACGAAATTGGCCTTCCTATGACGCTCCTTCGCATCAAGGACAATACGGAAGTAGCCGTTGTCGAAATGGGAATGC
>ENA-OQBV01001398-OQBV01001398.1-human-gut-metagenome-genome-assembly--contig:-NODE-1398-length-11949-cov-1.937828_pt1 | contig 11949 bp, 15 predicted proteins | sample MGYA00242750_ERZ504559 | MGnify/ENA primary metagenome ERZ504559 (study PRJEB26092, sample SAMD00036230) | human gut metagenome | host: Homo sapiens | study: EMG produced TPA metagenomics assembly of...
GCAGAAGAAAATCTGCAAGTGTATAATTTACATAAAGTTAATTTATGAAATTTTCAAGGAGCAAAAACTTATGAATAAAATTTTGATCATAGAAGATGATGCTGATATAAATGTTATTATAGCGGAGGCGCTCACCAAAGCAGGATACAGCTGCACACAGGCATTTTCGGGAACAGAAGCTTTGCTTTATCTGGACAAAGAGAATTACGCACTTGCTGTTATGGATTTGATGTTACCAGGGTTATCCGGTGAAAAACTACTTCCTAAGCTGAAAGAAAAGCAGCAGATACCTGTGATTGTAGTTTCTGCTAAAGATAGCCTTGATAGTAAAGTGAACCTTCTGACAGAGGGGGCAGAGGATTACTTGACAAAACCTTTTGAGCTTGAAGAACTTATTGCAAGAGTTGGTGTTCAGGTTCGTCGTTTTGCAAAAGAGTATAATACAGAGAGTAACTTGTTAAAATATAAAAATCTGGTTCTGAATTTAGATACATTTACAGCTGAAATTAACGGTACAGAGATTATATTGACAAGACAAGAGTTTAAAATATTGGAACTTTTCATGTCTCATCCCAATAAGGTGTATGCAAAGCAGGATATATACGATTATGCCTGGGATGATATTTATGTTGGAGAGGATAAGACTATTAATGTACATATCAGTAACATACGCAAAAAAATAAAAATTGTTACAGAAGAGGAATATATTGAAACGGTATGGGGAATTGGATTTCGTCTGGTTAAAATAACTTTAACTTTTCTTTAACTTTGCTTTGCGTTTTATTGTCATTTTATCTGTAAACTAGGAAGCATAAAAGTAAAGGAGGAGTTGAAATGAAGGATTTGTTAAGTACAAACGGTCTTACGAAAAAATTCGGAAGATATAAGGTCGTAAATGCAGTAAATATTCATATCAGACAAGGTGATATATATGGGCTGATTGGGAGAAATGGAGCAGGGAAAACAACGATTCTTAAAATGATAAGCGGACTTGCAGCTCCAACAGAAGGTGATTTTTCTCTATTTGGGAAAAGTGGAAAAGCTGCCTATCAGTATATGTCCCGCATCGGTACATTGATTGAAGCACCAGGAATTTATCCGAATATGTCTGCTTATGAAAATATGAAACTGAAATGCATCGCAATGGGTGTTAGAAAACAGGGTGTGATTGAAGAACTTCTTAATACTGTAGGACTTGGAACTGTTGGAAAGAAAAAGGTCAAGAACTTTTCTCTTGGTATGAAGCAAAGACTTGGAATTGCACTTGCACTTGTAGGCGATCCAGACTTAGTGATTTTAGATGAACCGATCAATGGTCTTGATCCTCAGGGAATTGCTGAAGTAAGAGAAACTTTATTCAAATTAAATAAAGAGAAGAATATTACCTTTATTATTTCAAGCCATATTCTTGAAGAATTATCAAAGATTGCAACAAACTATGGTATTATTCATGATGGTGTTCTAATTAAGGAAATGACACGAGAAGAACTTCTTGCAGAATGTAGTGAACGAATAGAGCTTAAGACAGATGATACAGGAAAAGCCTGCACTGTTCTTGAAAATATGGGAATCCATCAGTATAAGGTAGTAGATGCTGATACAATCCAGATTTTTGAGAGACTGAATGATGGTGGAAGCATCACGATGACATTAGCAGAAAATGGTGTAAAGACTGTAGGGATTACTATAAAGAACGAAGCTTTAGAAGATTACTATTTAAATTTGACGGGAGGTGCTTCAAATGTTTAATCTTATAAAAATGGATATTCACCGACTATTACATTCAAAATCTACATGGATTATGATCTGTTTTGTAATTGGTCTTGCAGTGTTCAGTGTAACGATGACAAATTCAGATATAGAATTTATGAAAGATGATCCAGCGGCAGTGACAGAAACAATGGAAGAACGCCCGGTAGGTATCTATGTGGAAGCACAGCCGGAATGGGTAAATGGTACTATTGAAATTGGAAGTGTCGTCAGTGTTGAAATGAGAAGTCAGTTACTTGCAATTTTATGTGTTATTTTTGCGGCAATTTTTACCAATGCAGATTATAAGAATGGATATATAAAGAATATTGCTGGGCAATTTCCAAGACGGGAACAGCTTGTTGCATCGAAATTTATCGTAATTGCATTCCAAGTGCTAGTGATGGTTATTGTATTTACAATATCGATAGTTGTAAGTGGGTACGTAATGTGGGGAAGTGATTTCTATTTAGGAAGTGTAACAGAACTGTTTCAGTATTTAGGGGTACAATACTTGCTTCATTTAGGAATTGCTGCAGTAATGATGTTACTTTGTACTCTCACTTATAGTACTGCGTTTAGTATGACCAGTGGGATTCTTTTGTGCTCTGGACTTGCAGTGCCTATTTATTCACTAATAAATAAAGCAATTAATGGATTGAAAACAGGACTTGAATTTGATATTAACAAGTATATACTTGATGGTAATATTACGATGTTATTGTATGATAGCACATCAGAAGTTATGGTAAGAGGTGTTGCCGTTGGAGTAGCATTTGCAATTGTATCTTTATTCATTTCTACGATAATTGTAAAGAAACGAGATATTCGATAGAGGTTTTATATGATTCTATGGGCTGTTTTATCAACAGTGTTAGCTGTTGGATTAATATTTATACTGTTAATATACAGGCGACAGGTAAAGAATACCTGCCGCCAACTTGAGTTTCTAAAAGAAAATCAGACAAATCTTCGCCTTACGGTAACGGTTCCTTTTAAACAATTCGAAGAGCTTGTGGACAGTATCAATCAAGTACTTGACATGTCGCAAGAGATTAAGAACAATGCACGGAAAAATGAAGAACATTTTGAAGGAGACAATTACAAATCTGTCTCATGATATTCGAACACCGCTGACATCTCTTGATGGATACTTTCAATTGCTGGCACAAAGTGATTCAGAAGAAGAGCAGCGACATTACATAGAAGTAATCCAAAGCAGAATTTCAAGTTTAAAGGATATACTGGAAGAATTATTTACATATACAAAACTTCAGAATGAACAGTATGAGTTGAAGATGGAAACAGTTGATTTTGGTAAATGTGTGTATGATACAGTATTTTCGTTCTATGATGAATTTCAGACAAAAGGCCTGGAACCTGAGATTGATTTTTGCGAGGAGAATATTCTGATAGAGGGAAATACGGAAGCAATTAGAAGAATATTGCAGAATATTATAAAAAATGCATTAGTGCATGGCAGTCAAAAGATCAGAATGAAGCTTTTCAGTGAGAAGAATGACATAATTTTTCTATGTGAAAATGATTTGGAAAATCCAGGGGACATTGATATTAAGAAGATTTTTTCAAAATTCTATAAAGCCGATACAGCACGAACAAGTAATACTACAGGGCTTGGTCTTTCAATTGCAAAAAGTTTGGTAGAGCGAATGGATGGAACGATAATTGCTGAGATAGAGAATGATATGTTCCTAATAAGAGTTATGTTTTTTAGAAAGAAACTTTAAATATGTATATCCCTTATCCTTATGCCAGATGGGGAAAGTACAGTAATTTGGAGACTTTAGGCAAATTCTATTATGAATTCTTCTTGCTTTCATAAGGAAATGTAGATTAGAATATACGATTAGATTATGTAAATGTAGAACTTTTTCAAGTATACATAAAAGGAATACGACTAGAGTAAATTCTACAGGAAGAAAAATATCATTTACAAGAGAGGAAAACATGGTCTTTATTGTTATATTTTTGGTACTTGCTATCGGTGGGCGTTGGGCATGCTCTGCGATATGTCCATTGGGAATTATACAGGAAGTGATTTTTCAAATTCCTTTCCCTAAAAAGTTACTTCAGTTGCCTTACGAAAAGTATTTGAGAAAAATAAAGTACATTGTTTTTTTGCATTATTGTTTTTATTCCCATTGTTTTTTTGCCAAATAAGGAAAATTGGAGGGAAGCATTTCTTTTTATAAAAGTATTTGGATTCACAACTATTTTTATATTGTCACTTTTTATTTATCGCCCGTTCTGCAAATATTTCTGTCCATTCGGTGTGTGTTTGGGATTGTTTCAGAAAATATCACCTTTCCGCTATAAGGTAGAGTCTTCTTGCAATCGTTGCGGACTATGCAAACGTAAGTGCAAAATGGGAATCACGCCTTATGAGAGTCCGAATCATATGGAATGTATTCGATGCGGAGCATGTTTGAAGGGGTGCCCACGGAATGCAATAAGGAGAAGGAAAAATGAATAAGATTTTGATGATCGCATGGATACTGGCAGGAATCTCATCGTTTGTTGTGCCGCCAGATATGGAATATTTGAACTATATTGATTTTCATACACTAGGATTACTATTTTGTCTGATGGCAGTCATGGCAGGCCTGAGCCGGGAAGGCGTATTTGGACAGGCGGCTGGAAGATTGATCACAGTTGTGAAGAATAGTCGGCAGATGGAACTGATTCTTGTGTTTTTATGTTTTGTGTCTAGTATGTTGATCACAAATGATGTAGCTTTAATCACATTTGTGCCATTTGCAATACAGGTGCTGGAGATGGCAGGTATGAGAAAACGAATTGTTCCGGGTAGTTGTCATGCAGACAGTTGCGGCAAATTTAGGAAGCATGTTTACCCCAATTGGGAATCCACAGAAACCTTTATCTGTATTCCAAATCAGGAATGGCATTGAGTGCATTTTTTAAATTGATGCTGCCGTACACACTACTTTGCAGCAGTGATGTTGCTTGGAATGATTTTGTTGAGAAAATGTGTTGTGCTTGGTGATTTACAGATGCGGGAAAGCGAAAAGGTGAAAAATCCTGTGGAAAGTAGCTATTTATGCAATAATTTTTCTATTGTGTCTTCTTTGCGTATCTCATTTGCTTCCTGTTTGGGTTGTGATGCTCGTGACAATTTTGGCAGTGTTTGTGATCGACCGTGGAACTTTTAAAGAAATCGATTACTCTCTTCTTCTTACTTTTGCAGGATTTTTTATCTTTATCGGAAATATGGGGCGAATTTCTATGTTTTGTAATTTCCTAAAGAGTATTTTGAATGGGAATGAAATATTGACTGCGGTTATTTCTTCGCAGGTAATCAGCAATGTTCCGGCAGCACTATTACTTTCAGGATTTACAGATCAGTGGTCGGAATTGATTATCGGAACAAACCTCGGGGGATTGGGAACTATGATTGCATCCATGGCGAGTTTAATCTCGTATCGTTTTCTCATAGCGGCCTATCCGGAAGAAAAAAGAAGATACACAATGCATTTTACAGTTGTTAATCTCGGGTTCCTGCTAGGATTTCTGATTGCTATGTGGAGCATTCGTATTTGGTGATGGAAAAGTCAGTTAAAATGAAAGAAAAATAGATGTTAATGGTGTTGAATAGGATTGGGAGGAAAGAAGATGCTTGCATATACATACAAAGAGCAGGGGAAATTTATGTTGGAAGAAAAAGAGAAGCCGGTTCTTCAAGAGGAAGAGGATGCGATCGTCCGGGTAACGCTGGCGAGTATTTGTTCGAGCGATATTCATATCAAACATGGAGCAGTTCCAAGGGCGGTACCGGGAATTACAGTAGGGCATGAAATGGTTGGCATTGTGGAGGAAGTAGGAAGCAAGGTGACCAAAGTAAAATCTGGAGATCGTGTAGCTGTAAATGTAGAGACTTTTTGTGGGAATTGCTTTTTCTGCCAAAATGGTTATGTGAATAACTGCACAGATAAAAATGGCGGATGGGCTTTGGGATGCAGGATAGACGGAGGGCAGGCAGAATATGTGCGTGTGCCTTATGCCAATCAGGGATTGAATCGGATTGGAGATGCAATACGGATGAAGAGGCATTGTTTGTCGGAGATGTCCTGGCTACCGGATACTGGGCAACAAAAATTTCTGAAATTGGAAGCGAGGATACTGTAGTCATCATTGGCGGGGGGCCAACGGGAATCTGTACACTTTTATGTGTGATGTTGAAGAATCCTGAAAAGATTATTTTGTGTGAGGTGGATCACGAGAGAATTACATTTGTGAAAGAGCATTATCCGAATGTGCTTGTAGTAAATCCAAAAGAAACTGATGTCGAGGAATTTGTCAGACAACACAGTAGACATGGTGGAGCTGATCGCGTGCTGGAAGTAGCGGGAGGAAGGAATACTTTTGAACTGGCATGGAAGGTAGCTAGACCAAATGCCATTGTGACTGTGGTAGCTCTTTATGAAGAAGAACAGATCTTGCCATTGCCACAAATGTATGGAAAAAATCTCACGTTCAAGACCGGAGGGGTAGACGGATGTGACTGTGATGAAATTTTACGGTTAATAGAACAGAAGAAAATCGATACGACACCGTTACTTACCCATACATTTCCACTAAGAGAGATTGAACAGGCATATGATATTTTTGAAAATCGAAAAGAAGGCGTCATTAAGGTAGCTATTCGACCGTAGACAAGAAAAAATGATTTCTGCTATCAGATTTTAAAATCTGGTGGCAGTTTTTTTATTTTAAGACTGAGTGGAAAATGGTATGAATCAGCTGTCTGCTCTTTTGCATATCGGTAGACAAGCAATACGAATCCGTTGGTTATCCGTTGGTATTGGGGTGATAAAATATAAATAATGAAGTAAATGGAAAATATGAAAAGGAGCAGGATAATCTGATTCGATGAGTAAGGTTCATGTATCGTTGATACCAAATATATGCGGCTACGGAGGACTTACAGTGATAGTTTTGGAGATGAACGTTATAGGAACTGTAAATCATCTTGTATAAAAAATAGGCAATTATGTGAGGAGGAAACGGTGTGAAGAGAAAAAAAGCGAGGCTACGGGGGATAGCCTGGACACTTCTATTGATTTTATGTATGAATAGTGTGGGAACAACAGCTTTAGCAGCAGATATATCCACTGTAAAAACAGAAAACAGGATGAAATCAGTACCACAAGAGGAGATTTCACTCACAGAAGAACATCTGTCTGGAGAGGAGGCATTGGCGGAGAAGGAACTGATGCAACAGGAAGAAACTCCCACGACGGAGGAGGGGATTCCTGGTGGGGAAAGTTCATTAGAGGAAGGAACGATTCCGGAAGAAGTCATCCCGGAAGGGGAAAGTACTCCAGAAAAAGAAGACCTTCCGGAAGAAGGAAGTGTTCCGGAAAAAGAAGAAGTTCCGGAGGAAGAAAGTATCCCGGAAAAAGAAGAGCTTCCAGAGGAAGAAAGTATCCCGGAAAAAGAAACTGATCCGAAAAGGAAAATATTCCAGAAGCAGCTGCACCAGAAACAGAAAAATCATCTGAGCAGCAGGAAGAGAAAGAGGAGGTATCGAAGCTTCAGGAGATTGCGCAGGGGTTTGATATTGACTTTTACATTATCATCGGTGGGGAAAAGGTAAAACTTCAGAACAATGGAATTACCGGCATTGCCACATGGAAGGATGGACGAACGACATATCATGGAATTTCTGTAGATGATCTGGTATCGGTGTATGAAGAATTTGGATTCACAAGAGGAAATGATGGGCAGAATCCAGATGCATATCATAAGTTTGTATCTGCTTACAGAGGAAAAAAGGGAATAGAATACGGAACAGTTCATGAAGATACAGATTCTGGAAAAACGTATGTTTTATATAATGATGGGGAGAATCAGCAAGGCGTACCGGTAGATGTTTACTATCTCCCGAATGGAAAAGGTGGATATCTGACTTTAGAGAAAGCAGTAAAAAAAGATAATTCTTTCTATTCCGTGGAAGTAAGCGGCGAAGGACAAGATCGGATTCGCTTATGCGGCTGGAACGGGAACTACGAATGGAAATGACGGTGTCTGATTTTAATCCTGAGTCGGCAGAACAGACGGATCGGATTGAATGGACCTGTATCGGAGCGGATGATACCGTCATAGATGGGACTGTAGAAGCTGGAAATCAGACAAAGTTTACAATCGGAAATATCTCGCAGTCTTATGTGATACAAAGAGCGGATCAGACAGCATTTGATCTTCAGTTTTATGTATATGTAGACAACGAGATCCGAAAGCTGCCAAGTGATTCGCTGAAAAAAAGTGTATAAGTGGAATCGCCAGGGTAGATGTTTTCTTTCTGTCAGCGATCTGGCAGAGATTTATAAAGAATATGGTCTGAAAGAAACAGACAAGCAGTTCGGTAAATTTTTTCCATATGCAGTCCGTGGAGAGAAGACGTTAGCCCATGCGGCAATGGAAACTTATAAAGGAAAGCAATACGTATCCTATACATTGGAAAATCAAAACACGACTGTACCAACAGATGTTTATTATATGCCGAAAGGCGCGGATAGAAGTGAAGAAGTACCGGAGAATAATCCGGAGCAGCTGAAGCAAAACAGGCACAGCTTTTATTCTGTGACAGTTATACATCCGGATGGAAGCCGAACTGTGACTTACCATAAGAAAGACGATGATGTCACAATCACAGTCGATCCGGGAGAGACACAGGCAAGTGAATGGCTTTGTGTCAGTGAGGATGAGAAAAAGACAATCCAGCCGGTAAAAAGTGATCAGGGACTGGGATTTAATATTCAGAGGATAGAACAGCCGTATACCATTGCATGTAATACATTTGCACCGGAGACCTTGAATATCAAATTTTACACGTTTGTAGATTATGAGAGATACAATGTAGAGCAGGCAGAAGTTCCTGTTCTGAAAGATACTACAAGTAAGCCGGGAACTACTTATTATTATATTTCTAATGAACAATTAACAAAATACTTAGAAAAGTTTCATTATGATGGTTCTATCCAAAATGGAAGCCGAGAGCGTTTTTATTATTCTAAGAGAGATTATGACAGTATTCATAATGCAGGTAAATATACACAAAATGGTCATGATTGTATTTATATAGGAAAGACCGGAGAGCCAATGGATGTGTACTATCTGCCGGATGGGGAGATCTTACCTCTTTTGAATGTAAAGACACTGATGGAATACCACGATAACCGGTATAACGGATTTTACAGTGTGACAGTGCAGGATGAGGATGGACAGGTCTATAGTCCTACGGATTTAGTGAATCTTCCAGCTATGGATTTTGTAGCAAGAAAAACAACGCTTACAAGAACTGTCAGTACTAAGCCGCGTGTGGAAGGGCAGACGAAGGAAGTAAATTGGGAATGTAGAAGAGAAGATGGTACACTTTCGGGGATTACCGGAGTAAAAAATGAAGCTGACCATACAATGAGTTTTACGATCCAGCCGGAGGATGCGGTACGTCCGTATGTGATTGTTCCAGATAACACAGAAAAGCCGGCGGAGACAAAAGAAGCGAATATCAGTTTTTATGTATTTATCGATGGAGATTATAAGCTGGTAAAAATATCAATGCTGAGCAGCATTACATCACAAAAGCAAACAGTGGACGTGACAGCCGATATTATCTGAGAGCCAGAAAAGATGACACAATTTCACAGGTTTACAAGGAGTTTGGATTTACTCCGGAGAAATTGGAACCGGGAGCAGATGGGAAGGAAAAAAATATTGTTTGGTTATGCGACAGATACTCGAGTATTTGTACAACACCCTTACAAAGATAACGACGGCACATGGTATATTCCTGTTCTGAAAAAGGGGGCGCGATGTATCGGTCTATTATTTTTCAAGCCAAACCCATTGAATCCGGATAAAATTGAGAACTATTTTGACCGGTTGACAGGGCTCTCAGGCTCAGATCGGAGTTGCAGGACGACATTTTGATGTGGAGGGAAGCTTCCATCTGGTGGAAGTGATGGATCCACTGAACCTGACAAAGGACAGGCTGTTTTGAGACAATATATAGCTCATGGAGAACATTATAGTGTAGAAGTTCCGAAGAAAGCGACATTGGAAGGAGAGTATCAGGGAAAGAATATTATTTGGAGTTGTACATCTGATGACAAAAATGTGGATGATATTCTCCCGACACCATCCGGAGATGATAAATTGAAATTTGAATGGTCAAGTATCGCCTCATCCTATAAGGTTGTCGCAGATAAGCCGCAGGATTCGAATACAGTTAGGGTAATCTACGATACGACTCGTTATATGAAGAAGCTTCCAAAAGAAGCCAAGTTGACACCTCAGGTTGGAAACAAGACAAGATTTACAGAAGACATTCCGGAGGGGCAGGATGAAGAAGAGTATAAGATCAAATCACCATATCCGCTGACTTATGACCACGAAGACAATGACAGTAAAGAGCTGGAACAGTATGAATTTGATCATTGGGATTACAGAGATAGCAAAGGGCGCTGGCAGGAATGTGATGCGGGAGCAAAACTTTCAGAGATTAGGAAGAACGCGCAGGAACCGATCGTTTTCTATGCGGCATGGAATAAGGTGAGTGACCGAAGCCGAAGGCAAGTACAGTTTTATATCTGTAAGTCGGCGATGCCGGAAGATGGTTCGGTGGCTTTGCCGTCAGTGAATGAAGATGACTATACAAGCGCGGTTGCGGTGGCAAACTGTAATATAAAGGCAAGCATCTTACATGATGTTCCGGTTCTCGGAAATAAGAATCCAACCACATGGGAACATTATGCAAATGGACATAAGAGAGTGATGGAGCTGCTTCAAGGAACAAGACCAGATCCTGGATACATAGGGAATGGAGATTATATCTATAAGATAGACAAGATCCCTTCTGATGAAGAAGTGTTCCAGACAATCCGGGAAAGTGGGCGTACAATCCGCATCGGTGACAAGGAGATCCCTTCCTCAAAATTAGATACAGAATTCTTTACAATTTACTGGTATTCGTTCAAAAGCGAAATGTCAGATGGATGGCATATTGATGGACGTATTGTAGCAAAAACGGATATCTGACAGTAAAGAAAGATTTCGTTGGAATGCCGGAAGAGATTGAAGCAATCAAGAAAAATTATTACATCGGCATCGATATGGATGAAACGTTTTCAGATGGAACGCCACAACCGCCGGCATTTCATCAGCATATGAAGCTTGTGCTTCCTTCAGAGGGCGGACAGACAACGGATGCGAAAGCTTCTGCAGCGGAAGAGTTACCAACGGAGATTGTAGGAACGTGGGATGATAAAACACATACAAGTTGTACATGGATTGTCAAAGCAGATCCATTTTGGAAGTACACTTTAAAAGAACACAATTATAAGCCAGATAATCCAAAAGTAAAGTTCTCAGGTTGGTATAATGTTCACAATTCCCATGAGCAGGGAGAAAATGTAAATTCCTGGGAATTGTATCCGGATAGTGGAATTAAATTCACAGGTCGTGGTATGGGGCGTGGAGGAGAATCACTTACTATTGAACTGGAAAACCGTTATCAGAAACCGGGAGTGCTTACGCTGAATAAATTTGATGCGTCTACCGGAGAGGGAATGGAGAAAATTACCTTTGATGTCAGTCTGGACGGCGCTAAGAAAGATTCGATCACAACGGATAAAAATGGAATTGCAGAACTTATCATTCCATTACAGGATGAAACAGGAAAGAATCGGACAGCGACAGAAACCTATTTGCTGCGGGAAACAAATGTACCAACAGGATACGTGGATACAGGAGATGTACAGATCACTGTAGAGATCGCAAACGGAGCATTTAAAATTACAGAGGCAAAACTGGTAGACAGAAAAGCCGGAGAGAATCAAGAGGCTGTCATAGCTCCGGAAAATGGACAGATAGATGGCAAGGCGGTATTAATACCACGGGGAGATACAAGTCTGAATATCCGAAATTTTTCAAAAACAAGCAGCCTGCATATAAAAAAGATGTGGGAGAACAAAAACGATGCATTGACGGAAAAGCAGGTAAAAATACGCTTGTACCGAGATGGAATTTCTACCGGACAAGAGTTCCTTCTGAATGAAGAAAATGGTTGGGAATACAACGGTCGATAAAGTCCGCTGTTTTGATAAGAAGCCGGTGGATATAAAATAGAAGAAGTTGAAATTGGAAAAAACACACTATTCT
>ENA-OQBV01001400-OQBV01001400.1-human-gut-metagenome-genome-assembly--contig:-NODE-1400-length-11937-cov-3.742252_pt1 | contig 11937 bp, 12 predicted proteins | sample MGYA00242750_ERZ504559 | MGnify/ENA primary metagenome ERZ504559 (study PRJEB26092, sample SAMD00036230) | human gut metagenome | host: Homo sapiens | study: EMG produced TPA metagenomics assembly of...
CCAGCGCTCACCGAAGTTGAAGTCCAGTTCCTCGAAGGTAATGCGCCGGGGCTCCGCGTTCCGCAGGGCTTCAAGCGACTCTCTCACATCGGGCATTCTCTCACTGTCGGGATTGCCGTTCATCCATGCTTCGATGCGCTCCGCCTTTTCTATCACATTGCCGGCTATGAAACGGTCCTTGATTTCGTAACCGTCCGCCAACGGGTTGAAATAGATGCGGTCTTTGAGGGCGGTGAGCAGTTCCTCCTCCGTCCCGTCGGTAATGGTGCGCATATACTCAAGATTGACACCGCCGTATTTGTTGAGCGAGGCAGACAAGGCTTCTTCGGGTGAGCCTGCATTTACAAGGCTCTCCACCGAAAAAGAAACGGGGTGTTCGAAGATGTCCGCCTTGACAAACTTCCCGTTCTCGGCCCGTTCCAGCGAAAGGATGTCACGTCCGCCGGCATCCATCATCACCAGCTTCACGTTCTGCCCGGCATTGAGATTGCCGTAACGCATGACGAACTCATCATAACAGGTATTCAGATGTTCGCGCCACGGAACATTTTCCTCGCGCCGTAGCGATTCATAGCGGTACAACCGTTCGTATGCGTCACGGAGCGAGACATACAACAGTGCTTTCTCCTTCTGATAACCGGTCAGTCCGAGCGGTTGGAAGGTCGCACCGTATGGTGTGATGTCCTTGAGATAGCCGATGTTGTCATGGGCCCTGTTTGCCACCAATGACCCCTCACGCAGGTGCATCTCCGGTGTGCGGTGGTATGGGCGTGGCGACAAGTCAGGTTCCTTTTCTATTTGTTGCTGTTCTTTTTCCGGTTCGGGAAACAGCATGGAGGCGGCTGCGGAAGTCTCTTGTGCCGGTTCGGACTGCCGGACTGCCTCTTTGGGAGCTTCTGTCTCTTTCTGTTGTTCCTCTCCATGCCGTGCCGCCACCTGCCGAAGTTCCGCCCGTCGTTCGGGCGTGAGGTCCATCATCATTTCATAGAAACCGTTGATGGGCGGATTATCCTCCCAGTTGATGGCTGCATACACATCTTCCGGATTGCCTTGCCCGATGGTATTCCCTTGTTTTGCTTCCTTGTTTTCCGGTACGGGGGAAGCTATGGCCAGTGGCGGTGACACGGCTTTCGGTGTACTTTGTACTTTCGGCTGAATTGGCGCACTCTTTTTCGCACCTGCCTTTTTCGCCGTTTTGTCCGATGCCTTTTTCTTTTTGCCCGTAACAGCCTGCTTCCGTTCCGCTTCGGTAAATCCCCAAAGATCGAACAGGTCAAGCTGCACACCGGCCGAAATATCCGGTTGGTGCGGTTCTATCTCCGGCTTTTCTTCCACAGGCTGCACCTTCTCTGTATTTTTGGAACTCTCTGTCATGGCAGGCATTACAGTTGCGGCTGTCGGAGCGGGTGACACCTCCTCCGCCGTACTTTTACTCTGTTCCGGATGCAGGCTGTATTTCTCATACAGTCCCTTATCCAGTTGTTGCAGTTCTATTTTCAGATGCTCCCGAAGGTCCTCCGCCAGTTGGGTAATATCACCCCGGTGTATATACTTGTAGGCAGGCTTCCCGTAAGGGTCGGTACCTTTGATTATATCCGTGTTGGAAGGCAGGCTTATGCTGTTGGCGTATGCGTTTACCGAAGTGCCGATAGGTGTCTTTTCGGTCTGCACGAACAATTTTTCATTATAGTACAGTTCTCCGTTCTTGTTGCTGTTCTTTTGCAGGAGAATCAGGTCGCTGCCCACTTCCGTGTTCGCGTTCTCCGTGAACAGGTTGTTAGGCAGGCGGGCTACACCTACCAGGTTGGCATGACGCATCATGTACTCGCGTATGGGTGCGTTGGACGGGGCATCCAACACGCCCTGCGAGGTGATGAATGCCACGATGCCGCCCTCACGCACCGTATCAAGGCTTTTCAGGAAGAAGTAGTTGTGTACCGTCTTCGCCGCCGAACACCTTGCGGTGTCCTTGCTTCCCGAAAATTCAGGATCGAACACAGCCACGTCACCGAACGGGATGTTGGAGATTGCCAGGTCAAAATAGTTGTTGAAGGGCTTCTCTATCTTCTCGAAACCCTGTATCCTCACCTTATGGTCGGGGTGCAGGTGTTTCAGGATCTTGCCCGTGAGCAAATCCTTCTCGAACGCCATCACGTCGGCATCCGGGCGGTTGTCCAGCACCGCATCCACAAAGGCACCCACGCCTGCCGACGGTTCCAGCACCCGGTCAGGGCGTATGCCGTGTTCGTGCAGCACGTCCGCGATGGTACCGGTTATCTCCGCAGGGGTGTAGAATGCGGTGAGGACGGAGCCTTTCAGACTGTCCATATACCGCTTGTATTCGTTATCGTCATTGCTGTTTTCCCGGATGAGCCTGTGCAGCTCCACCGTGGGAGCAAAAAGTTCGAGGTCCGATTTTGCCCAATGGACGGCGTCCGTCAGTTCCTTTGCGGGATTGAGGATGAACTTCAGTCCCCCGAAACCGCAGAACCTTTCCAGAAGCAGGCGCTCGCGTGCCGTGGGCGTGCGCCGCTCCCTGTCAAGGATGAATGCCGTCCGTAAAGCCTCGATGTTGTCCCTTAGCTTCTGCTTGCGGTTAAACGCCATACGCCTCGATATAAAGGACCACGGCTCCGGTCAGTTCGGTATAAAGCAGGTCGTATTCGGGAGAGAGGGCGAAATGGTCGTCCGAAAGGTCATAGATGGAAAAGACATTGCCGACAAGCGGCAGCAGCCTTGCCACGAACGCCCCGCGCTCCGCTTCCGGCACCTCACCGGCGAACTCGTTCTCCACGACTTCATGCAGGATGCTGTACCGGGAATAGTGGAGTCCCTGCAACAGCTCCGCCATCGCCAGCTCCTGCGCGCCGTCGGCGGGATAGCCTTCCAGTCTGGCACGCTCGTAGGTTTCTGCGGCACTGTCGGCACGTCCCTTTATGAATGCCGCGTCGTTTGCCTGTTCAAACTTGTTCTCCTTGAGGTAATTCAGCAGGTACAGCCCGTAATAGGACAGTTCGGCCTGCTCTTTCTTGTTCTTCTTGTTCATATATTCTTGGATTTAGTGGATGAATAAAAACGGGATGGGTAATAAAGAGGAAAAGGTAATAGGAAGTAAAAAGCACTCCGGGTATCCCTCCCGAAGTGCCACCACTAAATCCATTGTAAAAACAGTATTCTTGAACAAGAAAACAGTATGACAATGAATTTTCGTGCAAACGAGCGCAGAGCCGAACGTGTTCGGGCTATGCCGAGTGCAGCCGAAAATCATTGCTACAATGAACCAGTGGCGAAGGTACTGATTATTTCCCTCTTTTTACATGGCTGCCGCGACTTTTATTCGCAGGACCGCCCTTTTTCGTTTCGGGGAACACGAACGTGGTGTTGTAGTCCGCGTCAAAGGCGACAACCGCATCAAAGCTCTTGCCCTGCTTGCTCTTGAAGCCTTTCAGGACTTTCGTCTTTCCGGTGGTCAGCAGTTCCCTGATTTCATCATCGGACAGATTGCGGCTTGCCTTCAGACGGAACACGGGCAGGCCGCACTCCGCGTTGTCGCAACGCACCACCTTCCCATAGAACTGCATCCTGCCCGTGCCGCACTTGGGGCAGGCACAGCCGGAGTCCTTATGCCCGAACAGCTTGTCGCATGACAGCAGTTCCGAGGTGATTTCAGCGGTGTATCCCTCAATCTCATGCCGGAACACTTCGGCGGACACCTCCCCACGTTCGATACGGGCAAGTTCCTTTTCCCATTCCCCCGTCATGCCGACGTCTGCGATACGCATCGTCTTGACAACGGAATAGAGTGCCAGACCTTTCTCCGTGGGCACGAGCGATTTCTTGCAGCGGGTCATGTACTCACGGGCAAAGAGTGTCTCGATGATGGAGGCGCGGGTGGCGGGGGTGCCGATGCCGCACTCCTTCAATGCCTGGCGCAGCTCCTCGTCCCCGATGTTCTTGCCTGCGGTCTCCATCGCCGCGAGCAGGGTGGCTTCGGTGTGCAGGGGCTTCGGCTTGGTCCTGCCTTCCATGATGGAGGAAGCCTTGACCGCCAATGTATCGCCCTCTTTCCAGTCGGGCAGTACCGTTTCCGGTTCCGGCTCCTCTTTTTCTGTCTTTTCGGCAGCCTTGCATACGGCACGCCATCCGGCTTGCCTGATGATACAGCCTTTTGCCGTGAACTCCACGCCGCCGCACTCGGCCGTAACCGTGGTCACGTCCTTGACGCATTTCTCCGAAAATGCCTCGATCATGCGCCCGGCTATCATGTGGTAGATTATTGCGTCGTCTTTGGCAAGGAACAGCGGTTTTTCACCCGTGACGAGCAGGGCGTGGTGGTCGGTCACCTTGCCGTCGTCCACGCTCCGGCAGGTAGGCTTCATGCCACCGGAAACCTTGCCCGCCCATTCGGGCAGGGAGCCGGCAAAGGCGAGCAGCTTCGGTATATCCGCGAACACGTCTTCGGGAATATAGCGGCTGCCGGTACGGGGATAGGTCACGAGTTTCTTCTCGTAGAGCTTCTGCACGATGTCGAGCGTCTGCTCCGCCGTGAACCCGTGCCTGGTGTTGGCATCCTTCTGGATGGAAGTAAGGTCATACAGAAGCGGCGTGTCCTCCGTCTTCTCCTTGCGCTCGACCTTTATTATGGTAGCGGAACCGGCTGCCTTTACCTTATTATATAGTTCCGTTGCCACGCCTTTCTCTTTCCACTTCTCTGCGGAAGAGAACTTGACGGTTTCACCGGCACCGCATCCGTCCGTGGCAAGATGCAGTCCCCAAAAGGCTTCGGGGATGAAACGGCTGTTCTCGTAATAGCGTTCGCACACCATTGCCAGCGTGGGTGTCTGCACACGTCCTACGGAATAGGTTCCGTGCCCGGCGGCGATGCTCAGCGCGGATGTCCCATTGATACCGACGAGCCAGTCACATTCACTCCGGGCTTTGGCAGCCAGATAGAGGTTGTCGTATTCCCGTCCGTCTTTCAGGCTTTTCAACCCTTCACGGATGGCTTTGTCCGTGAGCGAGCTTATCCACAACCGCACGAAAGGTGTGGTGCAGCCGATGTAGTGGTAGAGGTAGCGGAAAATCAGCTCCCCTTCGCGACCCGCATCGGTTGCCACGATAATCTGTTCACTCTCCTTGAACAGCCCGGCAATGACTTTTATCTGTGCGGCCACGCCGCTGTCCGGCTTGTAGCCGTTTTTCTGTCCTGACCTGGCGGGGTATGAGGGTGAAGGTTTCGGGAAGGATGGGCAGGCTGTCACGGACAAAGCCGCGTATGCCGTAGCCGTCGGGCATGGCAAGTTGGACAAGGTGCCCGAACGCCCATGTCACGGCATAGCCGCCTCCCTGGAAATATCCTTCCTCTCTCTTTGTCGCGCCTACGATGCGTGCCAGCTCACGGGCTACCGACGGTTTTTCTGCGATGATTGTTTTCATATTTTCTTACTGTTTAATGAATTTTTTTTGGATGATTATTTTGGATTTAGTGGCGGCACTCCGGTCAGACCCTCATGCCCTTGCTTTTCTTCTGCGGCTTCTCCTGCTGCTGTCTCTGGGCATCGTCCTTCGGGGCTGTCTGTCCTTTCTGCAATGGGTCCTTCAGATTTTTGGTAGCCTCGTTGGTCTTCCCCTCGTTATTGACAGCCACCTGTGTGCGGCTTTCGTTCGCTGGGGCGACCTGCTGCGCCGTGTCGGGATTTTGTTTCGTAACGCAGCGGACGTCCTCTATCCGGGCTGAACTTGATGTACATGAGGGCATGGAACCCTGTTTGTCGGTCACGTTTTCCAGCCTGATAGCTTTACCTGCCACATAGTCGGCTTTCTGCTGTTCGGTGAACTTCACGTCGCTCCATTTGCTGATGGAACGGATACTGCCGTCCTCGTTCACCCACGTGTTGCGGCGCGTCTTGCCGTCCTCCTGTTTTTCTCCCTCTGCGGTCTTTTGCTCTTCCTTGTTCTCCTGCGCCTGCTCTTTTTTCACGGAACGGGTGGTTCCCGGCACGAACTCCGGTCCGCGCTTCTCCACGTTGGCTTGCAGGGTGGTGATGAACTCACGACCGTCACTGAACACGATGTGCTTGTCCTTCACGGGCAGTCCGGCACGGAGCATGGTCTGTTCCTGCCGGGTAATCTCCGTTTCCCCGATTTTGCTTTGGACACGGATTTTATTTGCCGCCAGGTCGGTAAGCTCGTTCGTCTTGCGGTCTATGCTGACGATGGAGGGGATGATTTCCCCCGTCTCTTTATCAACCAGATCCACGACCCTTCCCATGTTGCCGGTTTCACGCAGGTTCTTCTTGTCCTCGGCGCTGAACTTGTGTCCCTTGTACTCGTCCAGCTTCTGTTCCTTGCGGATGAAGTGGGGCACAAGTCCCATGCTGCCGTCCTCATTCCTGCGGAAAGAGAGCCGGGCGTCCAGCTCGAAGGACTCGCCGCCGAAAGTGGGCGTCACTTTCACCAGGTCGGACTTGCCGTAGTTGAGCATCTTGGTGAGGTCGCCCGAGTTGTCGAGCTCTTCACGCCTTACTCCCCATTTATCTTCCAGCTCCTGCCAGTTGATTTTTCCCTCGTCAATGGGCTGGTAGCCTTTCTTACCCTGTGACTGTTCCTGTCCGTTCTCGTTCTCCTGTTTTTCTTCCATGTTCCCTTCCTTTTGTTGTTCCGCATCCGTCTTTTGTTCCTGTGCCGCCTGCCGTTCATACTCGGAAGTATCGAACAGATGGGCGGATAGCACGTCCTTGTTCACAACGGGGTTTTTAAGCAGCTCCTTCATCACATCCAGCAGTTGGTCCACCTGCTCCGCCGCAATGCGGTAGAAGCCGAAGCGGGTGGGTTCCTTGCATTGCCGGAAGAAGTTCTTGAAGAAGTTATCAAGCATGTCGCCATGCTTGTCGAACTGTAGGAAAGCCTGTGAGTTTTCCACTTTCGCGGGTGTCCTTTTGGGCGAGCCATCCGCGTTCAGTCCGGCTACCACGCTGATTTCGCCCGTCTTCTCGTCACGGACGATCAGCACATCCTTTTCGTCTTTTTTCTTTGCCATTCGAATAATGTTTAATGGGTTATTTATTTAAGAAATTATGGATACGAGCCTTGTAGAACTCGACATCTTCCTTCTGGAAATCCTTCACGTGTTCGGAGAGGAAATTCAGCACGTCCGCCTCGCTGTAATAGGTCTTTTTTCCCAATACCTTGAAGGAGAGCGCACCTTTGCTGCGGTAGCGTTGCAGGGAACGCTTGCTGATCTGGAGCAGCATACATAAGTCCTGGTTGTCGAAAAGCCTCACGCTTTCGGAAAGGGAAGTCTCCTTTTCCTTCGCCTTCATGGAGAGCAGCAGCTCGTCCTGACGGTCAAGCCGTTCGAGGACTTTTTGCATCCAGTTCTCGAAATTCTGTCTGGTAAGCAGTTCCATGACCTATTTCCTCCTTCCGTTTGTTTTTCCGTTGCTTCCCGTGCGGAGCGCATGGTTCCGGCTGATGCCGTCCAGTGTGCCGTTTTCCTCCGTCACCGTGTGTTCCGTGATGAAGCGGTCTATCTCCGAGAGGCGGTACATGCATTTTCCGCCGAGCGTGGTGTACCGGATGCGGTGCCCGTCGCGCATCCGTTGCAGGGTACGCCTGCTGATGCCCAGTATCCGGGCGGCCTCGGCTGAACCGACCTGCCTGTCCGGAAGACCGGCCTTCTTTTTCTCACTCTTGCGGATATGGCTTGCTATCTCCGCTATCTGTTCCGTCAATGCCATGTATGCGGAACTTTCCATTGTTATCACTTCCATACGCAGTATTTTTCTTTTGTTTCTGCGGCAAAGTTCGGCAATAGGCAAAGGGGGCTTTAACAACTCACTACGTGACTCACGCAAGATTTTCTGGAAATTGTCGCCGTAACCCGGACAACCGGGGCAACAAGCTGCCAAAGAGATGGATGCGGTACAATTTCCGGCAGGCGGCGTTACCTTTGCCGGAAATTCTAAAATATGTATATATGGAAATAGTAACGATGGAAAAGAAGGCTTTCGATGAAATGACGGCGTGCCTCGGCGCTTTCATGGAGAAGGTGGACGCCCTCAGACACAAGGGCGACGGAAAGAGGCTGGACAAGTGGCTCACGGGGGACGAGGTCTGCGCGCAGTTGAGGATAAGTCCGCGTACCTTGCAGAAATTGCGTGACAGGCGCTTTATCGGCCACTCGCAAATCGGGCATAAGTTCTATTACAAGCCGGAGGAGGTCAGACGGCTCATCCCGTTGGTAGGTACGATTTTCCCTGCCGGGAAATGACCGTTTTTTTAATCCACTGAATCCGAATCAAAGGTTATGAACGAGAACAATGGAATTTTTACGATGGAGGACGAGCCGCTCGCCACGCTGGTGCAGAACATGCGCAAGGGCTCTAAATGGCTCTCCGGCTTTCTGGAAAGCTACCGCCCGCCACTGGACGGCGAGCGTTATCTGACGGACAAGGAAGTGGCGGACCTGCTGCGGGTGAGCCGCCGCACTTTGCAAGAATACCGTAACGGGCGTATGCTGCCCTATATCCTGCTGGCGGGCAAGGTGCTTTATCCCGAATCGGGGCTGCGTGAACTGCTGGAGGCGAACTACCGCAAGCCGTTAAGGTAAGGCTTTGAGGCATGAAACAGAAACGGACAATCATTTTTTATGATTGTCCGTTTCTGTTTCCAAAATAAGTAAGTGATAATCTTTTAATTATTTATATCTAATTCAATTGTAAAGACCTATGGTTACTATTACTTTTTATACTTCGATATTGTAAAAGTTATTTTCAATTTCTTCTATATATTTTTCATATAACCTTATAAATATTTCATCAATCAATACAAGTATAGCAAAGCGAAAAAAGTAGTTATGATAACTGTATCCATTTTGGGATAACATGTCTAAGGTTGGTAAATTTTGTTGATATGATGTTAGATTGTGAGCACATCGATGACGATGCTTGATAACATCATTTTCATACAGTTCTTTCAAATTTTCTTTTAAAAGGGTTCCTTTTAAGGCACACTTTAAAGAATTAATACAATCTTGTTCTTCTTTCCAAAACGAATAATTACGCCATCCCCCTATGGATAATATAGAAGTTTCTAAAAATGAAGCTATGTCTTCCTTAACATTTGTTACAAATTTTCTTTTTGTAATTTCAATTATGATTTTCTCTTTATTGTCATTACATATTTTCGTTATACTTGCTCTGATATTATTTTTGTTTTCTTCATCAAGTTCTTTTTTTCTTGACTGTTTCTCAATTTCCATTTCAATTCTTTTCGATACTTCTTTATCAAAAAGTTGATCTATAGTATGAGCATCGATATTTTTTATCCACCGGAAATTTTCTATTTCAAAATTATTATTATAATTCTTGATTTCATGTATTATTTGTTTATAAACATTGTTCTTTTGCTCATAAGTAGAGAATTCCCCATAATCACTTTTCACTTTGTCAAGGTATGCACGCCGATAAACATAGTCATAGGTTGCCATTTCCCAACAAATACATTTTAGTTTTTGTTCTTGTGCCCCCGTCATTTTCAGAAAAAGTGATTGCATTATGTAATCACAAAGAGGGTACGTTTCTATACCATACCCAATTCCGAAACAAGCATTGACACCATCTTTCAAAATAGTTGAAATAGGAGTCTTTATGAATTTGGAATGAATGCTATTGTACATAGTGGTTATATATTTCACATGAATCTTTTAACCGTTCTCTCAGATTTCCAAGGCGATTAGTATTTCTTATATAATCACCATTGCCTTTTTTACTTCGTATCTTTGCGTTAATTTCTTCCTGTAAGGTAGTTGTTGAACCACCTCGTTTTTCTCGAGTTAATGTGGTACTCAGTCTTTTTCCATCAAAGATAATGTAGTAAATCAAACCAAATAGCCAGTAATCAGCCTCTATCCATGTGCTAAATGAATTTTTTCATTTAACCCCATAGTTGTCTTTATTCTTTCAATAGCATGTTTCAAATTCTCAAATCGTTGTTTCCAACAGCTATCTGGAAATACTTCTGAAAAATTGAAATCTGTAAATTTTTGAGGTCTGCTTTCTTGTTCATCATCCCCTTGTCCTAATATAAAAGATACATAATCAGCATAATAACTTTCTCTTGAACTAAATGCAGAATATCCTACAAGAACATTCTTGGCTTCCTTATTACATGCCGAATATTGAGAAAGAATTGAGAGGTAACGAACAAAATCAATCTTATATGGTTGCAGATTTTCCATAATCTTTATATCACATAGCACATCACTATTGTCTTCCAACTTTCCATCAAAATATCTCACTAAATCAACATGCTGAAAATATAAAGATTTACGACTTTCTAAAGCATCAAGTTTTTTCCCAAAATAATTTATATTTCTAAATAACTTTGAGAAAACCGTTTGGACCGTTGCCTGATCAATACTTTCAGGAACAATATATGAAAATCCAATAAATGTATTTACAAAGAACTCATCTGTCAGATTTGTAAATTCTCGATCAACCAACTGGGAGTATCTATTATCCTCTTTTATTCGTTCAATAATATCCTCCTTACTATTTTTATCTTTTAATAACTCATCAAATTTCCATAGAATAGGGCCATGTAGAGAAGAATCATTTTCATCTGAAGCACTATCATCTTCTCCTGCCAGTTTTTCTACATTACCATCCAAGAATTTTTTTCTATCTGGCAAATAACCTATATATGCAAGGAGTATGGATGTGAGACGTTGTTGACCATCTAAGATAAGATTACGTTTTTGCTTTCCGACATTGTAAAGAGCAATTGTTACTGGTTGTACAAACTGTTTTTCTTTAAGAGATTTTATAAGACGTTTTATATCTCGTTCTTGCCAAACAAAGTGACGCTGATAGTCTGGCAATTCAATATTTCTCGTGAGTATCAAGTCAATCCAATGCTTTAATGAATACTCTCCATAGTAAACTCTGTTCTCCATAATCAATATAAGAATTATTTAATAGCACAATGATGTATAATATATTCTTTAAACTTTTTAATTACGGCTTCAAATTTAATTATTTTTATTAATATAGCATTAGTGTTTTATTGTTTTGTTAATAACAATAGAAAATCTGCCAATAATATTCAAACACACAATATATTTCTAACTCTTTTTTATGCATATATATAAAAAAGAAATGGACAATCATTTTTATGGTAATTGTCCTTTTCTTTTTTCTATATCTGATATCCCTTACCATTTTTCTTAGCAGCAACCATCTTTCCTGCTAGGTACAAATACCATATAGGAAACCGTCTTTTCCTTTTTCGTCGTTTTATCCACCAACCAAAGGCGGAACAGGTGTGCCGGATAGGTGTTCATCCGGAAAGCGACGGGGATGATGATTTCAAGCGAGTAAACATCGGCATAAAAGCCGTTCTCCAGCCGGATATAGCGGCATGTCTCGTAATCGTTCAGCACATCGGTCCTGCGTATCGCCTTGATCGCTCCCGTTACCGCCGTCACCGTCACGTTGAACAGTTCCGCTATCTCCCAGGCCGTCATCCATACCTCGTTACCGGTTACGGACACCGTCCTTTCCTCTATGATAATGATATTCCGTTTCATGGCTGTTCCTCCTTAAATGTTACATCCTGCGAACTCCTCCACCTTGTCCAGACGTGCCACCAGGTTTTCCATGTCCTGGTTGAGTTTCTCTTTCGTAATCTTGGCGTATATCTGCGTGGTCTTTATGCTCTTGTGTCCGAGCATGGAGCTGACCGTCTCGATGGGTACGCCGTTGGAGAGGAATACCGTTGTCGCTGCCGTATGACGGCTCTGATGCCAGGTGATATGCTTGGTGATGCCGCAACGCTTGGCGACGGCACGGATACCGGCAAGGCACGTGTTATAATGCGGAACGGGAAATATCCTGCCGTCCCCGCACAGTCCCCGGTATTTGCCGATTATGCGGT
>ENA-OQBV01001401-OQBV01001401.1-human-gut-metagenome-genome-assembly--contig:-NODE-1401-length-11922-cov-2.981009_pt1 | contig 11922 bp, 15 predicted proteins | sample MGYA00242750_ERZ504559 | MGnify/ENA primary metagenome ERZ504559 (study PRJEB26092, sample SAMD00036230) | human gut metagenome | host: Homo sapiens | study: EMG produced TPA metagenomics assembly of...
GATTTCTATGACAGCGTGCAGTTCATCAAAAAATAACCCAGTTCATTTAGGCGTGAATGCAGTAATTACAGAAATTGATGAGGGAAACAGCACGATAACTGTAAAAGACGGTGCAGAAGAAGGCATTTTAGGTAAAAACTGTCTTATTGATTGTTCATCCATTCCTATGTTTACTGTGATTATGATACAGGACAAGTTGTAAGTATATCATTTGAGGATTTACAGGTTCAAGATGAAATCATTTTGAGTATTCGAAATTCAGAAATAGAGAATTCTAAAGACGAGGACAATAAAGGAAGGACGATAAAGGTTGAACAGTTGCAACTGAGTACGCAAAGAATGAAATAGTGATTTGCCTAGGAAGATAGAAAAAAGTGATTTTAGAATATTGAAAACGTGGAGGGATGGACTATGGGAGTTGTAGACGAGAAAGATTATATTATGCGAATGATAAAAGAAATGGTACAAGTATTGTTTTCTTTGGTATTTGGGAAGAAATATGTTTCTGTCGAATTAGAAGACGAAAATAAATATGAAGTCTCAGGAAATACGCTGAAATATTTTTTCGATATGATTGACCAGGGAGATATAAACGAAGCCGAGAATCTTTTGCTGGAAGATCTCGATTATACAAATAAAGAAGAAGTCATGGCGGCGGCATTTTTTTATCAACATCTAAGTCAAAAAGATGATGATTTTTTGAGAAGAAATGATTACACGAAAGAAGAAGTACTTTTTGGGTTTAAGCAGTTACTTGAAAAATCCGGATATAAGGACTTAATTCGTTTAATAGGACGTGTTGATGAGGAAGAACGATAAGGTGCGAAAACACTCATTTTACCACGAATGAATGAAAATAAAAAGTAATAGAGATACCGTGACCTCTATTACTTTTTCATCTTATAAGACTTCTGCGCTAATCTCTTTTTTCAAAAAGAATCTTTGAACCATCTGATCCCATGCTTCCTCCAAAGACTTATCCAAAGTGAAGAGTCTCATGGAAGTTCCGGTGACGCAGGTAAGATTCTGACCATCATATTTTAGATTGAGATACAATCCCTGCACATCTTGTGGCTGGAAATTCAGTTCCTGCTGTTTCAGTAATCTTTCAATATTCGCCTCTGACAGTCCGAATACAAAGCGAAAACTAAGGGGAGTTTTTTTTCCCTTGATCAAAGAAAATGCGTACTCTCTAATATCTTTCCACAATGAATAATCTCGGGAAGGAGCCAGGTCTTTCTCAAAAAAATCTTTTTTGAGAAATCCATTAATGGAAAATGTATTATAGGTGACAATTTCTCCTTCTATGAATAAAAATGAGTCGAAGGTGTCCGATAATAACAGCTTGGACATACATTCTTTTACTTCCGGCAATTTTAATGCAATCATGAGATCCTCTCCTTTTCATTCTTTTTCAAGAAATATATTCCGGCAATCAGTGTAATGAATTCAGCAAGCGGTACAGATACCCAGATTCCAATGACTCCGATAAGCGGAGGCAGCACAAATACAAAGATAATTGCAAGTACACACCCTCTGGAAAGACAGAGGAACAATGAAAGCTGTGGTTTTACTGTAGATTGAAAATAGCCAATGATAAACATATTCAATCCGATTACAAAGAATCCAACAAAATAAATACGAATTGCAGTGGATGAAAGGGCAAGTATTTGTTCATTTGGATTCATAAAAATATAAGTAAACAAATTTGGCACGATCAATCCTAAAACAGCCGGAACGGAGCAGATGATAAATGCAGTTCTCAGTCCCAGTTTTTTTACAGTCTCAATACGATCAATAAGCCCTGCACCATGATTGGTTGAGATGATCGGCTGAGAAGCCTGGTTGATTCCGTTACACAGGCAGATGACTACAATAGCGGTATTTGTAATGACACCATACATGCTCACACCGATATCGCCAATATATTTTAAAATCTGTAAGTTGAAAACAAACATAACAATTCCGGACGAGACTTCCACAAGAAAGCTTGTAAATCCATTTTTGTAGATACTTGTGATGAATACAGGCGAAAATTTCTTTAAGCTAAAATGCAGTCCGTTTGACTTAGAGCGAAAATGGAACAGCAAAATAACAGTTGTAAGTACGGATCCAAGCACACTTGCAATTGCTGCTCCTGCCATGCCCATTTTACAAGGAAATACAAAAACAATATCTAAAACAACATTCAGGACACCGCCGGATACAACGGCAATCATGGAAAGCTTTGGTGCACCATCATTTCTTACAAAGGTTTGTAGAAAAGTGGAGAATGCAAAAAAGCCAAGTCCCAAGATCACGTACGGCGCGTAATTGAGTACATAAGGCATTGTTACATCTGTTGCGCCAAGAAAACGTGCGATCGGTTCCATGAAATTTAAAAATAGAATCATGTATAAAATACAGGTGATGGCATTCAAAAGTACTGCGACAGAAAAATAACAGTTTCCGGTCTGAGTATCGCCTTTTCCGCGGGCGATTGACATTAAGACAGAACCGCCGACACCAAATAAAAGTCCGGTGCCAAAGAAAATATTAAACAGCGGGAGGATGATATTTAATGCAGCCATAGCATCAATGCCAATTCCTTTCCCGATAATAATTGTGTCAGCAAGTACATAAATAGACGTTACCATCGTTCCGCAGATAGAAGGAATGAGGTAACGAAAGAATAATTTTCGTACTGGCTCGGTTGTAAGTGTGTTTGTCAGCATAAAAAATCTCCTTTAAATAAAATCCAATAATGGTATTATAGCAGATACGTTGACTTTTGGAAACCAAAACAGTATCATGAAAGTTAAACAGCAATAAAAGGAGTAAAAAGCATGCAACAGACAAACTATATAGATAACTTACTTTCGCTTATCAGGAAGGCAACCTCACAGTTTCATACAGTGGAAGCAGTGAAAGATCAGTTAGCAAAGCAGGGATATGAGGAACTGTGTTGGAAAAACAACTGGAATTTGCAAAAAGGCGGGAAATATATGGTGATTCATCATGGCTCCAGTATTTTTGCATTTACGATCGGGAGTCATTTTCAAGAAAAAGAGAGCTTCCGAATTGCGGCAGCACATGGGGATTTTCCGGGATTTCGTATCAAACCAAATCCGGAGGTGACTACAGAAAAATATGTACAACTTAATGTGGAGAGTTATGGCGGGGTGAATTTGTCAAGCTGGCTGGACCGCGGACTGTCTGCCGCCGGACGTGTCGTCTTAAAATCTGAAGATGTATTTCGTCCAAAAGTTAGTCTCGTTGATCTCGAGAAAACATTATTTACGATTCCGAATATTGCGATTCATCTGGAACGAGAGATGAATAAGGGCGTAGAATTGAATAAGCAGACACAGATGCTTCCGATTGTGGGAATCTTGGAAGAAGAGGTGGATAAAAACTGCTTTTTGAGTGCGCTTGCGGAAAAGCTTCAAGTGCAGGTGGATAAGATTTTGGATTATGAATTGAATCTGTATAATGCAGACAGGGCAGAGAAGATAGGATTGCACGAAGAATTCCTCTCGGCGCCGAGACTGGATAATCTCACGTCTGTTCAGGCGCTTGTCGATGGAATTTTAGAAGGTGAACGAAAAGAAGGGCTGAATGTGATCGCGATATTTGATCATGAGGAGGTCGGCAGCAGGACAAAGCAGGGAGCCGGATCTATGATGCTTCCGTATTTGCTGGAGAAAATTTATCTTTCACTTGGAGGGTCTGAACAGATGTACAAGAATGCACTTGCGGAGGGGCTTTTAATGTCTGTGGATGTCAGTCATGGATTTCATCCAAGCTATGGGGGAAAATATGACCCGACAAATAAGAATATGTTGAATCAAGGGTTCTGCATTAAAGAAGCATGCTCACAAAGCTATGCAACAGACAGTGAAGCGGTCGGAATCGTGCAGCAGATTTGTGAAAAAGAACAGATTCCGTATCAAAAATTTGTAAATCGTTCGGATGTGACGGGGGGCGGAACACTCGGTTCAATCGCATCGGCGATGCTTCCGGTGAGAACGGTAGATTTGGGTGTGCCGTTGCTTGCAATGCATTCCAGCAGAGAACTGATGGGAGCAAAAGATCAGGAGAGTCTGACCAGATTTATCAAGGCATATTTTAGTTTATAGGAGAAAAGATGAGAGAAAATCAAACTACAGAGACAACAGTAAGATTGAATAAGTTTTTGAGTGAGGCAGGCGTCTGTTCCAGAAGAGAGGCAGACCGTCTGATTGAAAACGGGAAAGTGACCGTGGAATGGAAAGCGTGCAGAGATGGGAATGCGTGTCAGTCCTTCCCAAGAGAGTGTGTGTAGGCAAGAAAGAAAGTGCGGCAGAAAAATGAGATGTGCTGCTTGCAGGTCAACAAGCCGGTTGGAATCGTACTGCACAGAAGAAAAAAAAGCAAAAAAAACAATATTATTCGGTTTTTGAATTATCCGACAAGGGTCACATATATCGGAAGGCTTGATAAAGATTCAGAAGGGCTGCTTTGATGACAAATAATGGAGACATTATCAATAAGATGATGCGCGCAGGAAATCAGCATGAAAAGGAATATAAAGTTACAGTCAATAAGCCGGTGACAAAAGAATTTATTGAGAAGATGGCGGAAGGTGTGCCGATTCTTGATACGGTCACGAGAAAATGTAAGGTGGAGATGCTCGGAAAATATAAATTCCGGATTATTTTGACACAGGGACTCAACAGGCAGATTCGCAGGATGTGTGAATATCTTGGCTATAAAGTGACAAGACTGGAACGTATCAGGGTAATGAACATCACACTTGGAGAGTTAAAGCCGGGGGAATACCGGAAGGTGACGGAAGCAGAAATTCAAAAATTATATGAATTGATCAAGGATTCTTCCAATGAGACGGTGATCCCAAAGAAACAAGAACAATGAGGTAGAAAGCATGGAACAAAAAAAAACAGCGTATGCAGGAACTGGTACAATTGCTGAATGAGGCAGGAAAGGCATATTATCAGGGAACTGCGGAGATTATGAGCAACTATGAATATGACAAACTTTACGATGAGTTACTTGCGTTGGAAAAAGAACTGGGAATTACATTGGCATCAAGTCCTACAGTCAATGTAGGATATGAGGTGCTAAGTGAGCTTCCGAAAGAACGGCATGAAAAACCGATGCTTTCTTTAGATAAAACGAAGGAAGTGTCGAAATTAAAAGAATTTCTGGGAAGCCAGAAGGCAAGGATTTCCTGGAAATTAGATGGGTTGACCATAGTGCTGACATATCAGAATGGAACTTTACAAAAAGCAGTAACAAGGGGAAATGGAGAGGTCGGAGAGGTTATCACTAACAATGCGAAGGTATTTAAGAACCTGCCGCTTCATATCTCTTATCAGGGAGAATTGATTCTGCGTGGAGAGGCGATCATCGGCTATCGTGATTTTGAAAAAATCAATGAAGAGATTGAAGATGTAGATGCAAAATATAAAAATCCAAGAAATCTGTGCAGCGGTTCAGTACGCCAGTTGAATAATGAGATTACTGCAAAAAGAAATGTGAAGTTCTTCGCATTTTCACTTGTAAAAGCAGATGATGTGGACTTTAAGAATTCCAGAATTTATCAGATGGAATGGTTAAAAGAACAAGGATTTGAAGTGGTGGAAGGATATGAGGTCACAGCCGGTACGATTGAAGAGCGTGTGAAATTCTTTTCGGAGAAGATTGCAGACAATGATTTTCCGTCAGATGGCCTGGTGCTTGTATATGATGACATTGCATATGGGCAGTCGCTTGGTACAACCTCCAAGTTCCCGAGAGATTCCTTTGCGTTTAAATGGGCAGATGAAATCAGGGAGACAACTCTTTTAGAGATTGAGTGGAGTCCGTCAAGAACAGGGCTTATTAATCCGGTTGCAATTTTTGAACCGGTGGAACTGGAAGGGACGACGGTGAGCCGTGCGAGTGTTCACAATATCAGCATTATGGAAGAATTAGAGCTTGGCATTGGCGATACGATCGCAGTCTATAAAGCAAACATGATCATTCCGCAGATTGCAGAAAACCTGACACGAAGCGGTGTGAAAGATATTCCTGAGGAATGTCCGGTCTGTCATGGTAAGACAGAGATCCGAAAAGTCAGTGATGCAAAGGCGCTCTACTGTACGAACGAAGAGTGCGGGGCAAAGCATCTGAAATCATTTGCGCTGTTTGTGAGCAGAGATGCACTTAATATTGATGGACTTTCAGAGGCGACATTAGAGAAATTTATCGCAAAGGGATTTATCAATCATTATTCAGATATTTTTCATCTTGAGCAGTATAAAGATGCGATTAAATCCATGGAAGGATTTGGCGAAAAATCTTATGTAAATCTACAAAAAAGTATTGAAAAAGCACGTGTGACAACACTGCCAAAACTCATTTACAGTCTTGGAATAGCGAATATCGGACTTGCCAACGCAAAGGTAATCTGTAAAGAACTGAACTTTGATATAGAGAAAATGCTTCATGTTACAGAGGAAGAATTGAGTGAAATATCGGGAATCGGTCCCGTGATTGCGAAAGCGTTTGTTTCCTATTTTGCAAAAGAGCAGCATGTGGAAGAATTCCGAAGACTTTTAACAGAATTGGAGATACCAAAGGAAGAAGAGAGCAAAGAGGCTCAGATTTTTGAAAATATGAACTTTGTAATTACAGGAAGTGTGGAACATTTTGCAAATCGAAATGAAGTAAAGGCTGTAATTGAAAGTAAAGGAGGAAAGGTGACGGGCTCTGTCACTTCTAAGACAAACTATCTGATTAATAATGATATAGAGTCAACCTCTTCAAAAAATAAAAAAGCGAGAGAGCTGGGGGTTCCGATTATCTCAGAAGAGACATTTTTAAAAATGCTGGAAGGTGAATAAAGAATGCAGATAGAAGAACTCGTTCCATTTTGGGCGAAACTTACAAAAGAAGAACAAGAAGAACTGAAAAACAGGATACTGGTACAGAATGTGAAAAAAGGAACCATTATACACAATGGTTCGGAGGACTGTACAGGGCTGATCATTGTGGAAGAAGGACAACTTCGTGCATATACGCTGTCGGAAGACGGGAAAGAGATCACATTATACAGAATGTTTCAAAGAGATGCATGTCTTTTTGCGGCATCCTGTATTATGAATAATATTCAGTTCGAGGTGATTATAGAGGCGAGAGAAGATTCTAAGGTGCTGACAATACCGACCTCTGTTTATCAGAATTTGATACATACCTCTCTTCCGGGTTGCAAATTTTACAAACGACCTCATGGCGTCGAGATTTTCAGATGTGATGTGGTGATGGAACAGATTTTAAATAAAAGTGTGGATGTGAGACTTGCCGCACTGTTTGTGGAAGAGATGGAGATTACAGGAGAGAGCATGCTGAAAATGACACATGAAGAGATCGCTCACCATCTGGGAACGGCAAGAGAGGTGATTACCAGAATGCTGAAGTATTTTCAAGAAAGAACAGCTTGTCAGCCATGTCGCGCGGAGCATGAAATCATAGATGAAGATCGTCTGTATGAACTTGCGAAAGACAGTAGAAGATAAAGTGTGACAATGTCACAGAAAGAGAATGTCATATCTTGTATGATAGAGTCATCAAGAAACAGAAAATTATATTGTAGGAGGAAATAGATATGTCAGTAATGAAAGTAACAAACAGCAACTATACACAAGAGGTTTTGGAGTCAAATGTCCCGGTATTAATGACTTTTTCGCAGACTGGTGCATGCCTTGCAAGATGTTTGCGCCAATTGTAGATGAGGTGGCAGCAGCACATGAAGGAAAAGTAAAGGTCGTAAAAATCAACATCGATGATGATCCGGAACTGGCTCAGGAGTATCGTGTGATGAGCATTCCGACATTGAAGCTTGTGGATGCAAAAGAAGTGAAAGGAACCAATGTAGGAGCGATGTCAAAAGCAGAGCTTGAGAGCTGGCTGCTCGGACACGGTGTACAACTGTAGGAGATGTGAGATGGAAAATAAAAATTTTTATGATGTGATTGTCATCGGAGGCGGTCCCGGAGGATACGGGGCTGCGCTTTACACATCAAGGGCAAACTTAACCACGCTTGTAGTAGAAAAATTCGCTCCGGGCGGACAGATGGGGACGACAGAGATCGTAGAAAATTATCCGGGCTTTACAGAAGGAATCAATGGATTTGAACTTGGAATGCAGATGAAGCAGGGCGCAGAGCGGTTCGGCGTGGAGACAAAGATCGCGGAAGTGCAGAGTGTGGATTTAGAAAAACAGCCGAAAGTTATCGTTACATCAGATGGAACATACGAGGCGAAGACGGTTATTCTTGCAATGGGAGCTTATCCGAGAGAGCTTGGACTTCCAAATGAAAGAGAACTGAGAGGTCGCGGCGTATCTTACTGCGCAACCTGTGATGGAATGTTTTACAGAGGAAAGACAGTTGTGATCGTAGGTGGTGGAAATACTGCGGTTGCAGATGCTTTGTTTTTATCTAAAATCTGTAAAAAAAGTATATCTGGTGCACAGAAGAGATGAGTTGAGAGCATCCAAGACATATATGGATTCCCTGAACGAGGCAGAAAATCTGGAATTTATCTGGAATTCAGAAGTGGTGGAAGTGCTTGCAGATGATCTTGTCACCGGAGTGAAAGTGAAAAATAAGGAAAATTGCGAAGTGTCTGAAATTGATTGTGACGGAGTGTTTGTTGCAATTGGAAATGTGCCAAACACAGAGCTTGTCAAAGGACAGATTGACCTCGATGAAGGAGGGTATGTGCTCGCAGACGAGACGACACGGACCAATATTCCGGGAGTGTATGCGGTTGGAGATTTGAGAAAGAAACCGCTCCGGCAGATTGTGACGGCGGTGGCGGACGGTGCGGTGGCATCGAAGTATATTGAGGAATACATTGCGGTGGGAGAATAGCTCTCACCGTTTTTAGTTTATAAAAAGTTCACTTGTGTGATAAGAATATCTCATATATAATAAATCATATGTAGGAAAGAAGGGATAACTATGGCAGAAAAAGATAATATAAATGAGATGGATATAGATATAGACAGCGAGAAAAAAGAAGTTCCGGAAGTAGTGAAGGAAGAGAAAAAAGAGAATGAAGAGTATGAGAAATTCTGTTTTATGTGCCACAGACCGGAGAGTGTTGCAGGAAAGATGATCGATCTCCCGAATGATATTTGCGTTTGTTCAGACTGTATGCAGAAAAGTTTTGATATGATGAACAATAATAAGTTTGATTTAAGTCAGCTGATGAATATGCCGGGCGTACAGTTTTTAAATTTGTCGGACATGGAGAATATGATACCAAAAAGGCAGCAGGTGAAGAAGAAAAAGCCGGAAGAAAAGAAGGCGGAACCTGTGTTTAATATCCGTGACATTCCGGCACCGCATAAGATTAAAGCACAGTTAGACGATTATGTGATTGGACAGGAATATGCAAAAAAGGCAATCTCAGTGGCTGTTTATAACCACTACAAGCGAGTTGCGACAAATACGATGGATGAGATTGAGATTGAAAAATCCAATATGTTGATGATCGGACCAACCGGAAGCGGTAAGACATATCTTGTAAAGACACTCGCGAGACTTTTAGATGTACCGCTTGCGATCACAGATGCGACATCATTGACAGAGGCAGGATATATTGGTGATGATATTGAAAGCGTGGTTTCCAAATTGTTAGCGGCAGCGGACAATGATGTGGAAAAAGCAGAGCGTGGAATTATCTTTATTGATGAGATTGACAAGATTGCAAAGAAGAAAAATACGAACCAGAGAGATGTCAGCGGAGAATCCGTACAGCAGGGAATGTTAAAATTGTTGGAAGGAAGTGACGTGGAGGTGCCGGTAGGCGCGAACAGCAAGAACGCAATGGTGCCGCTCACGACGGTCAACACGAAAAATATTCTGTTTATCTGTGGGGGAGCGTTCCCGGATTTGGAACAGATCATCAAAGAGAGATTGAATAAACAGGCATCGATGGGATTTATTGCAGATTTGAAGGATAAATACAACAATGATAAAGATATTTTGTCGAAAGTAACAGTGGAGGATATTCGCAATTTCGGAATGATTCCGGAATTTATCGGACGACTTCCGATTATCTTTACCCTTCAGGGATTGGATGAAGACATGCTTGTCAAGATTTTAAAAGAGCCAAAGAATGCAATTTTAAAACAGTATCAGAAGCTTTTGGAACTTGATGAAGTAAAATTGAACTTTGATGAGGAAGCATTGCATGCGATTGCAAGAAAGGCGATGAAGAAAGATACCGGAGCGAGAGCGCTTCGCTCAATCATTGAGGAATTTATGCTCGATATTATGTATGAGATTCCGAAAGATGACAATATTGGTCAGGTTACTATCACAAAAGAATATATAGAAGGAACGGGCGGTCCACTTATTGCGATGAGAGGACAGGAGCTGATTACCGGCTAAGATTCAGGGGTGGAAAAATAAATTTTCTGCCCCTGATTTACGGTTGCCTGAAAAAGAAAAAAGTGCACAAAAAAAGTGAAAAAAGTGGTTGTAAAATGTTCAAAACAGGTGTAAAGTGTAGTTTAGATTTGGCAAAAAAGAAAGACAGAAAGAGAAAAGGAGTGTGGAGTTTATGGAAGGTTACAGTTATTTGTTAGATCTGGCAATTATTTTGCTTTCGACGAAAGTGCTAGGACTTGCTACACGTAAAGTACAGATGCCACAGGTCGTGGGAGCACTATTGGCAGGATTGCTGTTAGGACCGGCGGCATGGGATGGATCACAGAGACCAACTTTATTCATGAGGTAGCAGAGATAGGTGTTATTGTATTGATGTTCTGCGCCGGTATGGAGACAGATATCAAGGAGTTAAAAGAAAGTGGGAAAGCTTCTTTTATAATTGCATTATTTGGTGTGGTTGTTCCGCTTATTGGGGGATTCGCGGCAGCTTGGTTCTTCAATAGACCTGACTTGATCGCATCAGATGCATCCTGCTCAATCTTTTTACAGAATATTTTTATCGGTATCATTTTAACGGCAACATCGGTAAGTATTACGGTTGAGACATTAAAAGAGCTTGGAAAGTTAAAGACACGTTCGGGAAATGCAATTTTAGGAGCTGCCATCATAGATGATATTCTTGGAATCATTGCGCTGACAATCGTGACAAGCATGGCAGATTCTTCTGTAAATGTTACGGTAGTGCTGTTAAAGATTTTAGGTTTCTTCGTATTTTCGGGAATTATCGGAGTGATTTTTTACAAAGTATACAAACGATGGACAGAATCTTCCGAGAAGGGATTGCAAAGACATGCGATTATTGCGTTTGTGTTCTGTTTGCTGATGGCATATATTGCGGAAGTTGTATTTGGAGTAGCTGATATTACAGGTGCATTTATTGCAGGATTGATTATCTCGAATACAAACAAATCGATGTTTGTGCGAATTAAGTTTGATACGATTTCTTATATGTTGTTGTCGCCGGTATTCTTTGCAAGTATTGGATTGAAAGTAGTGCTGCCAGAGATGACACCGGCGATTATCTGGTTCTCAGTGGTGCTTGTCATTGTGGCAATCGTTACAAAAGTAATCGGCTGTGGAATTGGAGCAAAGGTATGTGGTTACCAGAATTATCAGGCAAAAAGAATCGGAGTTGGATATGATTTCCCGTGGTGAAGTGGCGCTGATCGTTGCAAGTAAGGGAACGGCGCTTGGACTTCTCGGGGGCAATTTCCTTGGACCGGTTGTCATCGTTGTAATTTTTACGACCATTATCACACCGGTGTTGCTGAAAATTGTATTTAAAAGGCACCTCCGATTCCGGTAAGTGAGACGATTACGGAGTCAGAAAGTCTGGCAAAAGAGTTGGAACAGGTGATGAAATCCCGTGGAGAAGAACGAAAATAGGTTGGAAGCCGGCATAGAAATATGTCGGCTTTTTTGCATGAATCACAAAGTG
>ENA-OQBV01001404-OQBV01001404.1-human-gut-metagenome-genome-assembly--contig:-NODE-1404-length-11889-cov-5.202517_pt1 | contig 11889 bp, 14 predicted proteins | sample MGYA00242750_ERZ504559 | MGnify/ENA primary metagenome ERZ504559 (study PRJEB26092, sample SAMD00036230) | human gut metagenome | host: Homo sapiens | study: EMG produced TPA metagenomics assembly of...
CTCCTGCATTGTTTCCTTTGCATTTTCATTGAAATGATAACGGACAACATAGACTGTCTGCCCGATTTTCTTTGTAAATGTGTTACCCTCTGTTTTTGTATTCATCATTTTTTCCATAATCATTTTTTCCTTTCTTTCCTGTGCCCGACAGAGAGAGGATTGTCTTTGTCCCTGCCGGAAGTTTATCTGTACACTGACAACATAAGTGTCAACATGGGGTTTGAAACTTTTTACTGGTTGTTTTTTTATTTTCCAAAATACTACTGGAAAGTTTTTTGAATGTTCTTGTTGACACCTGTAAAAAAAGCTGAAACGCCAGTAAATATAAGGGTTTTAGGTGTCAACAAATCTGTCAACAAGCGATAAATTTACAGAAGATTTGTAGCCTTCCGATATCAAAATCAGCCTTTCTCTCTGTCGGGCAGGTCAAATGGCAGCTCCAACTGTTCTGCCTTCGTCAGCTTCGTAAATCCGTCTTCGTCCGGTTCGTTGCCACCCTCTTCTGTTCCTTCCCTGACCCAGCTTCTCTGTCTGCCATATCCTTCCTTTGAAAATCTGTGGATTCCATCCCTCTTCCAGCCGGTGATCTGTGTATCCATAATGGAACAGATCTCATTTGTCTCGAATTTTTTCGGCTCCCGTTCAAAATGGTCAAAGGCTTCTTTCCAAATCTGGACGGAGCATACATGAGTTCCCTTGTAGGCATCTAGCCAGCCCTGAATCATTCCTGCCATCGTATCTTCCTGTGTGAACTGTTTCCGGTATTCACTGATCTTCTGTTCCATTTCTTTTGAGAATTTCAACAGACTGCTCTTATTCTCCGTTGACCAGTAGATTTCCATTGCTTCTGCCCATAGCTGGTCAAAATAGGCTCTGGCTTCTTTTTCATCATCAAGGATATGCTTCTCTGCCTTGCTGCTGTCTATGGCAATCGGCAGGAACCGTCTTGCCCCGGTACGGTCAAAGGGAATAAACTGCCTTGTGTTCGTTGACCCGGCAAAGATACACTGACGCTTCCGATCTTCCTCATATTTATCATAGGGATTCCGGTAAGTGTCTTTCTGCCTGGTCAGGAATGATTTGATCTCTTCATTGCTTTTCGCACTGATTGCTGCAATCATCTCTGACATTTCCATGATCCAGTGTCCCCGGAGATGCTCATATATCTTACTGTCGTTCAACTGTTTCAGGTCATCAGAAAACCAGTCATCATTCAGTGCAAGGAAACGGAAGAATGTGGATTTCCCGGCTCCCTGCTGACCTACCAAACAGAGCATTTCATCTGCCTTACAACCCGGACGGTAGATTCTGCTCAACGCTTCCATCAGGAAATGTTTCACAACCTCATAGACAAAATCCGAAGCATCAGCTCCCATATACCGTTGCAGTACATAACGGATTCGCTCCTGTCCGTCCCATTCCAGTTGTTCCAGATACTCACAGATTGGGTGGTATGCCCGGCTGTTGGCTTCTATGCGGAGTGCCTTATCCATACATTTTTCACTTGTGAGCTTGTAATACCGTTCAAAGAAATAATAAAAATAAGTCCTGCCATCATCGTCCAGTTTGCAGATTTCCTCATTCCACCAGAGTTTTTTCACAATATCAATCCTGCCTGTCAGCTTGTTGTACTTCATGCTCTCACGCACAAGCGGATCATTTCTCAGCACGACCATATAATTTCCTACCGTTGCTTTCGCAGTTCCCTTTTGTGTATATTCCAGCATCTGTTTCACTTCATCGACTTTACTTTTATCTGCCATCCGGAGCATTTCTTTCATGGCATCTTTCTGTTCTTTTGTAGCAATCTCCTTTATCTTCTCTTTCGCATTGCTCAATCTTCTCCATCTCCTTCCATTTTTCTTTGACAAGGACTTCCTTATCTGCCCTATCCCCGAAGAGCAAAATATCCAGATAATACTCAACAACCGTCAGTTCACTGAGAGAAATCATAAACTTTTCATTCCATTCTTCTGTCCATGTTTTTGGTGCATACTGCTCTTTCCATTCCAGAAGTAGGCTACGGTAATTCAGATATGCTCTCAGGCATCTTAGATATTTTTTCTGCCAGAGTTCTTCCGGTGTCGGCTTCGGCTTTTTTATTGGAACACGTCTCTTGTTCTGCAGTGATTCCCTGTCCTTGCCGGAATAAAGAATCCTAAAATCATCTGCCAGCTTCATAGCAGCATCTTTCAGTCCAATGCCAAACAGTTGTGCTGTAAAATCAATCGCATCTCCCGTACAGCCACACCCGAAGCAGTAATACCTCCGGTCAACTTTCATACTGGGTGATTTGTCATTATGAAAAATACAACGGATCAGTCCGCTCCTGTTGGGCTTCAATCCATACAATTCAACAGCCTGCCGGACAGTCACGTTCTGTTTTACTTCATCAAATAATCCCAATTCATTTCCTCGCTTTCTTATAACTGCTTCCCAAATCCGGGAATCACTTTTTACTCAAAAACAAAAAGGCACTTTGTCCTGTCCTTACGGAATCAACAAAATGCCCTTATAGTTCCAGATCACTAGAACATGATTTTCCTTTATTCAGTTGTTTTCTCTCTGCCTCTTCTCTTTGAATCTTTGCTACATTCTGTGCAAGTCTTTCCCTGATAGATGGCTTCACTTCTTTTTTGATTTCTTCTACAACAGCTTTTTTCTTCTCTGGCTGTTTTAACTGTTTAGTAATCCGTATGACCACTTTTTCCATTGCAGTTTCTATTTTTCTTATCAGCCCGTCCAGTCTTTTTATTGCATAATCCTTTTCTCTTTTGGAAGCCTTGTGTTTCGGATCCTGAATCCACTTTTTAGAATCTTCTGCCAAACGGATATCATCTCTTCTGGTAGCCAGCATTGCTTCTTTTGCTACTTTCTCCACTGCCTTGTCATAAGCTTCACTGGATACTTCATCAAGCAAGGTTTCCACATCTTCAATACGGACGGTAAGCTGTTTCAGTTCCTCTCTCTGTTCTTCAATTAGATCACCCTGCTTGAATATACGGTCTGAATTATTTGCAAATTCTGTATCCTGCTGTTTTATTTTTTCTTCCTGTGACTGAATAATTTCTTCATTTGCACGCACATACCTTGACTGTTTTGCAAGCTCCAGACGATTCTCGTTCACCTTATCAATCTGCATAAGAATTGTTTCCTGTTGATTCGCAATTTCTTCTTTCTGCTTCATACGGATATAATCTTGTTTTTCCAAATACTTTCTTCCACCATACGATGGTTCTTCATCAAGTTCCAGTCCGTGACGTTTACAGATATCTAAAAACATTGTCCGGCAGGCAGAATCAAAAACAACCTTGCGGTTATTTGTCTTTGATCTCTTCTTTTCTGGATCTGGAAGTTCAAATCCAAGTTCTTCCAATGCTGTTTCCTGTTTCGGCTCAATTTCTCCATATCGGTTTGTAGCATCGAAAACATGACGCTCATGAATATGAGGTGTTGCTTCGTCCATGTGTAGCGACCAATCAATAATATGCACGTTAGAGCCAAACCGCTTATCGAACTCTTTCTTAAACTCGTCAAATACTAAAATCAGGGTTTCCACAGAAGCATGTTCATCTATTGTTCCAAGCTGATAGATACTTTCTTCCGGACAGGTCTTTTTGTTTTTCCAAACATCTTCCACTTCTTTGCATCTGTCTGGGTGTCTGGCTTTCACATGTCTCTCATTTTGCTTCATAACGTAATTTCCATAATGCTCTTCATAGAATGCCAGCTCAATTTGTTCAAAAGAAAAATTATTCTCTTTTCCCTGATCTTCCATTGTGGTATATCCCTGATAGCAATCCCAGTAAATATTTTGCCGGACTCTTTCATTGTCGATATGCTCACTGTGTTCCGGATTAAATCTCCGATCATTATGAAGCGGATTGTAAACTCCATTTTTCCCAGATCTGCCATTATGCCTTGTTCCTTTCATTTCACATTTCTCCTTTCTTTCAAGTTGTTTCCCCGAAGGGATTGCAGCGAAGCTGCTTAAAGGCTCTGTCGCCGTTACAGATAGTACCCAGTACCATATGGCGAAACGCCATATCACTGGGCAATGGCTGCCGCCCTTAACCTGCTAAGGGCTTCGCCCCTTAACCCCAGCAAGGTGCTGCCTCCCTTTGCAATCCAGGCACAAAGGACTTCCAGTCCTCTGTACTCCCGGCAGACAAAACGTAATTCCTGCCGCTGTCCCTTCGGCATGATCTCCGTTCCGTCTGTTTTTCAAAAATCCTCTGCATCGGATTTTGTGGAAATATAATAATAGACAAAATAAAAGGCACTAACTTTTTACGGTTAATGCCATTTCCTTTACTCATTCACATTTTCAAATGCTTCCTGTGTATTTGAGAGTCCCATTCCTTTCACTGTTTCAGATAACTGCGATAGCTGTCTATCACAGAATCTGTAACACCGTTTTTGTACACTTTTCGGATATCAACAATTTTTTCATCTTTCAGTGCTTTCAGCCAATCCAACAAATCTTTTCTGCTGTTTACAAAATTACAGCATCTTCCGTCTGCATATTCAATCCGGTATCTCATAAGCCCCTCCTACACATACACCAATTCATTTAAAATGATTTCATCTACCCGGCTTCTCACATTGTTTGCCCGGCGAACCCATTCCATTTGATCTCTGCTTTTCAATTCCTCTGTAATACCTTCCTATTCCATGATCTGATTCATGAGAAAATCTCTGTATTCTACGCACTGCTCATTTAAGTCTGCAAGGTAAGTCCAGAGTTCCCCAGTCAATGTCAGATAGGAATATAAGCCACCTTTGTAGTCTTTCAGATAGTTTCTGTGAAGGCTTCCATAAAAGCCAATATCACACTTTTCTTCCGACACAGCGATCAGTGGCAGATAGATTTCCCCGACAAGGATATAATCCAGACCATTGCTGTCATCGTGAACGATTCTTTCTAATTTACTCATGCTGATGCAACTCCTTTCTTCGGTTCTGCAGGTGGAAGCAGTGATACCGGAACGAACACACCCTTTGCAATATCTTCCTGACGGATTTTCTCTTTTTTTGCATCCATTTCAGCTTTCTTTTTTGCTTTTGTCCGTTCATAGTATTCTTGCTGCTTGCCACTTGCTTTTCTTTTCAGGTAATTCTGATGAAGCCTGTCTTTTCTGGCTTCCCGCTTCTTCATTTCTTCAATTTCCTCTGACGTCATTTCCACCTCACCGAAATGTGGCGGTAAATATTTTCCAATGAAATTAAAATAGATTTCCACTTCCTGAGTTGTCTCAATGCTTCCTTTTCGGTCACGCTCATGAACCACAATCTTTTCAACAAATTCGTTCAGCATGTAAGTGGTCAATTCATCAAAGTTTTGGTATTTATCAACCAGAGCAATAAACTTCTCCGCTGATCTGCGACCTTCTTCATAACCTGATAATTCAGCTTCCATATCTGCAATTTCTGCCGACAAATCTTTCTGTTCTTTAGAATATTGTCCGTCAAGAATCGCATAACGTTCATCTGGCAGCTTGCCAAGAATATTGTCCTCATAGATTCTGCAGATCAGTTTTTCCAGTTCCTGCACACGCTTTTTTGCTTCTGCTAATCTGCTTTTCAATCTTATGATCTCACTGGACTGCTGTGAAGTCTGTGCTTTTTTTACTGTCTCCAAAAATTCTTCACGATTCAACTGTGAATACTCCGCAACAGCCTTTAAAAGTTCCTTAATCAGCTCCATAACCACATCGGCATTAATTCTGTGCTGTGTCTGGCAGAGTGTTCCAACCGGAACTTTAGAATATGCAGAACAGGTATATTGTGGAACTCGCTTGCCATTATTTACCCGATGAACATACATTTTGGAACCACAGTCTGCACAATACATCAGACCTGTCAGTGGGTGGGCTTCTCCCCATCCATCTGGATACCTTCTCACATTGCTTCGGATTCTCTGCACATTGTCAAAAGTTTCCTGATCTATGATTGCTTCCTGCGTGTTCTCAAACACCGTCCAGTTATCCTCAGATACATAATGGCTTTTCTTATCCTTGAAATGCTTTCTGGTCTTGAAGTTCACTGTATGACCAAGATACTCTCTTTTCTTTAGAATACCGGCAACAGTAGAAGAGCCCCAGCCATAAGGATCTTTGATTTCTTCTACTCTGCCTTTCCATAATCCGGCATCTTTCTTTGCCATATGAACCGCTGGTATCTCAACCTTATCCTCTTTCAGTGCCCTGGCAATCTGATATGGTCCGTATCCATCCATTGTCATGTGAAAGATTCTCCGTACAACTACAGCTGCTTCTTCATCAACGATCCATACATTCGGATCATCCTTGTCTTTCAGATACCCATACGGTGTTGTACTTGCCACATGCTTGCCGGATTTCCCTTTCGCCTTGAAAGTGGATTTTATCTTTTTACTGGTATCCCTTGCATACCATTCATTCATGATATTTCGGAATGGAGTAAAATCATCGTCCTCCCGGAAGCTGTCTACATTCTCGTTGACTGCAATCAGGCGGACATTTTTCTGTCGCAGCAACTCCATATATTGTCCGACTTTCAGATAATCTCTTCCCATTCGGCTCATATCTTTAATCAGGATCGTTCCGACTTTCCCTGACTCAACTTCTTTCATCATGGCAAGAAAGCCTGGACGATCAAATCTTGTACCGGAGATACCATCATCAGTAAAATGAACAAGATTGGTAAATCCATGTTCTTTTGCATATTGTTCCAGCAGTTTCTTCTGATTCGAAATACTGTTGGATTCTCCGTTTAATTCATCATCACGACTAAGACGTTCATACAACGCTGTCATGAATCCTTGTTTCTCTGTCATAGTCAGATGCCCTCCTTCCTTTGTTTATTAAATTCCTGTTCTCATCCCATATCCGTTCCTGTACCGGGTGCTGATGTTTCCGGGACGTATTAACCAGAAAAGACACGCTGAATGCCTATTCAGTTCTGGTATCACTATGGGCAGGCTGTTTCGTTTTCAAAGTTCGTGTAAGAAGTAAAAAAGTTCTTTACACTAAACGAAATGCTCAGAGGTCTTTTTACAGCCCCCTTACTACATTTTTTTGATTTCGTGTCATCTTTTTAAAGTTCCTTACACAATCTCTGTACTGACGAAACAAAATACGGACATGTTTTAAAATTGTTTTTTACAAAATACAATTTTGTTCTTTAAGGTAAAAAAATAAGCCTCAAGAGACTTTTTAATCATTTTGGAGCTCCAACTCTTTAAAATTGATTGATTAAGAAGTCTCTTCAAACTTACTACACCCGCTGCCTGCTTGTAAATCTGATACTGTTTCACCGCAATGCTGTCCGGCTTTCTCATTTCTAACCTTTCAAACAAAATGTCCAGAGGTGACTGATATTCCTCATCTTCTTCCTTAACCTGGGCACTACCTAACATCTCCATGATCATAGGGAAATTCTGCTCTTCCGGCGGTGCTTCATGTAACAGGTACAGCATCAGAGCCTGCAACAGCGCTGTTTCGCTCTTCTCCCAAAATGGATCCGATGCCTGTGAACCTTTTGGTGTTGTATTGCGGATCAGGTTGTTGATAAGTTTTAACACATCTTTGTCATCATGGACATAACAAAATGGATTATAACAAAAGGATGTATCCGGGTTGATCAGATCAAACACCCGTACCTCATATCCCATCCGTTCCAGCAGTCCTCCAGTCTTCCGGAGTAGCTCTCCTTTCGGATCCGTTACTACAATGGAACAGCCACCGCCTTTTTTCGACTCAGCCTGAGAGCATTGAAGAATATTAGGAACTGCATAGGTACGACTTTTTCCGGCTCCTGAGCCACCCGCCACCAAGACATTTAAGTTTCTCTGGTGCTTATAGACTTCCTGGCTCATGCGAAAGTTTTGTGTCAAAAGAAGATTATGGGTATACTCCTTGTCTGCATATCTCTTACAAATCTGATGGACGTCTCCCCAACGGGCGGAACCGTGTTCCACACCTCTTCTATAATTTTTCTGCTGAGAATAATAGATACAGATACCTGTGATATAGGCAAATGATAGAATCAAGATACACTTTCCCGTATATACGGTGTAGTGCAAAGAAAAAGGCTGGCGAAGAATCTGACTCAGCCTGTCTAAAATTTCAAATATATTTTCCCCTGGTTGAATCGCACAGGCAAGGGAAGCCCCCATCCACCAGACAATCGGAAGAAAAATCCCCAGACAATCAAGTCTGCTTTTCTAAATGTTACCTCTGCATGTCATGCTCCTTTCTCTTATGCGGCTCTCCTATTTTATGGAACGAATCCACTTCTGGCAAACCGCAAGGGAACTACCATTCTCCCAGTTCACATGGATCTGTCCGGCATCATCTACGTAACATACTTTTCCTTTTAATCCAGAGGGCATATTCCTTTCACCCTCCATCTCATCTAAGCAAATCTGCGTTCCTTCTGGATACATCTTTCGTATACGTTCTACCTGTTTTCGATCTAATATCTGAATGATCACCCCTCCTTTTACCACGGGAAGTGCTTGGTCCTATGGGGTTTCATAACCTCCATGATAGCTGCTTCCACACCATCAGTATATTTTCCTTCCTCTAAACGCTGATTGCGGAGATCATTTAAGGCATGGCGAAGAACCCTCTGTTCATCAGAAGTGATTTCCATCCTCTTTTTCTTTCAGATCAAAATCCCAGAGTTTTAAACCCATTTGTCTTGCCTCTTCTGATTCAGGTCCTTTTTTTCCGGTAAAGACTCAGCAATGCATCTGACATCATATTTCTTCTGGTTTCTTTCATTTCGATATAATATTTTGTCATATATGACACCTGCCTTTCTTACACCAACCATATCACACACGTTCCGCAATAGCTATCACAAATCCAACTTTTACTGTGCTTTATCGCTCTGGTTCATTTTTACTCTTTTTCCCTTTGTCCGGAGATTTTTTCTCGCTTTCTCCTACTGTAAAGGTATCCTCTGTCACAAACTGCTGTTCCGGCTCCCGCAAATTCCGTTCGATATGACCACGGATTCCATAAGCTGCTGTCCGGACATCATTTAAGAATAGCCTTAACTCCTGTGGATCTTTCTGACCATGCTCCTGAATTCCTGCCACTTTCTCAAGATCAAAACCGGAGACATCCACACCATATCTTTTTCCTAATATGTATGTGGCACAAAATGCCTGTGCATTAACTCTATTTCTGGCATAGTTTCCATCATGCTGGTCTAGTGCTGCACAGGCAAGTTCTCGGTTAATAGCATGAAAAGTAGTAATCTCTGACATTCCGTTTCGTATGTAAATCGTCCTTTGATTTGGAATATATTGTGCCTGAATCTTATCCGGAAGATTATCCGCAATCTGCAGACGGATATTCTGATTTTTCAACACTGCTTCCAATAATGTGTGGATATCTCTCTGAGGACGTTCCTCTAACGGCCTTCCTTTGGTCTGCGTAATATCATAGCCCTTGCTGATCGCATAACCGGAACGCATTTCTCCATCCTTCTCATACTTTGTATCAATAATATAAGTATAACCATGTACTCCTGTTCTCAAGGAACGTCTGTCATGCTTCCACTCATCAAAAGATTTTACCAGCTTTACTTCGGGATTCTGGGAATATAAAAGCAAAAGGTTCGAACCTTTGGCATATTATACTGCCCTGCCATAAAATCCAGAAACTTCTGCAAGGACGCTCCATCCTTGAACACCGACTGTGCCTGTCCATCGATCTGCATCCACGTTTCTTCCCGCTCCTGTTTCTTTAAAGCTGCATACTCTTCTTTCGATAACTTTTGCTCCGAGTTCTGATCCTCCACAGGATTCTGAATCATACCTGTTAAATCCATATAGCATTACCTCCCTTTTCCCTTTTTCTTGTATTTTCGCCCTTTCGTCTTTTGACGCTGTCTGCTTTGTTTCTGCCGATTCTTCTGTGCCTGCTCTTTTTTTATCTCTTTGATCTCTGCACGCACAGAGGGCTTTGCTCCATGTTCCCTATTTTTCTGACCGGAAGAAAAATCTCTGCTGGGCGAGGAAGTCCCGGACGGAAGCTTTTCTTCCTTCCCCTGCGTAAAATTTCCTTCTTCAAAGAACAAATCCCCAAAATCAAACTTCTGATCCGATTCATCAATTTCAAATTCAATGGTTCCTTCCGGCATAGATACTGTTTGGACTTTCTTTTCCTGTCCTTCTTTAGTGGTTCTTTCCAGTTCCATTCCCTTTGTTTCTTCTTTCTTGGGATCGCTTGTATCAAATTCCACTTTCCCGGATTCTGCTTTTACATAGTCAATATCCATGCGATCCAATACCCGGTTCATTTTGGCAGCGTCTTCTGCAAATACCATAATCTCGTTATTGATTGGTTTCTTTTTATCCTTAATGACGACATATAAAAGACCTCTTGCTTTTGCTTCTCTGGCAAATTCTTTCATACGGTCATCCGGCACGGTAAAAATTTGGTCGGCCTTCGTTCTTTGATCATACGTACCATCTGTGTCTTTCCATAAGTCTTTTTCTGGTCTTTTAACACTGCTACGATGAAAACTGCCAGATTTTTTGCGATACTCCCGGAAATCCGAAGCGTATGTTCCATCCCTTCCATCGAATAACGAACAATCTGATCTGCTGCATCACCACCGTAATTCATACCGCTCACCTCCTCGATTTTTTACTTCACATAGGATTCCTTTATCTGCTCCTTCTTTCGTTGCATATTTTTCTCTGCCTGTTCCATCCTCTCCTTTGCCCGTTTCATCCGCTGCTCCATTTCTACGGAATACTGCTCAATCCGCAGCGACATCCGGATATCCTTGCGGATCTGTTTCATCTCTTCTGTAATCTTTCCAATCCGTTCACATCCGGGCTGGCTGCGATACAGTTGCCCGCGTTCCAATAGCAACTGTGCCATTTTTTCTTCCAGCGGGTGCCGGAATTCCTGCAGCTGTTCTAGGGTGGAAATGTCCTGTTTCTGAAGAAATTCTATCTGCGCAATCCGCTGATCCAGCCTGCGGATATCTTCCCGCACTTCATAAGGGATGCGCTTGGGTTTCTTTTGAAAAACACCCATCTGATACAAATAGGAATAATACAATGCCTGTAGTCCGGTCCGTTTCTTTCTTTGTTTTGACCATTGCAGATATACTTTTTCTGTCTCCCGAATCTTTGGTCTTAAGATCCACTCCCGGATTTCCATTTCTCCATATCCTTTTCCCAAAGATCGTAAGCGTACATATCGTTCCATTCCAGGAGCCTTTAGAGCAAGATATTTCCTATCTGTCCGCCATACATAACCTCTTGTTTCCATTTCTTTTACAAACTGAGTCCAGCTGTAGCTTGCTTTCACTGTCTCACGAATATCCGAACGGATGGCTGTCCGCCAGGTTGGTTTTCCCTCTTTCTCCGCTTTCCATTGTACATAATGTATCCCTTTTTTCTGATTTGTCTGGATTACGGACAACCCATATTTTCGGCAAAGTTCATCGGAAATCTTTCGAACCTCCATATAATAACTTTGTTCATTGCTATGATACTTATGCCCATCTTCCATAGACACGGAATTCCAGACCAGATGGTTATGGAAATGACTGGTATTTAAGTGAGTGGTGATAACCACCTCAAACTGTCCTCTCAGCAGACGCTCTGCCAGTTCCACTCCTATCAAATGTGCCAGTTCCGGACTAACCTCTCCCTCTGCGAAACTTTGTACCAGATGGAATCCCTGCACCTTGTCTGTTTTATGAAATCTTTTTTTCGTAGCAACCATATCCTGATATGCCTGATCTATGTGAAGTGCTATAATAAAGTTGTAACAGAAGTGGCTAATAAGATATAATCATCTTACAGAGAAAAGAGGAAGTATTATGTCACAAAGTTACACACCTGAATTTAAAAAGAAAATCGTTCGCCTTCAT
>ENA-OQBV01001405-OQBV01001405.1-human-gut-metagenome-genome-assembly--contig:-NODE-1405-length-11886-cov-3.560507_pt1 | contig 11886 bp, 12 predicted proteins | sample MGYA00242750_ERZ504559 | MGnify/ENA primary metagenome ERZ504559 (study PRJEB26092, sample SAMD00036230) | human gut metagenome | host: Homo sapiens | study: EMG produced TPA metagenomics assembly of...
TTGTGGGGTAAGGGGAAGGTATGCACAAATCGGACAAAATTCACGCTCATACTATCATGATGCATAGTGTTCAAGCTCTTTACTGCAATTGAGATTGCCATTGAGATTGCTTGCGGATTTTAGGATATTATTGCGGGTATTAAGAAACAATGTATCATTGTGACTAAGGATTTGCTTGAAAAAGATGTGTTAACGGGAGATTGTCGTATAAATCAAAGCAAATTAGAAAATTTGAAATGTTCTGTTTACCGAATTGAAAAGGAAAACCTTTTAATCCCCTTGACTTATCTACAGTGTGCATCAAGATTTCGAAAATAAAAGATTAGTGCTATGAAAAGAGATAAATTATTTGATCTTTGGGAAGGTCGTGACCCAGAATTTGAAGTTCAGTATGAAGAGCCAATTATAAAAAGTTTATGTGATTATGGAAAAGGAACATCACAATATCAGGAGTCTCGTGCAAAAGTTTTAGGAGCAGGTTATGAAGCCTATATTATGGCTTTTTTCATAGGTTTATACTTTGATAAAAGTATACCATTAGAGGGGGAAACTAAAAAGTTTGGTTGGGCTATCCGAAATTGGGGTAATGTAGATGCACGTAAGGGACGTAGAAATTATCATGAGATAACGAAGTTCATGTTTGTTGCTTTAGTCGCGCGTGCAGATATTGATTTTATAGCTCTGGATAAAGGAGAAATTACAGTACGAAAAGCGGTCGATATTCTTATTCAAAAGATGGAAGAGTATGCTAATTATGGATTTTATTATATGCTGAAAGAGAAATTGGAAATAAATCCTAATTATTTTTATCGGAATAGCGCTTTTTTGGATATATTTACATCTTTGATTAAAGAAGAGCCTAACAGCTTCGTGGATTATGATGACGATGATGAACCTGAATCTTTAGACTAATATAATGTTTAACCAAGTAATCAATACTCTATAAAATGGATCAGAAGAGAGTTGGATTTACAATAGATGCTGGCTTAATTCAAAGATTGGGTTATGAGTTGGTTGGTAGGGCAGAGACTGCTGTTTCTGAACTAATAAAAAATGCATATGATGCTGATGCTAGGAATGTCAATGTTTATTTTAAAAATTCTAATGTGATTGGTGGAGCATTGGAAATTTGTGACGATGGACTTGGTATGGATGAGGGGCAGCTTATAAATGGTTTTATGAGAATATCTTCATCAGATAAAATTCATAATCCAATATCTCCGAAATATAAGAGGCAAAGAGCTGGTCGTAAAGGGATTGGACGTTTTGCCACACAACGATTAGGGGAAGAACTTGTAATTATAACTCAGACGGCGAATAGTGATAATGCTTTAAAAATAACCATAGATTGGAATTCTTATATATCGGATGCTGATTTGACTTCTATTACATTTCCTATTGAAGTTATTCCAAAGCTTCAAAAGGAAGGTACTATTTTAAGAATAAATAAATTAAGAGATGTTTGGACAATAGCCTCAATAAAACGTGTTTATAGATATGTTATAGACTTATTTCAGCCTAATTATTTGTCTGATAGAACTGCAAGTGATTCTGATGATGTTTATTTTAAAACAAATTTTTATAAACAAGATGCTAATGATTTATTTTGTGAACCGATTTTTAATGAGCAAATCTCTATATTTGATAAGGCATTAGCGACTTTTGAAGGATATATAGATAAAGAACATATTGGTCATGTGTCAATTAAGAGTGAGAGTTTGGAATTAGATGATGTAATAGATATTGTAGGAAATGATAATCAAGTTTATATAAAACTTTCTGATGTACATTTTAAAATCTATTATTTTATTTATAACCGTCCATTATATTATGGAGACCGAATTACCAATCAAGAATTGAATTCAATTCAAAGTTTATCTTTAACAGCATCTGGGGTTAGACTTTATAGAAATGGATTTAGAGTTTTGCCTTATGGTGAAGCAACTGATGACTGGACAAAGGTAGATCGAAGATGGTCTTCGGATTCTGGGGTAATAAATGTTCCATTAAGTAATAAAAATTTATTTGGTTTTGTTGAAATTCAGGACCCGACAGGAATGCTTTTTGAAGAAACTTCTAGTCGTGAGGGCCTAATCGAAAATGAAGCATTTAATGAATTATCTGATTTTGTACATAAATCATTAGTTGCAGCAAGACAAAGACTGGCCAGTGCTCTTACACGATTTAAGAAAAGAAGAAATGCTGATGTTCTTGAGAATGATACAGAAAAGGAGTCTTCAATAAATGAGAAACTGGATTTCTTAGATAAGATGATAAATGATAGTGTTGCTAACTTAAATAGTGACAATCAAATAGATAGAAATAAAAGATTTTATGAAGGTAAACAGATTGTTCATGAATTGAGGGGACAACTGGAAGAATTATCTATGCTAAGGGTTTTAGCGGGGTTAGGGTTGTCAATCGGAGAATTTACACATGAGATAAAGCAATATAGGCCTTCTATTTATGGTCAGATACATCAGTTACTATTGATGTCCTTACCGGAAGAAGCTATTAATCGGGTCAATAAAATAAAATATAACTTTGATAATCTATTTGTGTATACGGATTATTTTAGAAAAACAATAACTCAGAATCTAGATAGAAGAGTTGAATCTATAGATATATTAGAGGTTATTGACGATTTTAGAAGGATTATCGAAAAAGATGCAGACCAGTTTGGTATAAAATTTGATATAGTAGCAAGAAGTTTTGATGTGACAATAATTCCTATGCATCGTTCTGAGTGGAGTTCTATTCTTTATAATTTGTATTCAAATGCCAAAAAAGCAATTGTGAGAGCTAAGAGGGATATTGGTACAATTCGGATTGTAGTAGGGAGCCTTAATGATGATACAGTTGTTATAGATTTTGAGGATAATGGAGATGGAATTCCCCTAAAAAATTGGGAACGTGTTTTTGAGGCTTTTTTCACGACCACATCCCCCGCTAGCTTTGATGCCCCTACTGATGAGCAGATGGTTGGAACAGGATTAGGTTTGAAAATAGTAAAAGATATAATAGTTTATTATAAGGGAAAAATTTATTTAGTTCCACCTGAAGAAAACTTTTCTACTTGTTTTAGAATAGAATTACCTAAACAATAAAGAATTATGGAGAATAAATATTTATATATTGATGATGATAATCATGAAAATGCTGTAGAGAAAATAGACGGCTTTTTATCTGAAAATCTGAAAATAGATACGGTTCAGCATAGCAATTCTTGGGAAGAACAGTTAAAATATATTCAGAATCATTCAGATGATATTGATGGATTAATTTTAGATTTAAAGCTGGATGATTGTTTAAATGAAAATAAGAAAAGAGCTACTTTTAGAGGCTCAACATTAGCTCAAGAAATAAGATCACGGCAAAAAGAGAATCTTATAAAACAAATGCCGATTATTCTATTTTCAGCCAATGACAAAGTGAAATCTTCTTTAGAAAAAGCAGGTATTGATATATTCGATTTATTTATAGACAAAGGTAGTGTTAACGTTACAACTTTTAATATTTATTCAAAACAGTTAGAAGCACTATCTGAATCTTATAAGTTAATAGATCAATCTAAGGATATTATTTTAAATAGTATATTAGAAATAGATATAGAAGAATTAGATATTCGTTTTATAGAGACTTTAAATTCTTTGTTACAGAATCCATTACATATAATTCTAGGCTTTATTCTTAATCAACTAATTTTAAAACCGGGATTATTAGTAAATGAAGATTTATTAGCTGCAAGATTGGGAGTTGATAAATATAGATCGAAGGATTGGAATAGTCTGATAGAAATAATTTCACAGACGTGCAAATATAATGGTGTATTATCTAAAGGATGGGAAAGATGGTGGATGTGTTTAGTTGAAAAATGGTGGTATGAGAATATTTCTACGCAGCATTTGCGGACTGTCTCTGCTCAAGATCGGGTTAAATTAATTTGTGATGTCACGAATTTAAAAGATTTAGTTGCTGCTGAGAAAATTGAATATGCTAAAAGTGATGAGTTTTGGTGCGTTTGTAAAGGACTTAATAAGCCTTTAGATCCACTTGATGGATTGTTGATTGCAAATCAGGATCATTTATATATTTGGCAAGATCAAGAGTATGTTTCTGTTTATGCAGCATTGATGAGGATAAATAGAGGAGAATGGCAAAATATAGCTGCTGTTGAACAAGGAAAATTTGAAACTTTAAAAAGAATATATAGTAAAAAAAATGAGTAGTTATTCTCAAATCATTAGCGATATTAGTCATGTTTCATATTTACTACAAAAGGCACAGGTTTGTTATGATTTGTCGCCAATTAATACTGCAATAGGAAGAATGACTAAATTCTGTGGTAAAGACGGGTTAATCGGATATTCAGTTGATAAATTGAAGTTTCAAATTACAGATATACCAAGAGGCACTGTACCTAACAATATTGAGATATTGGAGTTATGTTTGAACATAGAAATCAATGAAAAAAAATTAAAAGAACAAGAGGTTCAATATCCAATAAAGGTAGACGAGAATCTATCTTATAATTTTAGTTTAGAGTTAGATGGTTGGGATAAGTTTGCTGTTTGTCATTATGCAAGCTGGCACCTAGATTTTGATAAGAAAGATGAAAAAGAGGTAGACTTTATTCATCCTGTTTTTCATATGACTTTTGGAGGTAATTATTTAAAAAAGAAGATTCAAGAAGGTAATGATTTTGGGCATATGCTGTTGTTACTTTCTCCAAGAATCCCATACCCACCAATGGATTTAATATTAGGAATTGATTTTGTCTTAAGAAATTTTTTTAAGAAGTCACAAATACAGGGTATTTTAGAGAATAGTCAATATCAACGAGCTGTCAAGAATTCTCAATATAGATTATGGAGACCCTATATGTTATCTCTGGCACATTATTGGTGCGGTATGAAAAACTGTTTGGGTTTTTGTATAGATGATGGATTAGAATATGAGATTATGCCTTATTTGATGAAGTAGAACTAAATGTATATTTATAATCTTTTGCCGTCTGTCTCGAAGAGTAGAGATAATTTGTGAAACGGCTACTTGTGTGGCGTTTTATGATGGTTATCCGGTATCGCCTGGTCATGCATTGATTATCCCCAAGCGACATGTGGCCTCTTATTTTGATCTGACTAATCATGAGCGGGAGGCTATGAATGTGATGCTTCAGTACGTGAAACAGAAGGTAGATGAGCGCTATCATCCAGATGGGTATAATATAGGCATTAATGTGAACGAGGCAGCAGGGCAGTCGGTTTTCCATGTACACATGCATCTGATTCCTCGCTACAAGGGTGATGTGCCTAATCCGAAAGGTGGGGTGAGAGGTGTGATTCCGTCAAAACAGAAATACTGATATAGAAACTGGTAATTTTATATTTTCATTAAAAAAACTGCCGCAACTGTCTGACAACGAGAAGGGGACGTTTGGATGTTGGAGCAGACAGTCGCGACAAGTTTTTGATTAGTTTGAGAATAAGTTATAGCTTATTCCGGCATGAAAGGCGAAAAGAGTCTGTGGATTTTTAGAGGCTTCTTCGGCTGCTATGACAAATCCGACACCTCCGGTGATTCCTAGTCGTTTGTAAATCTGGTGAGAGTATTCGAGCATGGCTCCAAATCCTATTTCCGACTTGTTGTACTTGCTGAAATATTGGGGACCGCCATACATCCCGATTGCCAGAAACTTGGACAAGTGTAACTGGACGCCTACATTCCACAAATACTGTTTGTCGTCGATCCTTTCTGGTTTGTACTGGGTGTTGTAGCCAAAGGATGCTGTAAGACCGAACACTACGGGAGAGATGTATTTCAGGCGGATGCCGGCGTTACCGTAAGCAAATCCGTAGCCTGCTTCCAGATAGATTGAATGACTTTCGTGGTTCCATCCTTTTGCCTCTGTCAAATCAACCAAAGCTTCAGCTGTTTTTTCCGTCCACTCTGGATTAGAGAAAGAATTACGTGTGGAGGGTGTATAGCTTTCGTTGTCTGAACGAGGTGTTTCGTTATCGGCGTGGGGGAACAGGGTGGTAAGGTAATAGATACGTACGGTCGGTTTACCGGTTCCTACGGAAACTTTTCCTCCGGTATCCATTATTTTTTTCCCCTCACAGTCGAATGCCTCGAACCAGGAAAGAGAATTGGGTATTGTTATTTCCGTATGGATGGTGTAGTTGCCGTATGGCGTTTTCAGCGTAACAGGCGTGCAGATGTTACTTCCTACCTTGAATATGGTATAGTATTCGTTTTCTGCATGAACTGCCAGAAGTTGCACACAAAACAACCAGATAAGTAAAATCCACTTCTTCATGATAGTTGTTGGGTTTAAAGATGAATAGTTTTGTATATCAGAACTTATAGCCTACAGAGAGCAGGAGTGCTCTGTGTTTTCCGCCGCCGTCAACAACGGGTACGAAATCCTAAATCGTAGTTCATGCCTATGTTCCATGACATGGAGTATTTCGAAACCGATTCCCAGACCGATACCGAAATCGAATCTTTTCATGGAGTCGAATGTATTGATTTCATAGCCTCCTCCAATCGAGCTGCCCCATAGGCCACTATCCATTCCCAACTTGGATTTTCCTCCCAGGCCAAGGCAAAATACGGACCGGCATTGAAGGTCAGATTGAAATTTTCTGCTATGTTGAGGCGATATCCTGCCATGACAGGTATTTCCAGGAAGATAGCGTTTTCTGTTGTCTCTACGGTAGCGACATCTCCATCGCCTACATTACTCGATTTGGAACATTTGTCCCCTTTGAAAGGAACAGAAGAGAGGGTTGGATAAAGAAGTTTTCGGAAACTTTTTCGACGGGTATTTCCAGGTCTGCACCAATCAGCCATCCTATTTTTCCATCGCTGTAGTTGCTTTTACTGAATCTCGCTGTATGTAATTCCGGCGCGTACGCCTACTGATACGTCTTTGCCAAAAAGACTGAAGTTACGCTGGGCGCAAATGTGGCTGGCAGATAGAAGCATGATGACTGTCAGCATCGGGAATAACATGTGTCTGTTTAATCTCTGTCTTTTCATAATCGGTTTAGTTTAATGCCTACAGACTCTTTGATTAGGCTGGTAAATAATAAAGACGTAAGAGTCTTTTGGTTAATGTTGTAACGCCTTGTGTGATTGTAATAAAGCCGGACTGTTTTTAGTCTTTTTTAGCTAAATGGGTTAAATTTATTTTATCACAAAGGAAAATAAAAAAAATGTTTCCTCTGTCACATGTTTTATGGACAGAGGAAACATAAAATTAACGACATGAAAAGTGTGTGGATAAACAAAGGTAGTCTGTTTGATAGACCGGGTATGTTACTGTCTGTCTGACTGGGCAGCGACATGATAGATACTGAAGTTCCGGATGAGGGGTGTAGATACACACTGTTCTACAATCAGACGAAAGGCTTGTGCTTCGACTTCTGAAAAGGCTTCGATGCGTTTGTGTCCTACCGAACTGCCTTTGGCTACTGTGGCCCATTTGCCGTTGATCAAAGCTTCTATGCGGTAGGCACGGATGTGTTCGCCTTCGGTTATGTCTTCCTGTATCTGGTAGTAGTTTACACGTTGCGGCTTATCGAAAGTTATTGACAATTTCTTTTTATTTTTTCCGGAGGTTTGTGCCAGGGGAGTTCCGAAACGCCGTTGTATTTCATTTCCCCATTCTTGCAGCCGGTGTACATCACCATCGGGTATCAGTCCTTCGGGATTGGGTGTCAGTCCTACCATCAGAGTTGCATTGCGACCTACGGACTTTTCGTACATCTCCATCAGGTTTTCCAAAGGGTAAACAGCCTTGTCGTCGTCGCCCGGCTCCCAGAACCACTCGTGCCGTCCGTTATAACCGCGCAAAGGGGTATCGGCCATGGCAGGAACCCAGAACTTTCCTTCAGGATCGCCGTGGGCCAGCAGCTGGTTGTGGTCGGTTATCCCGTCAGTGGCATTGCTGTGGCTGTATGGATAAGGAAAGCTCGACCAGCAGGGGTAGCCTACGGTTCCGCTTTCTGATCCTCCCCAGCGCAGGTCTGCCCGGTTGACATTGTGGTAGAACAGGCAGTCGGGTTGGTATTGGTTGACGATAGGTTCTACGTTGGGTCCCAGACCTTGGGGATCGTCGGCTCCTCCGTCGAACCAGATCATGAATAAATCTCCGTAACGGGTACAGAGCTCTGTCACCATTTTTTTCGCACAAGCGTTTGTACCATGCCTGACGGTTGCGGGCAAATTCTCCCTCGCCTTCGGCCTTAAAATTATGGATGCCCAGCAGGGAGTTCCATCGGATACCAATGTAGATGCCCGGCTGCAGGCCGTACTTGCGGCAGGAGTTTACAAAATCGCGTACGATGTCGCCTTCGCCATCGCGCCATTTTACTGCTTTCAGGCAATATGGGTTTACATCGCTTTGCCAGAGTCCGAAACCTGTTTCGTGTGTGGCTGTAAGGATGGCAAATTTGGCTCCGGCTGCTTTGGCTGCTTGTATCCACTGGTCGGTGTCCAGCTTGTCGGGATGGAAGATGTTGTAATCTTCAATTGGATTGATGCGGTTGTTTCCCTGACCGTACACTTGTCCGTCGAATACATGCAGGTCGTAATGGAAAACTACTCCCAGTTCGGCTTCGTGCCATTTTATCTGGTGTGGAGCTGGTTTGGGTAACTGGATTTCTGTGCCATAGGCACTGCTCAGGTTACATGTGAAGAAGAATGTCAGCAGTGTAAATACGATTTTTTTCATAATTATGGTTTTAGGTAAGAGCTGAACGGATCGTGTGTCTGTTCGAGCCATAATAAGAGTTTCTGGTTTAAGGAGTCGCAAAGTGAAGGCTTACGGCTTGCTAGGTTGTGCAGCTGATCGGGATCGTTTTTCCGGTCGTAAAGCCAGGTTTGCGTTTTCTTTCCTTTTTCGAATGCTACTACATAGGTGTATCGGGAAGTACGGATACCTCGTTTGCCGGATGTCGGGTCGGAAGGAACGCAATAATAATAGGGTTGAATGGTTTCCTGGGGAGTATGTATTTTCTCTTGCAGGAAGTGCTGGCTCCAGTCGTAGGATTGTACGGTTGAAGGTATTTGGTCTTTCATTCCCATGAGTGAAAGCATCGTAGGACAAAGATCGGCAAAAGCTACGGGCAGGTCGGTTTGCTGCGGATGCAGTTCGTTTTTCCAGCAGCATATCATCGGGATTCGCATGGATTCTTCGTAGAAAACATTTTTACCTTCGATACCGTGTCCACCCATGCATATGCCATGGTCGGAACTGAAGATGATAAGGGTATTGTCGAATACTCCGCATTCTTTCAGTGTACGGATGATACGTCCTATATTTTCGTCTACTCCGGTGATGCAGGCGTAATAGTTGCGGATATGTGTGCGGAAATAATCTCCTTCGGGAGTTCCTTTGGCGGGTATATATGGTTTCTGGGATGCCAGTGCCTCTACATCGATATGGGCATAGCGTTGCTTGAATGAGTCGGGGACAAGTTCGTATCCGGTATGTGGCGGATTCATGGAAACGACTAAGGCAAACGGCTGGTCGGACTGGCTGCTTTCCTTGTGGATAAACTCAATGGCACGGTCGGCCTCATAAGACGGTCCCCACTGGTCGACGTAATAAAAGTCTTCTCTGGATGCTTCTGTATCCCAGTACATCGGTTTCAGATGGTTGTCGTAGGTTCCATAGGCAATCCACTGGTCGAATCCGTGGCGGCGTTCGGGACTGCACCATTCGTTCCATGCTACTTTTCCGCGATTGTTGTATGTGTCAATGTAGGGCGGGTGAGGAGCATCGAGATGCCATTTACCGATGTAAGCTGTGGAGTATCCTGCCTGTTTCAGTACATCACTCCAGCAGATGGCTTCGGCAGATAGTTCTACCCGGTAAGGGGTATTGTCGGAATTGCAGTTGCCGGTTACACCGTTTGCAGTGGGGTACATACCTGTCATGAGCATGGCACGGGCCGGAGATGACACCGGATAGCTGCTGATGGCTTCGGTGAAAAGAATACCTTCTTCGGCCAGCTTGTCGAGATTAGGGGTTTGTACCGGCTCTTTTTGCATACATCCTAAGGCGTCGCCCCGAAACTGGTCGGCCATGATGAAAACGAGATTAGGCCGTGACTGATTTCCCTGAGGAAATACTGCAAGAGGTGTCATTGCCAGGAAGGCAGATGTGTAAAGCAAGTGTGTTGTTTTCATAATGAATGTAAAGGTTCTGATGGATATTTCCTTAGAGGTTTTGGCAGACCCAGCGATATATATTTTGTCTGGTAATTTCTGGCTTGATAGCTTCGTGAAGAGCCAATCCTTCAGGGGTAAGTTTATCTGCCCGGGTAAATCCGGCTGTGATAAGTTTTTCTGCGTCATCGGTCTGTCCGGCTACCAGCCATACCGGAACCTGATATTTTTGAGCCCGTCGCATTACTCGTTCGGGAAGCTTTCCCATAAGAGTCTGGCTGTCGGCGTGTCCCTCGCCGGTGATGACGAGGTCGGTATCTTTCAGAAGCTCATCGAATCTTATAAGGTTGAGTAATAAATCGGCTCCCGAACATACGCTTGCACTGAGATATTGCATGAAAGCGTACCCCAGACCTCCTGCTGCTCCGGCACCGGGTTGTTGTGATGTGTCTTTTCCCATATGGCGGGCAGACTGATCGGCAAACAGCCGGGCTTGGCGGTCTAGTTCTTCTACCATTTCGGGAGTAGCTCCTTTCTGGGGGACCAAAGGTAAAGGCTGCTCCTTCTTTTTCCATAAAGCGGATTGCGCACATCGCTGGCTAAGGTAAACTGGCATCCGGCTGTATGGTTGGTAAGTACATCGTCTATTGTTCCATGGGGAGCGAATATATCGGTTAGTGCCCGAAGCATTCCTCTTCCGGCATCGCTGGTTCCGCTTCCTCCCAGTCCGATGATAAACTTTTTACAGCCTTGATGTAAGGCATGGGCAATGAGTTCGCCCACTCCATAGGTTGTAGCTACCAGTGGATTTCGTTCTTCGGCTGTCATCAGCGTAAGACCGCATGCCTTGGCTGTTTCTATAACAGCTGTTCCGTCGGGTGCAATACCGTAACTGGCAAGGATGGGGCGCATCAGAGGATCGTGTACTTCGGCCTGGATAATTTTTCCGTGCAAGGCAGAGATGAAGGCTTCAAGCATGCCTTCTCCTCCGTCGGACATGGGTAATGAGCGGACTGTCATGCCGCGGGATGACAAGGCTTGGGAGAAAATTGTTTCTACTTCTTCTGATGTAAGGCAGCCTTTGAATGAGTCGATGGCCAGAATGATTTTCATAGGGTTATATCGTTAGTTGTTTTCCTTCTTTATTTAAGTAAGATATCGTATATCTTTTCGGAGGTATCCGGTAGAATCTTTTTGAGTTGCCTGAGTATCCGTTCGCGTGATTCTTGTGGGGTGCGGTCGGGATGACAAGCCTCTCTTCCGAAGAGTGTTTCCGGCGTTGTGAGCAGTGACCATCCCCATCCGTATTCTCTCCCGTGGCGATCGCGGGGATAGATAAAGTCTTCTGTAACGATGTAGCCGCCCATTTCCAGACGGGTGATATATGCATCGAAACGGCTCCGCATCTTTGGTCCCGTGAATTCGCACGCTGCACGCAGTTCGCGGGTTATCAGGCTTCCTTCGTTTTTTAATACATCGAGGATACTCTCTTCGATGCTTCCTGCTTCTGGATATGGGTAGACACTTCGGCGGTAATTGCAAAAGTCAGGCCACCATTCACGGCTGATGAAAGCGGCTTTGTCTTTGAAAAACTTACCGTATGCGCAACCGCTTTCCTGCAGGATGGCACCTTTCCATTCCCAAAGTGGCCATTCCCATCCACCATCGGGCAGACGGGTGTACTGGCAGTCTTCGTCTACTACTTCT
>ENA-OQBV01001406-OQBV01001406.1-human-gut-metagenome-genome-assembly--contig:-NODE-1406-length-11871-cov-2.828934_pt1 | contig 11871 bp, 16 predicted proteins | sample MGYA00242750_ERZ504559 | MGnify/ENA primary metagenome ERZ504559 (study PRJEB26092, sample SAMD00036230) | human gut metagenome | host: Homo sapiens | study: EMG produced TPA metagenomics assembly of...
CCGCGATATGCGTGCTGCCGCAGATGCCTATGCGGATAAGCTCCACAGCGAATCCATGCAGTATGCCATGGATGTTTTCAACTATCTGGAAGAAAACCTCAACAAGACCTTGACGGCAGTCCGTGATAATGGTCAGGCCCTGCGCTCGTCCTATGAGTCAGACAACCAGATTGAATCGGGCGATCGGAAATAAACAAATCAAAAAGGAACCACTGCGTTAGCGGTGGTTCCTTTTTGTTTGTTGACGAAAAGCAGGCATCGATTATTATAAATTGCTTGAACGTGCACATTAATAAGATATGCTCGTGATGAATGAGGCTGTCCAGGCCTTATTCCGCTGGAAAGGAGCCATCAAGCACGATACAGAGCCCGTTTATCGACCATCTTATGAAGCTGGAGTGCTCCTCAATGAAGCAACGATTGGCTGCAGTCATCATGCCAATCGTTCTGCTCCGCGTAGCGGGGACAGCCTTTTTCCGCCGTCTTTTTGTCCCAGATCCAGGAAGATCTCTTGGAGGTACGATCCTATTATGGGAACGGGGTCAAACAGATTATTCTTGTAACCGGAGATGCTTTTGCCTTGCCTACCAGGGACCTTAAGGGCATAGGAAAACTGATTGCTTCTATTTTCCCTCGTATCGATACCATTTCTATGTATGCTTCTATCAGGAACATCAAGGACAAGACCGATGAAGAGCTTCTTATGCTCCGTGCCCTGAAGCTGAATGATTTCAACATTGGGGTTGACTCTGGCAGTGAGGCTGCCCTTGCTTTTTTTAATGAAGGCTTTCCCCTACATGAGGCAAAAGAGCAGCTTTTGCGCTTAAAACGTCTCGGCTGCTGCTATAGCATCAATTTGATGCTGGGGGCAGGCGACAGGGGAAAGGGACTGGAAAGTGCCAGAGCTAACGCTCTTTTAGCGAACTTGGTCCAGTCGCGGCTGATTTTTGGCTCACCCTCTATGTTGATCGGGGCAGTGCCTTGGGGCGCCTTATCCAGGCGTGACAGTTTGCCGAAAACATCCTTGGCGAACAGATGGAAGAAAAGCTTGCCTTTTTGAAAGCACTGAATCTTCAGGATATAGAATTTTTTGGCCTCCATATGTCAAATGTCCTTCCCATAAATAGGCAGTATCCCCGCGATGAAAAGGTACTTGTAAGGGAGCTCGATGGGCATTATGCCGCTTTCCCAGAAACCCTGAAGCAGGCGCATCCTGAACGGGGACGGGAAGGCCGCGTTCTATTGTAACCCCTTATTAGCAGGCTGCAGAAAATCACCGTGACAAAGGTTAGCCCTTATATCACGGTGATGGACTTTTAACAAGGATACGGTCAGTCCTTGATGGGAGCCTCTTTATAGTCACGGCCGGTAGCGGTCCCTGTTGCCACAAGTTCCCAGAGTGAAGTGGCCGCAAGGTCAAGCTCGAGTTTCCGCCTTGCTTCTTCGTTAAGGTGCCGGGCGGTATCTTTATTGACGAGCGAAAAAAGAGGGCGCGTTGCTGTTTCTTTCATCAGATGGAGAAGCTCTTTGCCTCGCTTTGAAAAAGCAAGGACACGCAGATAAGGGGCCTCGTCACTAAGCCCTGTGAAGGCCTTTGTTTCACCGGTACAAAGCAGCTGGAGCATGAGCCGCCGGATACGGGAACGGGAATAGCGTCTGCCGCTGCAGGCTGCCGCGATGGCGTCAAAGGAACCTTTTCGGCGGGCTTTTATAAGGGCTCTTTCAAGGCCTTCAGTGGCTTCAATATGGCGGGAAAGATGCTCGGCATCGGTGCTTTCAAGGGCGTAAGCCATCAATAGATCAAGGCGCTGCTTATGGAAAAGGGGAGAGGGGAGGGAGGCCAGATGGGCCTCTTCCTCTTTAGCCTGGATCCCATGGCTGCAAAAACGGTAGCTGAGGGTCCTTCTTCCTCAAGAAAATGACGCAGGGCAGCCGCGCTTGCCGCTTTTTCCGTAAGACTTTCTTCATTATAGGGAGTTCCCTCTCTCAGGATGGGAAGAAGTGCGGCCGAGGGGAAGACCTGCCTTGCCATTTTTTGCATAGCTAAGGGCAAGAAGGTTGTTGGAGCCCTTAAAAAAAAGAGGCGTAAGCGGGGTCTTTTTTTGTGTAGGCTAGGGCCATGCTCTCAGCATAGGAAGTTCCTGCTTTCAGGGCCCTTTCAAAAGCTTCGTGGTCCGGGGGTTCAGCAGCCAGCATGGTTAGTTTTGCTCGATCCGGATCTTCCATGCCAAAAGAAATATGGGTGACGAGGCCTGTGTGGCGCATGACCGAAAGGGCTCCGGCGGCAAAATGATCAGCTGAGCGCAGGACGCTTGCGGCGGGAAGTTCCAGAACGAGGTCGACCCCGCCCCGCAGGGCAAGTCGGGCCCGTTCCCATTTATCCCATAGGGCCAGTTCCCCACGCTGGGTGACGGAGCCGCTCATGACGGCAATGATGGGAACGTTACCCAAGGTCTTACGAATCACGTTGATTTGGTGGGCGTGCCCCTTGTGAAAGGGGTTGTATTCAGCCGTTATGGCGGCGACCGTTTGTAGTTCCATAAAATTCCTTCCTCAAATCGTTTTACAAGACGTCAATTCTTTGATATATTATTATAGTGCTGATTCAATCAGAAAAGAAACTGGTTTTTTGACCAGCAACAATCAGGAGGCTAGGGAATGAAGATTTTTGTTGTTAACTGTGGCAGTTCTTCCATTAAGTATCAGCTGATCAACATGGAAGATGAATCCGTCATCGCCAAAGGCCTGGTAGAACGTATCGGTATCGATGGTTCTGTCCTGACCCACACGCCGGCAGGCAAGGATAAGGTTCGCATGGAAAGCGAGATCCCCGATCATGTAGATGGAATCAAGAAAGTCCTTGCTGCCCTTGTTGACCCCAACCATGGTGTCATCAAATCCATGGATGAAATTGATGCCGTTGGTCACCGTGTTGTCCATGGCGGCGAAGTGTTCAGTGAATCCGTTCTCGTTACGGAAGAAAACCTGAAGCAGATTGAAGCCCTGAGTGACATGGCTCCGCTTCATCAGCCGCCTAATGTTGCTGGTATCCGCGCTTGCCAGAAACTGATGCCGAACACCCCGCAAGTGGCTGTCTTTGATACGGCTTTCCATCAGACCATGCCTCCTGTGGCCTTCATGTACGGCGTCAAATATGAAGAATACAAAAAGTACGGAATCCGTAAATACGGCTTCCATGGTACGAGCCATCGCTATGTAGCTGCCTGTGCCGCTGAGCTTCTCGGCAAGAAACCGGAAGATACCAAGATCATTACTTGCCATTTGGGCAATGGGTCTTCCATCACCGCTGTTGATGGCGGCAAATCCGTGGATACGTCCATGGGCTTCACGCCTCTTGATGGGGTCCTCATGGGCACCCGCTGCGGCTCCATCGATCCGGCAATCGTTCCGATCTTGATGCAGAAAAAGGGTCTGGACAATGCAGGAATGGACAAATATATGAACAAGGAATGCGGCGTTCTTGGCATCTCCGGCATTTCCAGCGACTTCCGTGACCTCGAAGATGCGGCCAATAAAGGGGACGAAAAAGCACAGCTTGCCCTTGACATGTTCTGCTATCAAGTCAAACGCTACATTGGTGCCTATGCAGCTGCCATGGGTGGCGTTGATGCCATTGTCTTCACGGCTGGCGTCGGCGAAAACGATATCGGAACCCGTGCCAAGGTCTGCAAAGGGCTTGAATTCCTCGGTGTTGAACTCGACGCTGAACGCAACAATGTTCGCGGCAAGGTTACGGAAATCAGCAAGGCTGACAGCAAAGTCAAAGTCTTCCTGATTCCGACGAACGAAGAACTCGTCATCGCCCGCGATACGAACCGCCTTTGCGGTAAATAAGGAATTCCCTCCTTTGTATTGACAAAGAAAGGGGACACCGTTATAATAAAGCGGTTGATACTATTATGATAAAGATCAATGTAGCAGAAATCAAAAAGCAGCTTATAGGTTCGGCATCCTATCATTATGAACTGGATCCGGAAGCCCTTGACCTCACGGAAGACGATGTTTCCCTTGAGGGTCAGGTGGTGGCGGACTTCACGCTCCATAATGGGGGAGAGTTGATCCTTCTTGATGGAAGCCTTCACTTTTCTGTCAAAGGAGAATGTGGACGCTGTCTCAAACCTTTGGTGCAGCCCCTGGTTTCCACTTTGGAAGAACGGTACTATCCGGAAGGAACGGAGAACCTTCCCGATGATGCTTTCACTTATAAGTTTGATGTGGTTGATGTTACGGATGCTTTGAGGGAGTCCCTTCTGCTGACTGTTCCTGCACGTATGCTGTGCAAACCGGACTGCAAGGGAATCTGTCCGGTCTGTGGAGCTGATAGGAACGTGGCACCATGCAATTGTGACACAAGAACCATCGATCCTCGATTACAGGCTCTCGAGGCATTGTTAGAGAAATAGGTTGAGTTTAGGAGGTGTTTCGTAATGGCAGTACCAAAGAGAAAAATGTCTAAAGCTCGTCGCGATTCCCGTCGCGCTAATTGGAAACTGACTGCTCCTGGCTTGGTTGAATGTCCGCAATGCCATGAGCAGATGCGTCCTCACCATGTATGCCCTGAATGCGGTTACTACGATGGTAAGGAAGTCGTCAAGACCGAAGAGGAATAAGACATCAAGAAAAAAAGGCCATCGCTTTTGGGCGGTGGCCTTTTTTCCGTTTCAGCCTGATCCTGGAGCGCAGGAAGAGTCACTGCCTATTCTTGAGTGCCCTTTGTACAGGATCTTCATAGGCTTTTTGCTCAGCGCAGGGTCGTTTGGGGTAGAGCAGTGTCTTTGATGCCAAGCGCTTTTCGGGTAGGTTTTCCTCGTTTTGACGGCAGCACTTTCCAGAGGGGAATGTCACCGTTCTTTCACCTTTTATAGGCCCTTTTTACTTGCTTTTTAGGCTCGTTATCTTTATAATGAGTGTAGCTGTTATGACTAGGTACTAAAAGTAGGTGTAAAGTAGGTGATGGAATGGGCTCAGCGCAAAGTAAAAGGTGCGTCAGCAGCGCCTCGAAGCTGCTCTTATCAAGAATCCTTTCCTGACTGATGCCCACCTGGCAGAACAGTTTGAGGTCAGTATCCAGACCATTCGGCTCGATCGGCTGGCCCTTGGGATCCCAGAACTTCGGGAACGGACGCGCCATATGGCGGAAAATGCCCAGAAGAAGCTCCAGGCGATTACCAGTGAAGACATTGTGGGTGAACTCATTGACCTTGAAATTGGGGTGAGCGGCATTTCCATGATGACCGTCAATAAGGAAATGGTCCTGCAAAAAACCGGTGTATGCCGGGGGCAATATATGTTTGCCCAGGCCAATTCCCTGGCTTTGGCCGTTATTGACGCACCGGCAGCCCTGACGGGCGTGGCCAATGTAAAATACAAGATTCCTGTTCTCAGCGGTGCCGTCCTTGTGGCGCGGGCCGAGGTTGTGAGAAAGCAGGAAGACAAATATACCATCTGGGTCAAGATCAGAAACAATCGGAAAGAGGTCTTTCGGGCCAAATTCCTGAATTGTTTCCTTACCTGAAGAGAGGAACCAAGAAAATGAAAATCGCAGTTGATGTCATGGGAACCGATTACGGTCCTGCTGAAATCATTAAAGGCGTCCTTCAGGCTGTCAAGGAATATGGCTGCGATGCCGTCCTTGTCGGTGACGAGGACGTCATTAAGGCGGAACTTCGCAGGGAACACGAGGAAAACAATCCCCATGTGACCATCCACCATGCCAGTGAGGTCATTGAAATGAAGGATCACCCTGGCATCAGCGTCAAAAAGAAGCGGGATGCTTCCATCGTTGTTGCAACCGATCTTTTGCGCCAAAAAGAATGTGATGCCCTTGTTTCTTCGGGAAGTACAGGGGCAGCTGTTGCTTCTGCCCTGTTCGGCTTGGGCCGTATCAAGGGCATTGAACGGCCGGCTATTGCAACGGTTATTCCAAGTCTCACAGGGGCAACGGTCCTGTTGGATTCTGGTGCCAAGGTGGACGCAAAACCGGAGCAGCTTGTCCAAAGTGCCATCATGGGATCGGTTTATGCCGAATCCCAGCTTGGTATCAAAAATCCCCGGGTCGGACTCCTTAATATTGGGGAGGAAGAGACCAAGGGAAATGAGCAGTGCCTTGCAACGTATCCACTTCTTAAGGCCGATCCCCATATCCATTTCATCGGGAATGTGGAAGGCCGGGACATCAATAAAGGAACCGTCGATGTTGTTGTCTGCGACGGTTTTACGGGAAACGTTGTCTTAAAGACCATGGAGGGGCTTGGATCTGCTGTCTTGGAAATCATTCGTTCCGCAGTTAAAGGCAGCGGTTTCCTTTCCAAGCTTGGGGCCCTTCTTATGAAACCTGCCCTGACGGAAGTGAAGCGGAAAATGGATGCCTCCGAATATGGCGGTGCCCTGCTTCTTGGCGTACGTGCCCCCTTCATCATCTGCCATGGCAGTTCCAAAGCAAAAGCCATCAAGAACGCCGTGAGGGTAGCCATTGAACTGACAGAAAAGGATATTGTCGGAAAAATTGGCAGGGAAATCCTCCGGGACGAAGAAAGTGGGGAATTATAACTTATGTCAGGAATCAGTGTGGGTTTTTTGGGGATGGGTTCCTATGTCCCTGAAAAAATCATGACAAACTATGACCTGGAAAAATTGGTTGATACGAGCAATGAATGGATCGTGGAACGCACGGGTATCCGGCAGCGCCATATTGCCGCTCCGGAACAGGCAACCAGTGATCTTGCCTTTATCGCTGCCCAGCGCGCGCTGGATGATGCCAACTTGAAAGCGGAAGACTTGGACCTTATTGTAGTTGCTTCCGAGTCACCGGACATGAAGTTTCCTTCTGTGGCCTGCATGCTGCAGGACCGGTTGGGAGCCAGCCATGCCGCGGCCTTTGACCTGGGCGCGGGGTGCACGGGATTTGCCTATGCCTGCGGGATTGTCAGTCAGACCATTGCCTCCGGCCTTTATAAGCATGTGCTTGTTGTAGGGGCAGAAACCCTTTCCCGGATCCTTGACTTTACGGACCGCAATACGTGCATCCTCTTTGGTGATGGCGCCGGTGCGGCTATTCTGGGACCGGTAGAAGACGGTTACGGCATCCTTTCCGTAGATCTTGGAGCCGACGGCTCCGGTGGAAAATACCTGAATATGCCCGGCGGGGGATCGCGCCATCCAGCAATGCCACGAAAACGGTGGATCACCATGAACACTTCATCCACATGAATGGAAAAGAAGTCTTTAAATTCGCTGTTCGCGTCCTCGGCCAGCAGTGTCATGAAAAGCCTTGGACAAAATTGGCATGACGAAAATGATATCGACCTTCTGGTGCCGCACCAGGCCAACGTACGGATCATTGATTCTGCGGCCAAACGGCTTGACCTTCCGCTTAATAAAGTCATGGTCAACGTCGATCAGTATGCCAATACATCCGCCGCGTCCATTCCAATTGCCCTGTGTGACGCCCGTGACCAAGGCCGCTTGAAACGGGATGAAATTGTTGTCCTTGTCGGCTTTGGGGCTGGGCTCACGTATGGATCCCTTGTCATCAAATGGCAGAAAACAGAGGAGGCCAAAAAATGAGTAAGATTGCGTTCATGTTCCCTGGTCAGGGTTCCCAGAAAGTAGGGATGATGAAAGACCTTTATGATAATTACAGTGTCGTAAAGGACGTTTTCAAGGAAGCTGACGAAGCCCTTGGCTTTTCCATGACGGACCTTTGCTTCAAAGGCCCGGAAGAACAGTTGCGCCTGACCTATAATACACAGCCTGCAATTTTGACGTGCAGTGTCGCTGCGATGAAAGTCCTGGAAGAAAATGAAATTATTCCCTCCGTTGTAGCCGGTCATTCCTTGGGTGAATATTCTGCCCTTGTCTGTGCCGGTGCCATGAGCTTTGCCGATGCGGTCCGCACGGTCCGCAAGAGAGGCCAGTTCATGCAGGAAGCCGTCCCCGTTGGGGAAGGTGCCATGGCTGCCATCATTGGCCTTGATACAGATAAAATCAAGGAAATCTGTGCAGAAACGGCAAACATGACGAATCAGTGTGTCCAGGCAGTCAACTTCAACTGCCCTGGCCAGATTGTCATCGCTGGTGCGACGGAAGCTGTCCATAAAGCCTGTGACAGGCTGAAGGAAGCCGGTGCCAAACGCGCCATCCTCCTTCCTGTCAGTGCTCCCTTCCACAGCACGCTCATGCAGCCTGCTGCAGATCGTCTGAAGGAAGTCCTTGACAGCGTTGAGATCGTGGATGCCAAGATTCCCGTGGTGGCAAACGTCAATGCCAAGCCGGAAACAAAGGCGGATGAAATCCGCTCCCAGCTCGTCCTGCAGGCCGCAAGCCCTGTATTATGGGAAGATTCGGTCCGCCGTATGATGAATGACGGCGTCTATACCTTTGTGGAAGTTGGCCCTGGCAAAGTCCTCTGCGGCTTCATCAAGAAAGTGGACCGTTCCTATGCACCGCTCAATGTGGAAGACATGGAATCTTTGGAAAAATCGCTTGCTTATTTAAAGGAGGTTCGATAAAATGACGTTATTCGGCAAGGTAGCGCTTGTAACCGGCGGTTCTCGCGGCATTGGCCGTGCCATTGTCCTGACGCTGGCAAAAGCAGGGGCTGACGTGGCCATCAATTATGCCGGCAATACAGCCGCCGCTGAAGAAACCGCAGAAGCTGTCAAGGCAATGGGCCGCAAGGCCATTGTCCTTAAAGGGGATGTTGCCGATACAGCTGTCTGCGAAGACATGATCAAGCAGGCAGTCGCTGAATTGGGACGCCTCGATATCCTTGTCAACAACGCCGGAATCACCCGTGATGGGCTTCTGATGCGTATGAAGGAAGAAGATTGGGATGCCGTTATTGCAACGAATCTCAAGAGCATGTATAACTGTTCCAAAGCCGTTATGCGCACCATGATGAAGCAAAAGGCAGGCCGAATCATCAATATGGCCTCCGTGGTGGGCGAGACGGGCAATGCCGGTCAGGCCAACTATGCCGCTGCCAAAGCGGGCGTCATTGGCTTTACCAAGGCTCTTGCCAAGGAAGTGAGTTCTCGCGGCATTACAGCAAACGTCATTGCACCGGGCTTTATTGCTACGGACATGACGAAAGTCCTCGGAGAGTCCGTTCAGAAGGAAATGCTCAAGACCATTCCTCTGGGACGCCCTGGGGATCCGCAAGATGTTGCCAATGCAGTCTTATTCTTCGCCAGCGAAGAAGCTGCTTATATAACCGGCCAAGTTTTAAATGTGGACGGTGGCATGGTAATGTAGTATGATTGTATGAAGAAGGGGAAGGAGGTGAAAGGTATGAGCGAACAGAGCACTTTCGAAAAAGTAAAGGCAATCACCGTTGACCAGCTGAGCGTTGCTCCGGAAGACGTAAAGATGGACTCTACTTTCATCGATGACTTGGGAGCTGACTCTCTCGACATTGTTGAGCTGATCATGGCATTTGAAGAGGAATTCAACACGGAAATCCCCGATGATGTTGCTGAAAAGATCCGCACCGTAAGAGATGCAGTAGAACTCCTGGATAAAGCTGACAAATAATCGGATATCCATCCAGTCGGAAGGTCCCTTTTCGGGACTTTCCGAGCTTTATCCTATTTTTTATTGATTTGATTTCCATGATCCTGAAATGGGGGATTTTAGTTGAAATTGCCAGAACTGAAGATTGGTGAAAAAGTTGCCACTGTGCCGATTGTGCAGGGTGGTATGGCGATCCGTCTTTCAACGGCCCGCCTGGCAGCTTCAGTAGCCAATGAAGGCGGTGTAGGCCTCATTGCTGCTTCCGGCCTGCCGTTTGATGAACTGCGCAAAGAAATCCGCCTTGCCCGGAAACTTTCCAATGGCAAGGGTATGATTGGCATCAATGCTATGGTAGCCGCTCGTGAATTCAAGGGGCTCATTACTACGGCAGCACAGGAAAAAGTCGATTTGATAGTGGCCGGCGCCGGCTTTTCCCGAGATATGTTTTCCGTCGGCAAGGAATATGGGGTTCCCATTGTTCCAATTGTTTCCTATGCCAAACTTGCGAAAATTGCTGAACGCTTGGGCGCTTCCGCTATTGTTGTGGAAGGAACAGAGGCCGGTGGCCATCTGGGGACCCAACGTTCGATTAAAGATATTCTGCCGGAAATCCTTTCGGTTGTTAAGATCCCGGTCATTGCGGCCGGCGGCGCCATCACGGGCAGTGATGTAGCCGATCTCCTTCATATGGGTGCCAGCGGCGTCCAGATGGGGAGCCGTTTTGCTGCGAGCGAGGAATCCAATGGAGCACCTCAGCTTAAGGAATTTTACTTGAAGATGACGAAAGATGATGTGATCCAGATTGATAGTCCCGTGGGATTCAAGGGTCGCGCCGTCCTCAGTCCGTTTTCCAAGGCTGCCTTGGAAGGGCATCCGCCAAAGCCGCTTACTTGTGACAGCTGCCTCAAGCACTGTTCTCGAAGCTTCTGCATCATCAAGGCCCTGACACGGGCCCAGCAGGGAGATCTTGAAACAGGTCTCGTCTTTACGGGCGCCAATATGTGGAAAATCAAGGAAATATTACCTGTTCATGAAATTTTCAGGAGACTGAAAGAAGAATTAAGCAAATCTTACTAAGAGGTGATCCCTTTGAAACGAAGAGTCGTCGTAACAGGCGTCAGTGCCATTACCCCGATTGGTATCGGTAAAGACGAATTTTGGAAGAACCTGACGGCAGGTAAAAGCGGTATTGGCCGCATTACCCTGTTTGATCCGTCCCGTCTGAACTGTCAGATTGCTGGGGAAGTCAAGGACTTTGATTTCGGTCAGTATGGGGATAAGAAAGAAGCCAAGCGGATGGACCGCGTGACCCAGTTTGCCGTAGCCTGCGGCAACATGGCATTTGCTGATTCAGGGCTCAAGCTCGAGGACGAAAATCCCAAGCGCATCGGTGTCTGCGTTGGCTCCGGTATCGGCGGTATGCAGACTTTTGTTGATGTGGCCATGAAGTACGCTGAAAAGGGTCCAAGCCGCATCAGTCCTTTCTTCATCCCGATGGAAATCCCCAATATGCCGGCCGCCCAGATTGCCATGCCCTTGGCCTTAAAGGACCGAATACGGCCATCGTTACGGCTTGCGCAACAGGAACCAACTGCATTGGTGATGCCCTGCGCACCATTCAATACGGTGATGCCGATGTCATGCTTGCCGGGGGCAGTGAGGCTGCCATTACTGAAATGGCCATCGCTGGCTTTGATAACATGAGGACATTGTCCCGCAATAATGAGGAACCGGAAAAGGCATCTTGCCCCTTTGATAAAAAAAGAAGCGGCTTTTGTTATGGGCGAAGGCGCGGGTGTCATTGTCCTTGAAGAATTGGAACACGCCAAAAAACGCGGTGCCCATATCTATGCCGAAGTCATCGGCTACGGCTATAACGTGATGCCTATCACATCACGGCTCCGGATCCGAGCGGGGAGATGCCGGCAGAATGCATGCTTGCTGCCATTTCTGACGGCGGAATCACGCCGGACGATGTCAGCTATGTCAATGCCCATGGGACATCGACCCATCGCAATGACCTTAATGAAACGCTGGCCTGCAAAAAGATCTTTGGGGACCGTGCCAAACAGGTGCCCATCAGCTCCAATAAATCCATGACGGGTCATCTGCTTGGGGCTGCCGGCGGCATGGAAGCCGTTGCTTCCGTCCTCACTATTGAAACCGGTATCATTCCTCCGACCATCAATTACGAAGATCCGGATACAGAAGATGAAATGGATCTTGACTACGTCCCCAATGTTGCCCGCAAGGCAGATGTGGACGTTGTCCTTTCCAATAATTTCGGCTTTGGCGGCCATAATGCCTGTGTCGCCTTCCGGAAATACAAGGACTGAC
>ENA-OQBV01001407-OQBV01001407.1-human-gut-metagenome-genome-assembly--contig:-NODE-1407-length-11860-cov-1.898236_pt1 | contig 11860 bp, 14 predicted proteins | sample MGYA00242750_ERZ504559 | MGnify/ENA primary metagenome ERZ504559 (study PRJEB26092, sample SAMD00036230) | human gut metagenome | host: Homo sapiens | study: EMG produced TPA metagenomics assembly of...
ATTGAAAATGGAAGTAAGGTGATTTAGTCACAGACTGGCCGAGAATCTTCGTGTATGATACATACATAAACAGGAGAAAAAAGGTACAGAAATAAATCTGATACAGAAGTGTGATGTAAAAGCAGAGCATGAAAATAAATCCTGTAAAAATGGAAATAATAATTATACGCGATGTCCGGGATAAAAGATTTTAGAGAACATGAAGAACCGGGCAGGAGGAGGATCATATGTCAGTTTTAAATATTACAAAAAATAATTTTCAGGAAGAAGTAATGAACAGTAATAAACCGGTTCTGCTGGATTTTTGGGCAGGATGGTGCGGACCCTGCAGGATGCTCTCCCCGGTAGTGGATGAAATTGCAGAAGAAAATGACAGTATCAAGGTGTGCAAGGTAAATGTGGACGAGCAGCAGGAGCTGGCATCAGAATTTCAGGTAATGACAATCCCAACGCTGGTGGTCATCAAGAACGGTCAGATCCAGAATCGCTCTATGGGTGTGAAGCCAAAAGAAGAGATCCTGGACATGGTTCAGTAAAATTAAATAAAAAGTAAAAACAGGGAATTCCTTCAGGGTGGACAGGCCGGAAAAGGAGTCCCTGTTTTTGTATTGAACATGTTCATTCTGAAAGTTCTTCCAGTCCTTTTTTGTCCGTGATCTCGATGGTTCCACGGGACAGTCTCACCAGATTTTCACTCTGAAAATAGCGGAGCATCCGTGTGACTACCTCCCGGGCAGTTCCCAGATGATTGGCTATTTTTTCGTGAGTGATCTTTAATATATCAGTGTTTTCCAGAAGAGTTTCTTCCACAAGAAAGGCGGCCAGTCTTTTGTCAAAGCTTTTCCACATAATCTGTTCGATCAGCCACATTACCTCGGAAAAGTGACTTGCCATGATCTGATTGGAGAAGTTTGCCATTGGAGCAGATTCTTCCATCAGAGATTTGTATATATGGGGTGGAAGAACCAGTATTTCACTGTCTTTTTCGGCTTCAATGGTAACTTCAAACTGGATGTTCTGCATCACGCAGGATGCGGAAAAAATACATACGTCCCGCTCAAAAAGACGATAAAGAGTGATTTCTCTTCCCTCATCAGATACGATATATGACCGAAGCTGTCCGGAAAGGATCAGAAGCATTCCAAGACAGCTTACAGAGCCGTTGTGAAGGACGGTCCCTTTAGAGACAGACCGCTGAAAAGATGTCTGGGAAATTGTTTTCTGCTGGGCAGGTGTCAGTTTATCCCATATGGGAAAATGTGTGGAGAAATCCATATTTATGCCTCCTTTTACGGGCAGCTGGTGTGAACGATACTGCCGGCAACAATGATTTTAAGGTTTTTCTGTTAAATGTAAAATTTGTTGTGAGAAGTACTCTGGAACAAGCCCCGGTTTCTTACAGTGAATGGTGTAAACAGTAATTTAAGTATATAGAACGGTTTGGAATCTGTCAAATATCTGGAAAAGTCAGGAGGCATGTGATAAAATTTAAGTAATGTATTTTTTAATTATAAATGAACAGGTTAAAAAGAGTACGAATTTTATATTTATTTTTTGGCATATACAAAATATGACAAGGGATCTACACAGGTCCGGAAGTATGGCATGATGCCGACAGGCAGGAATTTATGATAAAGCAGCAGGCGGTTTACAGGAAGGAGATTTTTATGGAAAGACATGGATTTGCAATGAAAATAAAAAAAGGGCAGATGAACGCATACAGGAAAAAGCTTGGCGAAATATGGCCGGAGCTGACCGGATTTCTGGACAGAAATGAGATCAGTAATTTCAGTATCTGGAATGCGGAGGATCTGATTTTTGGATATTATGAAAACCAGGATAACAGATGCAAAGGAGAAGGGGAAAAGGCAGAAATTGCAGTTCTTACAGAAAAAATCCAGGATACGTTTGACTGGATTTCCACTCCGGGTCAGGATATGCGGCTGATGTATCATAATTTTGGCATTGTGAGAAAAAACAAAGAACTGATCCGCCACAGAGTTTTTATGACCAGACTGAAAGACGGATGCGAAGAAGAGTACAAGGCCCGCCATGACAGGCTGGTCGCAGAGCGGGGAGAGACTGCAGATCCCGGTCCGGACAGTAATTTCAGTATCTGGAGCGCCGGAGGATATATTTTCGGCTATGATGAAATTGACACTACCATGGAAACAGAGGAAACGATTGCTTCAAGAGAAGCAACGGTTTCCTGGGAAATGCGTCAGCTTGAGATCATGGACTGGATCACAAATGATGTGGACTGGATGACAGGAGAAGTCCATGCAGATGTAAAGCGTCTGGCATGGCATAACTGAACAGAGCGGTGCGGCTTATGGTTCAGCCTGCGGCAGAAAATTACTGAGGCAGGATAAGACAGCAGTGGAAGGTTTGGAGCACATATGAAAGAAAGTAAGTATGTAACTATATATAAAGAATGGAAGGAAAAAATCGAAAGCGGTCAGATCGCAGAAGGAGAACGGCTGCCTACAGAAAGCAGTCTGATGGAAAGCTATCAGGTTTCCCGGGATACTGTCCGCAAGTCCCTGAATTTACTGGAGCAGAACGGATATATTCAGAGAGGAAGAGGACGGGCATCGCTGGTAATGCCAAAACAGAGGTATACGTTCCCGCTTTCTGAAATTGCAAGCTTTCAGGAGGTAAATAAGCTGTCATATGCCCATGCGGAGACAGAGGTGGTAAATCTTGATATTTTGCAGGATTCCCACAAAATTAAAAAAATTTTTCAGCAGAGTGTAAACGGAGAGGTTTATGAACTGATCCGGGTAAGGCGCATGAAAGATGAGGCAGTTATTCTTGATAAGGACTATTTTGTAAGGGATGTTGTTCCTCGTCTTCCTCTGAATGAATGTAAGGTGTCCGTCTACCGTTATCTGGAGGAAGAGCTTGGGCTTCAGATCAGCTATGCGGTAAAGGAAATTACGGTGCAGAAGGCAAATACAGAGGATTATGAACTGTTGGACATGGGGGATTATAACATGGTCGTGGTGGTAAAAAAGCCACCATATCTGGAAAATAATACGCTGTTTCAGTGTACAGAATCCCGTCACAGGCCGGATAAATTCCGATTTGTAGATCTGGCAAAGAGAAAACTGTAGGAGAATTCAGCCGCAGTTCCAGATTCCTGCCGGCAGAGTTTTTGAGAATTATATATAGTTTATGGAAATAACAACTGTCCTGTTTTAAAAACCGGGGCAGTTTTATTTTTTACTGATCAGGAAAGCAGTATATCTGTACGGATTCTTCCCGGAAAACGCTCCGTGAGGAGACGGCCGGATATATGCGGAACCAGGACTTCACATGGCAGTCTGAATCCGGCAGATACATTTTTTGAACCGGAAAATCCAGGATAAATAAGAAAGTGATTTCCTGTAATTCTGGGGAGTTTATTGAACAAAGTACACAAAAACAAAGTCAAAATTTTATTCAAAAACACAACACAAAAGTATTTGACATAAATGAACGTATAAATTAATATATAAATATAAGTTGTACGTATAAATATAATAAAGAAAAAAGATATACGTATAAGGAGAATGGAAAGATGGCAGGATTTGCAAATGATGCAAAAAAGATGCTGGAGCTTTTGGGCGGCAAAGAAAACATTGTGTCATTTACTCATTGTGCAACAAGAATGAGATTCGTACTTAAAGATCAGAAACAGGCAGATGTGAAGGCGATTGAGGAGCTTTCCTGTGTAAAAGGAAGCTTTTACTCAGGGCGGACAGTTTCAGATCATTTATCGGCAACAAGGTTTCTACTTTTTATGATGATTTGTAGAGGCAGCGGATTGAGCGTAGTAGCGAGTAAAACAGAGGCAAAAGGCAATCTGAATCTTCTTCAGCGCCTTCTGGCAAACTGGCAGAGGTTTTGCGCCGATATCCCGGCAATTATTGTAGGTGGTCTGATTCTTGGATTCCGTAACATTATCGGCGATATTGCGCTTCTGGAAAATGGAACAAAAACAATCACAGCAGTGTATCCGTTCTGGAACGGTGTGTATAATTTCCTCTGGCTGATCGGTGAGGCAATTTTTACCTTCCTTCCGGTAATTATCACTTATTCTGTGTGCCAAAAAAAATGAATTCTGATCCGGTTCTCGGAATTGTCCTTGGAATTACTCTGGTTTCTCCGCAGCTGATGTCAGCCAGTGACTATGTGCAGGCAGTGGCTACAGGCGGGGACATCAAAACATGGGATTTTGGCGCTTTCCATATCAATATGGTAGGATACCAGTCACAGGTAATTCCGGCAATCCTTGTTGGAATTCTGTTTTCTGTGCTTTATAAATTCCTGAAAAAGCATGTGCCGGAAATGATCTCCATGATCGTAGTACCGTTCTTTTCACTGGTGCCGGCGGTTCTTCTGGCCCATACAGTGATCGGACCTTTCGGACGTGTGATCGGCGACGGACTGGCAAAGATCATTCAGGTAGGCTTTGATTCTTCCTTCAGCTGGATCGTCAGTGGTATTTACGGCCTTCTGTATCCACTTATGGTTATTACAGGACTTCATCATACAATGTTTCCTATCGACCTTCAGGCTGCGGAAACTGTAGGCGGAATCTATACCTTCCCGGTTGTTGCTCTCAATAATATTGCCCAGGCTTCTGCAGTAGTGGCTTTTGTAATCATCAACAGAAGAAATGCAAAGGCAAAAGAGGTTGGTGTTCCGGCGTTTATTTCCGGATATCTGGGAGTTACAGAGCCGGCAATGTTCGGTATTAACCTGAAATATCTGTATCCGTTTGTGGGAGCCATGCTTGCAACAGGAGTTACAGGAATGATTTCCAGATTGATCGGAGTAATTGCAAACAGTGTAGGTGTCGGCGGACTTCCTGCATTCCTTTTCATGAAAGCCCAGTATATGCTTCCATATATTGGAGTTATGGCGCTTTGTATTGTATTATCAATTCTGTTTACGCTGCTTTTATCAAAAACATCACTGAACAGTGAAAACAGAAAGAAAAACTAAAGGAGAAAAACTATGGTGGAATTAGGCGGAAAAGTAGTATATCAGATTTATCCCAAGTCTTTTCAGGATACAGACGGAGACGGTTTCGGAGATCTGAGAGGCGTAATTGAGCGTCTGGATTATCTGGCAGAGCTGGGTGTGGACTATCTGTGGATCACTCCGTTTTTTACCTCTCCTCAGTATGACAACGGATACGATATCGCGGATTACAGAAATATTGACCCCAGATACGGAACTATGGAGGACTTTGACGAGCTGGTACGGGAGGCTGCCAAGCGCGGCATGTACCTGATGATGGATATGGTTCTGAACCATACATCCACAAAGCATGAGTGGTTTCAGAAGGCTCTGAAGGGTGATCCGAAATACAGAAACTATTATATCTTCAAAAAAGGAAAAAATGGTCTTCCGCCTACAAACTGGGTGTCAAAATTCGGTGGAAACGCATGGAGCTACCTTCCGGAAACAGATGAGTATTACCTTCATCTGTTCCATGTAACCCAGGCAGACCTGAACTGGGAAAACCCGGAGGTGCGTCAGGATATTTATGATACTGTAAACTTCTGGCTGGAAAAGGGGGTAAAGGGACTGCGTTTCGATGTGATCAATCTGATCTCCAAGCCGGACGTTTATGAGGATGATCTGGAAAGGGGACGGACATCGTTTCTATACAGACGGACCAAAAAATTCCACCGTATCTTCAGGAGCTGAACGAGAATACCTTTGGAAAATATGACGATGTGGTAACTGTAGGAGAAATGTCTTCTACCACATTGGAAAACAGTATCCGCTATTCCAACCCGGAATCTAACGAGCTGTCCATGATCTTCAGCTTCCATCACCTGAAAGTGGATTATCCTTCCGGAAATAAATGGGAGATCGAGCCTTTCCGCTTCCATGATCTGAAAAAGCATCTGTTTACCTGGCAGGAAGAAATGGAAAAGGGCGGCGGCTGGAATGCTCTGTTCTGGTGCAACCATGATCAGCCGAGAATTGTTTCCAGAATCGGAAATGAAAGGAATACCGTGTAAAATCTGCAAAATGTCTTGCCACAGCAATTCACGGTCTGAAGGGAACACCTTATATTTATCAGGGAGAGGAGATCGGTATGACAAATGCCGGCTATACCTCTATTGACGAGTATATGGATATTGAAAGCCTGAACTATTATAATATCCTGAAGCTTCAGGGTAAGAGCGAGGAGGAAGTGATCCGTATTCTGGGCGCCAAGTCCAGAGACAACTCCCGTACCCCAATGCAGTGGGATGCTTCTGAGAACGCAGGCTTCACTAAGGGAACTCCGTGGCTGAAAGTATGTGATCGCTACAAAGAGATCAACACAGAGAGCAGACATGAGCCGGATTCTGTTTTCCAGTATTATAAAGAGCTTGTGAAGTTAAGAAAAGAGCTTCCTGTGATCCAGAAAGGCGCTGTGACACCTCTTCTTCGCGAGGATAAAGAAATCCTTGCATACAAACGTGAGTATCAGGGAAAAGAGCTTTATGTGTTCTGTAATTTCTTTGACGGTGAAGTAAAGGTACCGTATTCCATTCCGGAAGACTGCAAGAGCATTCTTTCTAATTACGGAGAGGAGATCAGCCCTAAGGAGCTTGTTTTAAGACCTTATGAGGCAGTGATGTTCCTCCGCTGAAAAGAGGCATACTATGAAATTTAAAGCGCTTACTACCTGCTTTGCCGGAGGCGGAACAGGTCATTATACCCAGCAGGGCAGATTGAGCCCAGATGAAAAAAATACAGAAAATCAGGTGATCAACCTGCACCCGGAGCTTTCCTGGGAAGTATTTGAGGGCTTCGGGGGCGCAGTGACAGATGCAGCGGCATATGTGTATTCTCTGATGAATGAGGAGCAGAAAAAAGAAGTCCTTTCTACATATTTCAGTAAAGAGGGACTTGGCTACCGGCTTCTGCGTGTTCCTGTTGACAGTTGTGATTTTTCTCTGGAGACCTATGATTCACTTGTGGAAAAAGAACCCGTAAAGGTGGCGGTCCAGAGAGCGGGAAAATATATTTTTCCAATTCTTAAAGATATTTTTGCAGTCTGTGAGGAGCAGCCGGAGATCATGGTTTCTCCCTGGTCTCCGCCGGAATATATGAAAACAAACGGACAGCGCCAGCGGGGCGGACATCTGAAAAGGGAATACTATCCGGACTGGGCTGAATATATCTGCCAGTACATCCTTGCCCTGCAGGCAGAGGGATTTCCGGTAAAACGAATGTCCATTCAGAATGAGGCCAACGCAGTACAGAAATAGGATTCCTGCCTGTACAGTGCAGAGGAGGAGACGGAGTTTTTGAAAACTGCTCTTATCCTGCCCTGAAAAAGCATGGGCTGGATAAAATTGAAATCTACATCTGGGATCATAATAAGGAACGGCTTTATGAACGGGCGGTGGAAACCATTGACAGTGAAACAGAAAAAATGATCACCGGAATGGCCTTCCACTGGTACAGCGGAGATCATTTTGAGGAAATGAATCTGGTGCGGAAAAGATTTCCAAAGCTGAAGCTGATTCTTTCTGAAAGCTGTCTGGAATACTGTAAATTCCGGTCAGATGATGTGACCGAGGGTGTTTTTTCCCTGCTTCACGAACTGATCGGAGATCTCAATCATGGAATGAGTATGTTTCATGACTGGAATCTCTGCCTGGATGAAAAGGGCGGACCGAACTATGTGGGCAATTACTGTCACGCGCCCTATCTTTTCCATAAAGGAAAGAAACGGCTGCTCCCCAGCCGACCCTTGACTGTTTTATCACATCTCCCATTATCTGCGTCCCGGAAGCGTGCGGATCGCCCATTCTGTATACACAGATAAGATAGAGTCTGTTGCCTATAAAAATACAGACGGAAGCATCATTCTGGTTCTTCTGAACCGCACAGAAAAACAGCTTCCGGTAAATCTCAGGCTGCATGGACAGACCGGGACTTTAAATGTTCTTCCCCAGTCCATCACTACCTGCACAATAGAATACGAATGATAAAAATTTTCGGAATAATACAGAAATGATTTGCAGATAAAATAAGGCACTGACCCACGGATAAAAAACGTTGGCTGTGCCTTATTTGGATGATCTGTTTTTCTTTCCTTGTATCGTGAGGCCTGGTCATTGCATTTTCCGCTAACAACCGCTTACTTATCCGGCTTACCGGATATAATTCTGAATATATTCCTGAGTGGTGTTGTCGATCAGGTGATAGGTAAGCTCTGCCATGGCTTCCGGAGATTCATGCTCTGTTCTGGACAGCCATGTTTTGATCATTCCGATACAGCCGCTGAGACAAAAGGCATAGGCATAGCGTATCTCGCTGTCAGTAGCCGGTAAGCTACTTGGTTTGAGGAACTTGCTGGCGATCAGTGTCTCAATTCTTTCTACAAAATCCATGTCCCCGTTAGGGCCCAGAAGGGCAAGGGACAGATCGCGGTTGCTGTCCAGAATGGAAAAAAATCGGGCAAGGAAGGGAATGATTTTTTCCCGTTCTGTACAGTCCGTGGGGCAGCCTTCCATGGCTTCCCGGATATCCACCATTGCTTCTTCCTCGATTTTTTCAAGCATCTGGTAGATATCCGTATAATGCAGATAAAAGGTGGAACGGTTAATATCCACCTCATCTACCAGTTCCTTTACAGTGATCTCTTTGATACTTTTTTTCTGCATCAGGCGGGCAAGTCCCTGCCTGAGCTGCATCTTTGTTTTTCTGACTCTTCGGTCAACTTTTTCAGCCATGAAAAAACCTCCAATCTTTTTGCAAAAAAAGGCATTGTTTTGGTAGAAATGTCGAATTTTATGTTTAGTAGACAAAATACAAAAAAATGTCTATTAGTAAATATTAAGCTCTTTTTTTGTCGCTTGTATTTTTTTCAGTTTTAGTATAATACGTTTTGTAAAGAAAATGCAACACATTGTTTATTAATAGAAATGAAAATGGTTAATAGAATTTAAGCTATTACTAGAACACAAACTGATTAATGGAATACAATGTGATAAACAGAATCAGATAAAAACTGTAGATCAGAGTGTATCTGATTCTTTTAAATAAAGCATTTTCTACAATAAAATATATCATGAAAGAAAGGGAATGACTATGATCAAAAATGAGTGGAAGAATCTGCTGAAGAACAAAATGCTGGTAGTTGTTGTTATGGCTATTATCATAATCCCGGTCATTTACGCAGGATTGTTCCTGAAATCCATGTGGGATCCATATGGAAGTCTGGATCATCTTCCGGTAGCTGTGGTAAACAATGACAAATCAGTAGAATACGAGGGAAAAACTCTGAGTGTGGGCAGTGATATGGAAGATGCCCTGAGGGATAACGATTCCCTTGATTTTCATTTTGTGGACAGTAAAGATGCAGAGCAGGGTCTGAAAAACGGTACATATTATATGGTAATTACCATTCCGGAGGACTTTTCTGAGAATGCGTCCACTTTGATGGATGAGAAACCAAAGAAAATGGAACTGGAATATGAGACAAATCCGGGAACAAACTACATTGCTTCAAAAATGAGCGAGAGCGCTGTAGTGAAAATTCGTGATGAGGTAGCTTCTCAGGTAACAGAAACTTATACACAGACAGTTTTTGATCAGATCACAGAGGTTGGAGACGGTATGCAGGAGGCTGCCGACGGTTCCAAGGAACTGAAGGACGGACTTGGAGATGCCTCTGATGGAAATAAAACTATTACAGATAATCTGAAAAAGCTGGCGGACAGCACGCTTACCTTTAAGGACGGAGCCAATACTCTCACAGAAGGACTGAAAGAATATACAGACGGAGTAGCCCAGGTTGATGACGGAGCCACACAGCTGAATGACGGTGTGGGAACTCTGACAGCAAAGGTTCCCGAGCTGACAGCCGGTGTAAATACACTGAATCAGGGTGTTAAGGATTATACAGCCGGTGTTGCAAAGCTTGACGCCAATTCTGCGCAGCTTACGGCCGGAACCACAGATCTTCAGGAAGGAGCAGAGACTCTGAAAAAAAGGTCTGGATACTCTGAAGGACGGAACCACCCAGTATGTAAGCGGAGCCAATACTCTTGCAGACGGAGTGACTCAGTATGTTGCTGGAGCTGACCAGCTGGCAGCCGGAGCCGCGCAGCTCTCTCCACTGGAGGGGATCGATCAGGTATCTTCAGGCATTTCACAGCTGAACAGTTCTGTTTCCGAAGGAGAGGGTTCTCTGAAAGCAGGAACAGAACAGATCGAAGCCGGATTAGGAGAACTGTACGGACAGTTAAAAGAGCTTGGCGGAAGCCTGACAGCAGAAAATATTAAAAACTCTGCTGATTGTGCCATTGGTTTTGAATCCGCGCGTATGGTGCTGGCAGGTCTGGAAGGTTTCAAAGAAGATTATATTTCCCATATTACAGAACACAGATGTCTGGGATCATTCGAGCAACCGATTCCTTGCGTAACACTCTGTCCGGCACATGTAGACATCCCGGGATATATCGCACTGGCAGGAGAGGGACGTTGTGAGGATGCGGTTCGTCTGATCCGTAAGGACAACCCGTTCCCGACTGCATGTGCCCTGATCTGTGAGCATCCGTGTGAGGCAAGATGCCGCAGAAATATCATTGATGATTCCATCAATATCCGTGGTATCAAACGATATATCGTGGACAATGCACCGTCCAATCAGGTACCGGTTCCGGATGTGCACCGTCACAGCAAAAATATTGCCATTATCGGCGGTGGTCCGAGTGGTCTGACAGCTGCTTATTTCTTGCAGTTAATGGGACATCATTGTACTGTATTTGAGAGAAGCAGCACCTTGGCGGTATGCTTCGTTACGGTATTCCAAACTACCGTTTCCCACGTGAACGTCTGCAGGAGGATATTGATGCAATTCTTGCTACCGGTGTAGAAGTAAAAATGAATCAAAATATCGGTACAGAAAAAAATGAAGGAGATTCATAAATTTTACGATGCAACTTATGTGGCAATTGGTGCACATACCGATAAAAAACTTGGTCTGGAAGGCGAGGACAGCAAAAATGTAATCTCTGCGGTTGATATGCTGCGTGAGATCGGCGATGGAAAATATCCGGATTACACCGGCAAACGTGTCGTTGTTGTCGGTGGCGGAAACGTGGCAATGGACTGTGCGAGAACTGCAATTCGTGCCAATGCAGAGACTGTAAGTATCGTATACCGCAGACGCCAGGAAGATATGACTGCACTTCCGGCAGAGGTAGAAGGTGCTGTGGCAGAGGGAATCGAGCTTGTTACCTTAAAAGCACCGCTTCGTGTAGAAGCCGATGCAGAAGGAAACGCATGTGCACTCTGGGTACAGCCGCAGATCATCGGACCGGTAAGAGGAGGCAGACCTTCCCCGCGTAAGGCAAACAAACCGGAAGAACGTATGGAATGTGATATCGTTCTGGTTGCCATCGGACAGGATATCGTATCTCAGCCGTTTGCTGATTTCGGTCTTGCTACCAACTGGGGACGCATCGTTGCCAATGAAGGTGGTGCTGCCAACATGGTTGGCGTATATGCAGGCGGTGACTGTGTATCCGGTCCATCCACAGTAATCAAAGCAATCGCAGCAGGTAAAGCCGCTGCAGCAAATATTGACGAATATCTTGGCTGTCATCATCCGATCAGTTGTGATGTTGCAATTCCTGAGCCGATGCTGAATGACAAAGTTCCTTGTGGACGTGTCAACCTTCAGGAAGTAGAGGCATGGGCAAGAAGAACAAACTTTGAAGCAATTGAACTTCCAATGAGCTGCGAAGAAGCAGAGCAGGAAGCAAGCCGTTGCTTACGATGCGATCATTATGGTTGCGCCACACTGAGAGGAGGCAGAGAGTTCGAATGGTAAATTTACAATTAACAA
>ENA-OQBV01001408-OQBV01001408.1-human-gut-metagenome-genome-assembly--contig:-NODE-1408-length-11852-cov-5.265586_pt1 | contig 11852 bp, 11 predicted proteins | sample MGYA00242750_ERZ504559 | MGnify/ENA primary metagenome ERZ504559 (study PRJEB26092, sample SAMD00036230) | human gut metagenome | host: Homo sapiens | study: EMG produced TPA metagenomics assembly of...
AAATGTTTTGTCAGACTAACATAAGATATGCCCTTTTACTTTTTTTATACTTATTTGATGTTTTGATATAAAGAAAGTAAAGGGCATATTATTTTTCTCTCGAAGAGCTCTCTGAAAACTCTTCCTTTTTCTTCTGAAAAATATTTTGTACGAAAAATAAAAAAATATCAGCATGTTTGGAGGAAAACATGCTGATATTTTTCTTGTTATTATGCTGATGAATTTTTCTCTTGTAGTAATCCTTTTTATTTTTGAGAGAATTTACAGAATATATAACTGTTTTCATCAACGTGGTAGCCCAATGGTATTTCTTTTTGCCAGCCATAGTTTCATCGGTTTTCACTATGAGGAGTCTGTTTGATATCATTCAACATTTTGGATGTATTGATTGACTTCGGCAACGGCATCTTTTTTGTTTATTGTCGCGCAACAATAAGAGAATCTTCTGTTTTTGAGATATTCACATTAGAAAACTCACTCAGTGATTCGGCTTTCTTCAGCATTTCCCAACTTTTCAGGTTGCTTTCTGCACTGTTATCTTGTTTCATGATACACTTTGCCATGACTACATAGTCATCGGATGAAGCCATCTTGTTATTTATATTTTTCTGGGCTAACTTCATGGCCTGTATATAATCCCGATTGTATTCCATCATGGCTGCAGAGAAGCTGATCAATCCGCTTGTACGTTTCAGGTAGATAGGATCTTTTCCCGTTTCCTTTAGTGGGTATTTTTTCTGCAATCTGGTAAGTCTTTCTTCCAGACTGCTATATATACCGTATTTTTCCAATACGCTTTTATCCTTTATTTCCAGATAATATTGCAGGATTTTATTCTGTGCTGAAATCAGTGCGGAAGGATCTTTTTTCATGAATTGCATAAACTGGACAGCAACGTCATCGGCCTCCTTTTCCTGTTGTTTGGAATAATCCAGTCCCATGCGGTTGTATATATCATAATTGACCAGTGTCTGTACAATGGCATTGGTTGTAAAGATAGCTCCTGGTACATAGTTTTCATATTTGTTGTAAAGCGCAGCTTCGATGGCCAGGCCTGCAACATCGGCTACACCACTCCAGAAGGCAGCCCGATTGGCGCGGTTGATATTTTTGTTGACGGTTATTACAGCATGGTCGAGAACATAATGTGCTGTTTCTCTGGCAAGCATGCCAAATAATTCATCTTCCGTATCGAGCAGTGTAAGCAATCCGCTTGAAACCAGCATACAATTATTGCTTAGCATCAAGATATCTGGATTGGGAGATTTCAGTATACGTATATAAGGCATTCCATATCGTTCGGCTATGAATTCTTTGGGAATCATACTCAACATGATACAGTGTACGTAGTCTTCCATGGCAGCGTCCTCATAAATCATTCCTGCTTTTTCCAACTCGTCGAGATAGGTGTTGGCTTCATTTTCCATTTCTTTTCTCATGGTTTCCTGAAGTCCTTTGGTTTCGTAATACTGTACCAGTCTGGAGTTGATCTGTGCGGCCAACCAGAACGTGTTCGGATCGGTAGGAGTAAACTCCAGCTTATACATATCGTTGAGGCCGACACCTTGTTGTTGTCCGTTGACAATCAATACTGCTTGCCGGTAATTGGGGTCGCTTGGTTGGTATTGTGTCAGTTTTACAAAGCGCTGGAGAGTAAAAGGAGTGCCGGCTTTTATCTCTCTGATATCTTCTTTTACTACTCCTTTGATGTTGATAGTCGGACTAAGACTAGTGATATTTTTCTGCGCGGATAGTTCTGTACATATAGTACATAAAAAGAACAAAATTAGGACAAGTTGTTTCATTATTGCGATAAGTTTATAGTTTCTGTATCGCAATGTAGTGTTTTTTACTGGACCATCAAAAGAAACATCGTTATTATTTGTGAAGTATCAGTCGCAATGCAAACCATAGATGTCTCATGACAGTTGATACATATCCGTAGTGTTTGCACATAATGCGAAAGCGTTCTTTCAGCGATGCCTTGTGGTTGCGTGTAGTCATCCCTTCGTTCAGGTAGTCTATTAAAGTAAGGTGAGTATTATGAAGTATCTTACTTTGTTTCATGATACGGATGCACCAGTCGAAGTCGGCAGAGAAACGATAGTGCAAATCGTATTTGACTGCGCGGTCACGACGGGCAAAGAAAGCTTGATGACAGACCAGCATACCTTCACGGAAACTTTTCCATGTAAGTTGTTCAGGAGCAGAAAGTCTCCGCATCCGTAAGAAATGTCCTTCTTCATCCACGATGGCTGTTTCTCCGTATATTACGTCCGGCAGTTCGTTAAGTCCTGCCAGTGAATGCACCATCAACTGTAAGGTATCATCTTCATGCAGTTCGTCGCCGGCATTCAGAAAACATACATAATCTCCCGTGGCTAAGGCTATGCCTTTGTTCATGGCATCATATAATCCTTTATCGCGTTCGCTTACAACTGTATGGATATGTTCCTTGTATCGGCCGACTATTTCCATTGTCTTGTCGGTCGATTTGCCGTCTACGATGATATATTCTACATTTTTATAAGTCTGGGTTATGACACTTTGAATAGTATCCTCCAGAACGTTTTCGGCATTATAGGTTACAGTAATAATGGAAAACTTCGGATGCAGATGTGTGATATTATGCATTTTCCCCTGTAATATGGTTGTAAATCTTGATATATTTCATGGCGACAGTCTGCTCTGAATATGTATCTACAGCTTTTCGCCGTGCCTCTTCGCTGAGGCTTGCATAATCTCCTTCATTCAGCGACCAGCATATACCATTGGCGAGGTCTTCTGATGATTTGTATTGGGCTACATAGCCGTTGTGCAGGTGGTCAATCATTTGCGGAATGCCGCCAATGTTAAATCCTACACATGGAATGCCGCACGACATTGCTTCTACAATCGTGTTAGGCAGATTTTCCTGTAGCGAAGGTGTTACGAACAAATCGACAGCATTGTAAATGTTTACCAGTTCTTTTTCGTTTCCTACATAACTCAGGCAATAGATGGGGAAGGGAAAAAGATCGGCATATTGTTGTGACTCTTTTCCGACGACTACTACTCCCAGTGAACTGCAGAAATCAGGATGCTGTTGCTGGATCAGCTTGCATGCTTCTACCAGATAATCTATACCTTTCTTCGGGTCGGTTATTTTCATCGAGCTGAACAAAAGTAGTTTCTTGTCAGTCGGTAAATTCAGGTTCTTACGTACCTGTGTTTTGTTTAACGGACGGAAAAGGTTGGTATTAATGGGGTTAGGTATATTGGTAACCGAATGTCCCAAAGCCAGTACACTATGTCTGGCAAGTTCTTCGAGCCATTGGCTGCAAGCAACGAACGTTATATTGGCTTTTTTGTATAGTTTCTGTTTTTTCAGGAAAACCTGATATGAGAGGTCGTGCTTGGAGCCTTTATAGAGCAACGGACAAGTATGACACTGAGTCTGATACTTTGTACAGTCTTGTGCGTGGTGACAGATGCCCGTGATAGGCCACATATCGTGCATGGTCCATACGACCGGTTTTCCGGAATCAATGATTTTCTGTATATCTTTCAGCGAAAGCATTCCTTGGTTGATCCAATGTAAATGTATGACATCGGCTTGCTGAAATTCCGGCAATGAAGTGATATCCGTTCCCATGCTGGCAATATCAACAGCAAAAAGGTTGTGCTTTTTTGAAATGGTTTGCTTTCCAGATAATTACACGTTCCCAAACAAACTGCCAGATATGTCTCCATGATTTTTTCAGTGGTACGACTGTAACCTGATCTGTCTGTTTGTCGCGCACCAGCATTTTGGCTTTTATACCTTTGCCTTTGAGTGCCTCCATTAAACGATTTGCCGCTATCGCTGCCCCTCCGATTCGCTCGGAAGTATTGATGATTAATACTCTCATTGCTTCCTGAATTTTGTGCAAAGGTAATTCATTTTATTTTTTTTCTTCCGAATCAGGCGCCAAAATCTCCCTTTAACGTGCGTTTGATACGTCGAATTGCTTTTGCCCAGAAACAATTTGTCTGGTGATAGTATCTTTCGAATACCTTTCGTGCTGTCTGATTTTCTTCTGTCGGGGAAATAAGTGTTACAGGAAGAGGTTGTTGCCATAGAGTGGAGTCGTACAGACCACCTCCACCACAGTTTGTTCCACTTCCGTCGAATCCGGTATTTTGTATCAGTGATTTCCCTACATTCAACGATAAGATATCAGCTAGAAAAAGGCTGGCGTTCCAGCGGATAGCCCAAGAGTTATTTTTCCCTTCTATTTGCCGGCGTAGCATTCGAGTGAAAGGGTAATTGCCGTTAAAGTCGAAGTATCGTGTCAGGTTACGTGCTTCCAGTTGTGCAAGCAGTTCTTTGCCGTCAGGGTTGAAATGCTTCCATGCCCGGCTCCATGTTGCCCATCCCCAGCTGCCTGTCCACTTGATAAGGAAAGTATCAGGCAGTGATATGTCTTTTGTAAAGTCACATGCCTGAATATGTCCCACCCGCTGTTCGTCCTTATAAACCTCTAGTGCATCATTCATAAATTTCAGAAAATAGGGAGCTACTATCAAGTCATCTTCCAGTACAATAACCCTTCCGAAGTGATTGACTTGTGTTGTTACCCCATCGATGATGTTGCGTGCAAGTCCCCAGTTCGTTTCACGTTCGATAATGGTTATTGTTTTAAATCCGCTGATACTATGTATATATCGGCGTACCTCTTGTACAGCAGCATCACTTTCAGGTTTTTGGCTTTGGTCGGCATAGATAAATAAAGGGCTGTCTGCTGCTTCTTTGTTGCGTAGCAGAGAAGAAACAACCTGTCGGGTATGTTCCGGACGGTTGTAGACGAATAACAGAATAGGTGCGTATGTCATGGTTTAAAGATAACTGGCGTGAATTTGTTTGGTTTGCTTACGAACTTGAATTACAGCTTTACTCTGTTTGAGTAAACTGAAAACGGTAGAAGCATATCCTTTGGCATATTTGATATGTCCTTTTAAAAGGGCTATTGTAAGTTTCTTGATTCCTGCCAAAATACCGTAAGCAAATGCTTGTGTGAAGCGATAATTGATATTGGCATATTCTGAAAGCAGATAGACACGTTCCGCACGCAAGAATCCTTCGAAAGAAACTTTGCGGAATTCTCTGTCGTGACAACCATATATGGTCGGAATATAGCCTATCTTATATTGATGGAAGTGCAGGCGGTTTACATAATCTTTATCTTCTCCGTAGTGGTAGAAGAGAGGAGAAAATCCTCCAGTCCGCTGTAAAGTGCTGACTGGAATAAACCAAAAAGCAGCATTGATGAACGGGCATGATATGGGCTCATGTCTGTGGGGAAGGTTATTGATGCTTGCGAGCTGAGCGTATGAAGCAAACCCTTTGTCGAGTTCTTCTCCGCTTCCGTTTAAATGTACGGGAGAAAGAATGCCAAACTCAGGATGCTTTACAGACTGTTCTGCCAGTGTCGCAAGCGTATCACTTCCTATCCATGCGTCTTGGTTCAGCAGAAAAACTGCATCATATCCTTCCTTTAATGCAAGCTGCATACCGATATTATTAGCCTTGCCGAATCCTAAATTGGCATGGTTTTCTATCAGTCTTACATAAGTATATTGGGTTTTAATAATCTCTACCGTCCGGTCATTCGAACAGTTGTCTATCACGATAATATCGGTAGGAGGTGATGATGCTTTCAAGCTGCCTAAACATCGCTCTATCCATTTTTCGAAATTATATGAAACAATGATTGTCAGGATTTTCATCATGCTGGTCGTTTATCGTGATAAATTATTTGAATTTCATCCATAATGTGGTAAGACGGTCTTTTACTTTTTTCTTCAGACTGATATGAGGAATGCCTGTATATTTTCCTGCTTTTTCCCAGAAATCGGCTTCATCTGTTATTTCACTCTTTTCTCCTATCAATCTGTACAGGTAGTATAATCCCCGCTTTTTCTCATATGGCAAATGCCATACCGGATAGTTTTCGTCGCCGGGTTGCACGTTGTTGAAATGAGGAGTAGTCCACATACGTTTCACATATCGGTTTGCCGTTTTGTTCCGTATGTTCAAATGTTCGGCAAGTAAACTCAATATATGGGCTTCTTCATTCAGCTTGAACGGATGTTGTTTTCCGTATTCCAGATTGAATGCCCACAGTTGAGGATAAGCGATATTTATTTTGCTGATTATATCTTTGCGTAAGGCAACGAACTCCCCTCCATAATACGTGATAGAGCTTGTTGCCTCCTTGCCGTAGCACGACTGGTATACCTCTTCCATCTGGGGAAGTGTAATACCGTTGATGGAGTATGTTCTGTCGGTAATGAATTCATAAAGTGCACTTCCATCTTTACGGACAGCGTCGAAGAGCGTATTCAAAGGTGTACGGCACAAGCAATCGGCATCACTGATGAGTAATGTATCATTTTCTAGCATCCGGCCGTCCATGTACTTCAGAATATCGTACAAGTAAAACTGGTTCTGCCATGCCGGATACCAGTCTTTAGGTGGTTTGCATGTATAGGGTAATGTTACGACCTCTACATTCAGTTTATGGAAAAGCCGGATGAGATAGTCGGGCAACTCTTTCTGATTTAAATTGGTGAAGAAGATAAATTGGGCATCTGGATTATAATGCTTGAACGTTACGAAGAAAGGTACTTGTATCTGCATGTAAATGGAGTGTACAAGTGAGGAACTTCCTTTCTGTCCCAGTTGGGGGTAGAAACTGGCTTCTTCTTTCGATTCTTTGTAGAACCAGGTTGTTATATAGTTAACTGGTGTATGCATGGCTTTCAAGGTAAATATTGGTCAATCCATGTATTAATATCGTATTGCTGTCGTATCTGTTCGGGTATTTTGTCAACAGGACTTTTTACGAACTCTTTGAGAAATTCGGTTGAGTCTATCCCAAAAATAAATATATTTTTTGGATTATAGAAGTTGTATCGCCGGATATCTGCATTGTTTGTTATCAGCTTCTTATTATAAAACAAAGCTTCTAACGGCCGTCGGGTCAGACCAGTTTGATTGGATTGGTTAATATCTATCACGCAGCGTGACAGCGACAGTTGTTTCAGATATTCTGCATATGAAATTCCTTCTTTAGCTGTTTCGGGTATAATAAAGTTGCATGTTAATGCGTTTGTTTCCAGCAGCTCTTTTAATGCCTGTAATTCATGGATGCGGTTTTTAGCTAAGCCACAGAAAAAACAGTCGGAAGCAGGTTCTTCTGGTATATCTTCTGCCGGATATCTGAAATACTGGTTGGCGAATTTTATATTGTACCGTTCTGCATCTTTCGGATCGAATGTACTGAGTTCATATCCCAGTTGCTGTATTTTCTTTAAATCTTCTGATGGATTTTTGAACGTAGTATGAATCGGATTGCAATAATAAATATGGCATGTTACTCCGGATGGTATTAAAGAACGGATTGCCTTCAATACATTTACATTACATCCCTCATATATCAGAATGGCATCACCTGCTTTGGTCTGAAGCATCTGGTCCAGATATTCTTTCTGAAACCAGGTATATAGTATTTTCTTAGGCAAGTGTATACGTCCGACAAGTAATGCTCTTGTCAGTTGCTTGAAGCGAGTTTTCGGGAAACTTAAAAAGTCGGGAAGATATACGATTCTCTCTTGCCTGTCGGGAGTGAGTCCGTCGAAGATAAATCGCGGAGCACTGACGATATACAGTTTACCTTTCATGATACTTTTTTCTTTAGCAAGTAATTGATACATTCATGCATGATTTCTGCATTGCTTAGTTTCATAATTCCCATGTAACAGATTGCAGCTACTAATATCTTAATGATAAAAGTCACAATGATATGTCCTCCAATCAATGAAGCTGCTATTCCTCCAATACAGCAGGCAATAATAGCTGGTAACATGAAAGGAAGCAAGTCGGACATGAGCATACGAAACTTAAGACCGATGAATCGATGGGCATAGGTGCGCCAGACAAACAGCCATATGATATTGATACATACATAAACTATCACCATTGTTTGTATACTGCCTTTCATCATGATGATGCAGAGTACTGTTATCAGCTGTAGAACTACTTGTGATATGATATTCCACATATAGATGTTTGATTTCCCTTGACTGATAATAAGATTTGAAAACAGTGTGCTGATAGGGATGAAAGCTCCTCCTATGCATAATAGTTGCATCAGAGAAATACTGCCTGTCCATTTTTCTCCTACCGTGATAAGAATAAGTTCACGTGTAACCGTTGATAAGCCAAACATGGCAGGGAAAGCTATGAAAGCTACGAACCGGAGTATTTTCCGGAAAACCCGTAATTCTCGTTCCTGGTCGTCGCGTACCTTTACTAATATAGGTTGTGCCACACTGTTTAGCATGCCTGTGATAAACTGATGCCCTGTTGCATTCCATTTATTGGCCTGATTATAGTTTCCGACTGATTGCGAAGTAAAGAATTTACCTAGTACAACCGATAGGATGTTGTTGTTTATCTGATTGGCAATGTTAGTTATCAAAATTTTGCTGCTGAATGAAAAAAGAGGTTTCAGCGGACTGAAATCGATATGCAATGTTGGACGCCATGATGAAAAATGCCAGGAGCAGAGAGTTACAACTATCAGGTAAGTAAGGCTTTGAGTGGCGATACCCCAATAAGAAAACCCATAAAAGGCTAATGTGACTCCCAGACATCCTGATATGATGTGTGCGAGTATTCCTGATATGGCTTGCTGTCGTACTTTCAGATTGCGGAAGAGATATGCTCCTTGTACGGTTCCTAAGCTGGCTATCGGTATGGCGAGAAAGCAATAACGGGATAATGGCAATAATTCCGGCTCTCCGTAAAAACGAGCTATTAACGGGGCACAGAAGAATAAAATCAGGTATGCTGCTATTCCGATAAACGTGCTGCACCAGAATACAGCGTTATAGTCCTCATGCCTGATTTCCTTCAGATTAACCAATGCGGCACGAAATCCGCTTTCTTGTAGCGAGTTACCAATCAGGGTAAATATTGTAAGCATACCTACCATACCGTATTCGGATGGAGAAAGCAATCGCCCTAAAATAATGCCAAAAGCAAGAACAAGAATTTGCTGAACTCCGTTGTTGATCGCACCCCACAGAAGTCCTTTGGCGGTTTTTTCTTTAAGTGATTGTTCGGGCATGTGTTACAAGCGTTTTAGTGTGGATAGGTGTAGTGGTAATGAAAGCGAAGAATCTCAAGTTTTGAGGATTTGAGATTCTCCGCTTACTAATATTGCAGAAGGAAGAATTATTTCACTTCACTTCCTGGTTTTACTTCTTTCAATACTGAAGTTACGGCAAGCGAGCCATCGAAGTTTTCGGCAGAAAGAATCATACCTTCACTGACCAGTCCGTTCTTAAACTGACGTGGAGCAAGGTTAGCAATAAATAAGACTTGCTTACCTATCAGTTCTTCCGGTTTGTAGTGCTGGGCAATGCCGCTCACGATTGTACGGTTCTCCAGACCGTCGGCAATCTTGAACTTCAGCAGTTTCTTCATTTTAGGAACTACTTCACATTCCAATACAGTTCCTACTCGGATATCAAGTTTTTCAAATTCTTCGAATGCAATGGTTGGCTTGATTGGATTAGCTTTATAATTAGCTTCTTCGTTTGCCTTTTTAGTTGCAAGCAATTTGTCTACTTGTGCTTGAATTGTTTCGTCTTCTATTTTTCGAATAGCAATTCAGGCTTGTTGAGCTGATGACCTTCTGATAACAAGTCGGTACGTCCCAGTTGTTCCCATTCAAAACTTTCCATATTCAGCATATGACGTAACTTTTCACTGCTGAAAGGCAGGAACGGTTCGAAAGCAATTGCCAGGTTAGCAACCAACTGCAATGAAATGTTCAAAATAGTAGCAACACGGTTCATATCTGTCTTGGCAAGCTTCCAAGGTTCTGTATCGGCAAGATACTTGTTTCCGATACGTGCCAGATTCATTGCTTCTTTCTGTGCATCACGGAACTTAAAGACATTCAGCAGTTTTTCTACTTCTGCTTTTACGTCAGCAAATTCTTTCAGTGTATCACGGTCGTAATCATTCAATTCACCGCAAGCAGGGACTTTACCATCGAAGTACTTGTTAGTAAGTACCATCGCACGGTTTACGAAGTTTCCGTATACAGCTACCAGTTCATTATTGTTGCGAGCCTGGAAATCTTTCCATGTAAAGTCGTTGTCTTTTGTTTCTGGAGCATTGGCTGTCAGAACATAACGCAATACATCCTGCTTTCCTGGGAAATCTTGCAGATATTCGTGCAACCATACTGCCCAGTTGCGTGATGTTGAAATCTTGTCACCTTCCAGATTCAGGAATTCATTGGCTGGAACGTTGTCAGGCAAGATATAGCTACCCTCTGCCTTCAGCATAGCCGGGAATACGATGCAGTGGAATACGATATTATCTTTTCCGATGAAGTGGATAAGACGTGTTTCCGGATCCTTCCACCATTTTTCCCATGAGTCAGGCAATAATTCTTTGGTATTTGAAATATATCCGATGGGAGCATCGAACCATACATAAAGCACTTTACCGTCGGCCCCTTCTACCGGTACAGGAATACCCCAGTCCAAGTCACGGCTTACGGCACGTGGTTGAAGGCCCATATCCAGCCAGCTCTTACATTGTCCATATACATTCGGACGCCATTCTTTGTGATCTTCCAGGATCCACTGGCGCAACCAACTTTCGTGTTTGTCGAGTGGCAGATACCAGTGTTTAGTTTCTTTCATTACAGGCTGACTTCCGCTGATTGCACTTTTCGGGTTAATCAGTTCAGTAGGAGAGAGTGTACTTCCACATTTTTCACATTGGTCGCCATAAGCTCCTTCTGCGTGACAGCGTGGGCATTCTCCTGTGATATAACGGTCTGCAAGGAATGTATGAGCTTCTTCGTCGTAATACTGCATGGAAGTCTTTTCGATAAATTCATTTTTATCGTACAGTTTACGGAAGAAGTCAGATGCGGTATCATGATGAATTTTAGAAGAGGTACGTCCATACACGTCAAACGAAATTCCGAACTCTTTGAATGAGTCGCGAATCAGTGTGTGGTAGCGGTCTACGATATCTTGCGGAGTAACTCCTTCTTTTTTTGCACGGATAGTGATAGGTACTCCGTGTTCATCCGATCCTCCGATAAATAAAACATCTTCTTTTTTCAGGCGCAGGTAGCGCACATAGATGTCCGCTGGTACATAAACTCCGGCCAGATGTCCGATATGAACCGGACCGTTAGCATATGGTAGAGCTGATGTAACGGTTGTTCGTTTGAATTTTTTTTTCCATATACGTATATAGTTTATTTTAAGTTGCAAACTTATGATGCGCAAAGATAAGGATTATTTGGGAATTATCATTGATGGAAAATGGCTAAGAGAATTTTCTCTTTTCTTTTTATCTGGGTTATCGTATTTATCGTTATAAGAAAAATCGAAATTTCTTTAAAAAGGTTTGGAATGTCTTGGAACATACGGCGTTGATTGTTGTTTGACTTTTCTAGAAATCTGTATCCGACTGCTAAAGTTATTGCAATGCTTTTTATGCATTTCTACAAATTCTGTCTAATAATCACTTGCCATACAATAAATCTATGTAATTTTAACTGCTGAAACGACAGTGAAAATCTTTTATTATTAGTAATACTTTAAGCTTTATATTCTGATTTTCAATGATATCTTATTTCAAAACCTTAAATTTAAATCTAATAAAATGAAATTCCCATGAGATAAAAAAAATCACGCCCAAGAGAATGTAAATAGTCAAGCTGAAGTTACCTTTGTATAGTGTAACCCTAAAATGTATCAGTTATGGCAGAAGTGACATTCCCTCAGTT
>ENA-OQBV01001409-OQBV01001409.1-human-gut-metagenome-genome-assembly--contig:-NODE-1409-length-11851-cov-2.242579_pt1 | contig 11851 bp, 14 predicted proteins | sample MGYA00242750_ERZ504559 | MGnify/ENA primary metagenome ERZ504559 (study PRJEB26092, sample SAMD00036230) | human gut metagenome | host: Homo sapiens | study: EMG produced TPA metagenomics assembly of...
ACTTGCATTGTAAGATGTACCTTCCATTACCAATGCAGGGCTAAAGCTAAGTGGTGCTTTCGCTGTACAGTACACAAATGTGTTATTACCTGAAGGTTTTGCTGTTTCTGCTTTCGCATTTTCTTTTGCAGCAGAACCAGATTGATCACAAGCCGCTAAAAACAAACTGGCAGCAATAAGAGTTAAGGTCGCTTTTAATTTCATAAGTTTTCCTTCTTCAATCGAGCGAAACGCCCAAACATGAATATAAAATTTTACCTAAGATATAAGCAAATCAAACTTTTACGAAATAAGAAAAAGATCTTTCTTATAACTAATTAAACTAAGGCATTCAATATCAGCGTTTTTTCCGCAAATGATCCCCATCTGTTTTACGTAAATAACTCAATATCCAAACTAGTGCGATCGCAAAAACAGAAGTGGTCAGAAATGTATAACTGAAAGCATGTTGTAACGCTTCACCTGCATTACCAATAAATTGACGATATAACGTCAAAATAATAGATGCCACTGCGATACCAAATCCGATGCCCACTTGTTGCACAATACTCAGCACCGTTGAACCTACACCGCTTTGTGCCTGTGATAGATCACCAACGGTAAGTGTGTTAATTGAGGTAAAAATCATCGACATGCAGGCACCATACCACATCAGATTACATATAATCCACGTCATTGATGATGAGGTATCAAGCCATGACATGGAAACCGTTGAACCTGCCATTAAAAGTGACGATAAAATTAACGTGGTTTTATAACCTAAGATATTTAAGATATGCCCAATAAAACGTTTAAATACGACAGACATTAGCGCAATGGGTGCAAGCAACCAGCCTGACTCTTCAGCTGAATAGCCAAAAGAAAGTTGGAACATTAATGGCAATAAGAATGGCACAGCCGAACCGGAAAGACGAATAAAGATATTGGCTGCAATGCCTAATCGGAATGTTCTCGTATTGAAAAGAGATAACGGTAAAATGGCGCGTTCATTACCTTTTGCATAAAAATAATAGGCCACTAATAATGCAATACCAATCGACAATGCACTATATGTAGTCATATTGTCACGGTGACTTTCGCCCAGTAAATCAAGTCCGAGCGTTAAACCGACTAAACCAAATGCAAAGAGTAAAAATCCTGTCCAGTCTAACTTACTCGCATTACCCTTATGATTTCCCATCACTTTAGCGGCAGCCCAGAAGCCTAACATGCCAATAGGAATATTGATTAAGAAAATCCAAATGCCATGACGTATGCACTACAAGCCAACCACCTAAAATCGGGCCAAGAATCGGGCCGATAAGTCCTGCTGTAGCCATTAAATTCCAGGCATTAATTAATTGATTTCTCGGTACGGTTTGAATAATCGCAAGGCGAGCGACAGGCATCATAAATGCCCCGCCAATACCTTGGAGAATCCGTGCAAGCACAAGGGTCTCGAGAGACGTTGCCATCGCACAAGCGACTGAACCGAATACAAAGGTAAAAACTGCTGAGCGGAAAACAGTAAGCGTACCAAAATTTAGCTGCCGCCCAAGCAGTTAAAGGAATAAATAAGGCTACGGCAAGAGAATAGGCGATAATCGCCATTTGCATTTCAAAGACGGGGGTTTGCAGATCTGTTGCGATGGTGGGTAAGGCAGTATTTAAAATAGTCGCATCCAAGCTTTGCATAAACAAAGCCATGGAAGCCACCCAAGCCAGCCCTTTATAATGCTGACGTTCTATTACTGCGTCTTTTTCCACCATTGATAAATAAACTCAGCGATTTGTTCAATGTGATTAATATCTAATAAAGTGCGGTCAGTTTCAAGCGAATAATCTGTTGCTAAAGCCAACACGTTTTCATCTAATTCCGGCAACGGTTTTGTCATCTCTTGTCGATGCAATAGAATCTTTGGAATGGGTTCTTGTTTAAATCCTTCCACCAAAACTAAATCCGTTAAATGACAATCAAATTGTTGGCTTAAATAGGTTAATGAAACCGGCTCTTGAGGGGTTTCTGTCATCAACGCCCAGCGAGTATCACAAGCCATAATAACTTGCGCAGACCCCGCCTCTTTCATGCGCCAACTGTCTTTTCCTTCTTTATCCACATGAGCGTTGTGATGACTGTGTTTAATCACTGAAACACGTAGGCCTTTTTTAATTAATTGAGGAAGCAATTTTTCCAGCAATGTGGTTTTGCCACTACCGCTGTAACCTGTGATGCCAAGAAGAGGAAGGGGATTATTCATTGTAAAAACCTTAAGAAAAATGACCGCACTTGATAAAACAAAACCCCGCAGGACGGGGTTTAGCTATCAAAATCCATTAGGTGAAGAAAGTATAGCAAGGGGAAACAAAATAGCAACTTTCTCACTGCTACTGAATTATTTTAGGAATGTTACACCTTGTACAATTCGTTTAGCTGCGGCAATTGGAAGCTGTCCGATAAAGGTAATTTCTTTATCGCTATGACTTCACTGTAAATCGTGTAAGCCCCTTGTTTCCACGTGTTTTCTTTTGCAGCAGTGCTATCCGCTTTATTGATATAAAGTGTGAAAGTGAAAAGACCGTCACTAAATAACGCATTTTCAATCACTTCACCATCTATCACATCTTGATTCTGGCGAATTAAATCAAACCCTTGCGGTAACCAATCAGTTTTCCAATTGATTGAAAGCGATGATTCTTGTTTTCCTTCATTTAAAAGTGGCGGCACTGATACCTTATTAAGGTAATCGGTTAAACCACGTAGACGATCATCGATATATAACGTCACCACGCGGAATTGATCCAATAATTTGCCTTCGCGATCAAGCATATCGCCACGTAATAATAAACCATTTTCTTCATCTAAGAAAACGAGATATTGATAGCGAAAATCATCTTTTGGCACAATACGAATGGTATCGACGAATCGGCCTGCAATTCGGTCTTTTCCAAGCTTAATAAAGTCATAATTCTGACTCAGCTTGCTAAAATCAGTACGAATCACTGCCGGAAGCGCATCCACAATCTCACCACTGTTAATCGTGAAAGCACGTGAACCCGGCTGGAAATAGCTAACTAAATTACCGCGCTGGATGATTTCTTGCTGTTCACCATCTAATGTCACCAACTGCGCATACACTTTTTGCCCTTGCTTAATATGGCGATAGCGGAACGAGTCCATATTCGTTGGTGTCGTTTGCACAAAAGCAATCTCATAATTTAAATCTCGCATGGCTTGCGACATTTTATTTAATGACTGGATTGGCTCTTCTGCAAATGCCGTAAAAGGCAATAAGAATAATCCTAAAAGTGCGGTTAATTTGAGAAACGTTTTTTCATAAATAAATCAATTGATCCATAAAAAATTCACCACGCCTAGGTGGTGAATTATCGATTAATTTGCTGTAATTATTTCGCTTGGTTGCTACCCACATTTAAGCTATCTGCATGCATACGACGCTGTAATTCATAGTTTTGCAACATCGTACCAATACGGCGATTTTTCTGCTCAACCTGTTCCGAAGTGGCTACATCTTTGGTCGGAGCGTTGTAACTTACTTCTTGAACAGAACTGTTAAATGGCAAGGTTTGTAAAACTGGGTTTTCAGGTGTAACCGAGGTGTTTTTTCGCATTAAATGATTGTACACCTACTACTGCTACTAAACACACACCTGCAGCCACAGCAATTTGTGTCATTGGTGCAAAGAATGCTTTTAATTTTTGCACGAATGGTAAGCTATCGGCTTCCTCCGGTGTTGGTTGAGAAACAGTAATCTCAACATGTTTTACTTCTTCTAATTCAATTAAATCAGCCATTTTCGCCGTAAAATCAGCACCTAGCAACACTGGTGACTCTTTACGCATTACTGCTCTTACGGTGTGATATGCCGCCCAAGATTCTTGTGAATCTTTATCCTGACAAAGTTGTTCCGTCAACTCGGCACTGACTTCTTCTCCATCCATATAGGCTGAAAGTAACTCTTTTTGCATTTTATAAACTCCGACTTTATTTTAACGTTGCATAAGCGGTTGTATTTTGTTCTCAATCACTTCCCGAGCACGGAAAATGCGAGAACGTACAGTGCCTACTGGGCAATCCATTATTTCTGCGATTTCTTCGTAACTTAAACCTTCAAGCTCACGCAAAGTAATCGCGGTTCTTAAATCTTCTGGCAAACTGTGAATAGTATCAAATACCACTTTTTCAAGTTCGCTAGATAACATTTCATTTTCAGGGGTATCTACATCACGTAGATGAGTTCCCACATCGTAGCTTTCGGCATCTTCAGCCAAAATATCTTCGCTCGGTGGACGGCGCCCCTGTGCCGTTAAGTAATTCTTTGCCGTATTAACGGCAATTCGATATAGCCAAGTGTAGAATGCACTATCGCCCCGAAAGGATTCAATGGAACGATAGGCCTTAATAAAGGATTCTTGTACAACATCTGGAATGTCGTTATGAGAAATGTAGCGGGTTAAAAGTCCGGCTACTTTGTTTTGATAACGAGAAACCAATAAATTAAAGGCTTTTTTATCGCCTTGCTGCACTCTTTCTACCAAAGCCTGATCTGTTAGCTGTTCAGCCATATATCTCCTATGCTACGTCTAACACGCCTTCATATATTCAAGACAGCAAGCTATTGTTGCTTTATCAGACAGAGTTAAAATTGAAAAAGTTCCTTATGTATAAAAAAATTTCAAAAAAAATTTAACAGACATTCGTTTTCTGCACATCTTGGATATATTCAACCATCGCTTGCACTTCGGCATCGTCTGATTGACTGCCATTAAAAAACCACGAAAAAAGTTGTAAATCCGTGGCGGCAAGTAAACGAATAAAAAATATCTTTTTTGTCGTCAGTTAATTGGTCAAAATGCGCTTTATAAAAAGGCATGATGATTTTATCCAGTCTCAAGCATACCTCGACGACAATCCCAATTCAATACGGAGTTTATTGTATTTATCCATAATTTATCCCTAAATCATTGTATTATACCTGATAAATGAAAAGTGCGGTTAAAAATTACCGCACTTTTTTAATCAAAGAATTGGCTATTCTGTCGCCTTTGGTTTAATCACCGCGTAAACCACACCGGTTAATAATGCCCCCGTTGCGATTGCCCCTAAGTAGAGTAATGGCTCAGAAACAAATGGAATCACAAATAAACCACCATGTGGTGCTTGCAGAGAAATATTTAATGCCATTGAAATGGCACCGGCAGTTGCACCACCAATAACCGAGCTAATAATAACACGTAATGGATCGGCAGCCACAAACGGTAATGCCCCTTCAGAGATAAAGCACAAGCCTAAGACAAAAGAAGCTTTACCTGCATCACGTTGATTACTGGTAAATTTACTGCGCGCAATCCAAGTTGCAATCGCCATCCCAATTGGTGGCACCATACCAGCGGCCATAGCGGCGGCCATTGGGGTGTGAACTTGAGAGGCTAACATTCCCACGGAGAACGTATAAGCCGCTTTGTTTACTGGCCCCCCCATATCAATATACATCATGGCACCGATAATCGCACCTAAGACCATCGCATTGACTTCCCCCATGGATTTTAACCAATCACTTAAGGTCGTCATAATTTGTGAAACCGGAGGGTTAATCACATAAATCATGGCAAGACCAACAATCAAGGTACCAAAGAGCGGGAGAATTAGAATCGGTTTTAAGGAAGTTAAACTTGCCGGCAATTTAATGGTTGCATTTAATCCTTTCACTACATAACCCGCTAAGAAACCCGCGATAATACCACCTAAAATCCCTGCGCCCGCCGTGGTGGCTAACATACCGCCAATAAGACCTACTGCAAGCCCCGGACGATCTGCGATAGAAAAGGCCACATAGCCGGCAAATACCGCAATCATCAGATGGAATGCGGCGCCACCGCCGATATCCATTAAGGCTTTTGGAATACCATGAAAAATTGTTTCATCTTTGAAGGCTTCGATACCAAACATAAAGGAAATCGCGATTAATAAGCCACCGGCAACCACCAATGGCAACATATGCGATACACCGGTCATCAAATGTTTGTAAACACCTTTTTTCTCACCACTTTCTTCTGATTTCTCAGAAGATTTTGCTGAGCCACCTTCGTAAATTTTCGCTTCTTTAAATGCCTTATCGAATTCCTGTGCTGTTTTCTTTAAAGCCAAACCGGTCGACGTACGATACATCGGTTTTCCTTGGAATTTATCTAGCGGTACATCAATATCGGCTGCAACAAAGACTAAATCTGCTGCGGCGACTTCTTCAGGGGTAATTTCATTACCTGCGCCCACTTGGCCACGCGTTTCGACTTTTACCTGCCAACCTTGTTTTTTAGCATAGGTTTCGATGGCTTCAGCAGACATAAAGGTATGCGCAACTCCTGTCGGACAAGCTGTAACCGCGACGATATTTTTAACGCCAGAAACGCTACCAAATCCAACCGCACTTTGAACTGGTTGAACATAGTCTACTGCTTGATTAAGTGCATTCGTCAGCGTGACTTCAGGTGAAGCAATCGCCGCATCTTCATTGGCTAAAAAGACTTTTTTGCCCACAAGTTCAGCAGAGTTTGGCAAACTAGATCCGAAAACAATCACTAAATCCGCCTCTTTGGCTTGTTCAACCACAATATGATTGGCTTTTTTCGCTACCACGCTCAATGCTTGGCGAAGTAAATAGGCTTTTGCCGCACCAATTTGCGGAGATTGAGTTAAAAACAAATTCATTACATTATCCTTCAATCACAGAAATTTTGACATTCGCCAGAATTGGCTCAAGCAAGGCGATATCACTCACGCCCACATTGCTTTGTGAAACGGCAAAAGCAGAAACAGCACTCGCAAACGCTAAGGTTTCCGCTTGAGACAAGCCTTTTTCGATACCATAAATTAAGCCAGCCACCATAGAATCGCCTGCGCCTACAGTGCTCACCACATTTTCACATTTAGGTGGTTGAGCTTGAATCACAGCTTGATCGCTCAGCCATAAAGAACCGTTCGCACCCATCGAAATAATGACGTTAGCAATGCCTTCTGCTTTAAGTTTTTTGGCCGCTGCAATAATTTCATCAAGAGAATTTAACGGATGACCAATCCAAGCTTCCAATTCGCGATGATTTGGTTTCACCAACCAAGGGCTAGCTTTTAACCCTGCTGTAAGTGCCGCATTACTGCTATCTAATACGACTTTCACACCAGCTTGATGCAACTGATTAAGCCAATCCGCAAATAATTCAGGACTCACACCCCGCGGTAAACTGCCACATACCGCAACGATGTCAAAGTTCTGACAATACGCTAATGAATCTGCTGTAAATTGCTGCCAAGCTTCTGGAGTGATTTGATAACCTAAGAAATTTAAATCTGTTACATCCGCTTCGGTTTCTGTAATTTTTACATTAATACGGGTTTTGCCTGCAACACGATGGAATTTGTCTTCTAATCCTTGTTTTTTAAATAGTGTTTCGAAATCACCGACGTTATCTTCCCCTAAGAAGCCACCAACGGCCACCTCTACGCCCAAATCTTTTAATACCTTAGCGACATTAATGCCTTTGCCTGCAGGGAAAATACCGAGCGTTTCAACGGTGTTCACTTCGCCGATTTTCAATACGAGGCAAACGCCCAACTAAATCATAAGCGGCGTTTAAGGTAATTGTTGCTACTTTTGCCATCACTTACCCCCGACCTTCGCCTAAACCACTTTCAATGACTGCACCAATACCCTCAATCGCTTGCTGAGCTTCTTCACCGCTCGCCACAAAACGTAGGCGGTGACCTTTCACGACACCGAGTGCCACAATTTTCATCAAACTTTCGCGCTGACTAATTGGGTGTTACGATCTAAGTTTTGTACCGCAACCGACGCATTATATTTTTTCACTTCATTAACAAGTCACCGCACTTGGACGAGCGTGCAAACCGTGTTCATTACGAATCATAAATACAGCTTCAATGGCATCGGCTGGTAAGCCCGTGTTTTCTTCGTGGATTTGTGGTGCATGCTCGCTGCTTACTTCAATAGTATCTGGTTCAGTCGGTGGTACGACAGATACGCTTTCGCCAAGCCCACTCGCAATAATCTTACCTAAGGCTTCAATGGCTTGTTTCGCATCATCACCTTCCGCAACAAAACGTAAGCGATGACCTTGAGTCACACCTAATGCCACGATTTTCATTAAACTTTTTGCACTAACTGGTGCGGTTTCTCGAGTAAGATTTTGTACCGTAATTTTGGAGGTGAATTTTTTCACCTCATTGACAAGCACCGCACTTGGGCGAGCATGCAAGCCATGTTCATTACGAACAGTAAAGGTGCCAATCACTGCACCTGTAGCGATTTGGTCTTCAGATTGAGTTGCTGCAACTGGCACTTTACCGCCATTAAGTACGGTCAAAATTTGCTGCGTATTACCACTTAATAAAATATTTTGGACTTCATCATCCAATAAACGCGCTAATGTCTCATTGATTTGATCGTTAACCGCCGAAATCGTCAACACGCCTTTCACCGCTTTGCCATTATGATTAAAAATGGTTTTCGCACGACTGAATGCTAAGGCATTTTTCACATTACCTGATACGGCATCGGTTACCCATAACCCTTTACCAAGCGGCAGAGCAGAATTGGATACCACTTCAGAAACAAAGCTATTTTCAACCGCACTTTGCTGTTGTAATTTACCTGCATTGATGGCGGTAAGGGTGAGCAAACTTTGCGTTTCAATATCTAAACTTAATGTTTCTTCAGTAATGCTAAAAGAGTCAGTTTCACCTAATAAAATGGCTCGGAATTTTTCAACATCGGTTAATGTCGCTAACTGTGCCGCAGTGTCTTCATCACCTAAAACATGCGTTAATTGACGAAGTAAAGCAAGATGCTCATCAGAACGAGCTGCAATACCAATCACAATATAAGCAATATTGTCCTTCTCCCCATTCAATACCTTGTGGAAATTGGAACACTTGTACACCAGTTTTTTTCACCATCGAACGGGTTTCTAATGTACCGTGTGGAATCGCAATCCCATTGCCTAAAAAAGTGGAGGTTTGTTGTTCTCGTCCAAGCATGCCTTGCAAATAACCTTGTTCAACATTGCCAGCTTGCTCTAACGCACTTGCAGCCATTTCAATAGCTTGCAGCTTATTTGTTGCTTTAGCATTTAAATGAATGTTGCTTTCCGAAAGTTCTAACATTCTTGCTCCTTCACATTGATGATTTAAAAAAGAAAAGCTGCTGATGAGATCGCTCATCAACAGCTCAAATTGATTATTGGCCGGTACAGGCTTTGAGTAGCATTTCGCTACCTTGGGAAATGTAAGCGTCATTTTCACCGCGCTCTTTGCCTTTTTGCAAATCACGCATTGCATCGTAGATCCCTTGTGTCACACTTGGTGAATCCACTTTTTGCCAACAATTCGCGCTTAAGCGACTGAAGTTGGTTTGTAATGCTTCTGCATGTAACACACCGCTATAGAATGCATACACATCAGAATCTGACCACCTGTGTAGAGTTTATCTTGAATTTGCTTGATTGGTACAACAATACGACCGAGATACCAGTCATTCGCACCACTTGCAAAATTATCTACAAAGAAGTTCTTTGTTACGCGATCTTATATGTCGTCTACGGTCGCTTCATAAGCTGCGGCATAAGATTTTTGATCGATTTTATCTTTATCTAAATCATGACCTTTTGTCTTTACCCATAAACTGGAATATAAGAGGTCATATCTGAAATCGAAGAACAACCCGCAAGCATTACTGCAACAAAGAATATCGAGATTTTTTAAACATTAAATTTTCCTTATTTAATAGGCTGGTTAAAACCGCTGATTAATTATACTTAGAATGGGGAGTTAAGCAAGGTAACACCTAGTACTACGCTGATTCTTTGCTCACTCCGCTGTCTTTGACAATCGAAACTAAAATTTGATCAATTTTGAAGTTTTCGGTATCAATGACTTCAAATTTATATTTATCGTATACAACAAAATCGGTTTTTTTCGGAATTTTGCGTAACATATACATCATAAAGCCACTAATAGTCTCGTAATTTTCTGAATCAGGGAAAGATTCAATATCCAAAACGCGCATCACATCTTCAAGCGGCGTTGCCCCATCAATCAACCAAGAGTTTTCATCGCGGCTAACGATTTGCTCTTCTTCGTTAGAAACCAATTCTCCCATCACAATACTCATCACATCGTTCAAGGTAATTAAGCCCATTACAAGCGCATATTCATTGACGATAATCGCAAAATCTTCCCCCGTAGATTTAAACAACTCCAATACTTCGTATAACGACAGCGTATCTGGGATAAATAACGCTTTGCGTAATAAACGGCTATCTGTTAAATCTACTACTTCTTGTTGAAGATAAAGCGTCAACAAAGTATGGGATTCCACATAACCTAAAATCTTGTCCAAACCATTATCACAGATCACTAATTTAGAATGAGAGTCAGCCGATAAGGTATTCAACACTTCCTGACGAGTAAAAGTGCGGTCTAAAAACACGATGTTTTCACGAGTCGTCATGGTTGAAGACACGGTACGCTCTTGCATTTCAAAGATGTTTTCAATCAAATAATGTTCTTGTGTTTTTAGTACGCCCGCTTCGGCACCAGCCTCCACAATCGCCACAATGTCTTCTGGAGTCATATTATCTTCGCGCTTAGTGGATATCCCCATTAAATGGAAGAAGATATTAGAAAGACCATCAAAAAACCATACAATAGGTTTTAAGAAGAAAATGAAGACTTGCATAATGCCAATAGTCCGTAACGCCACACCTTCAGGATTAATCAATGCGAGACGTTTCGGAATTAAATCGGCTAATAAAACAAATGTTGTGGTTACCATGAAAAAAGCAATCCAAGAGGAGGCTGGCTCAACCCATTCTGCCTTGGTGTATTCATGTAAAAAACTCTGTAAGTGAAGACTAATTGTTGCCTCACCAATCACCCCTCCAAGTACAGCGACCATATTGAGTCCAATTTGGACCACAGTAATAAAAACGTCCTGGCTGCTCCTGTAACTTTAAGACTTTCTCCGCTTGGATATTACCTTCATTAGCCAACGTTTGTAATTTAATGCGTCTCGCACCCGCAAGAGAAATCTCAGCTGATGACAAGATTGCACTGACAATAATTAATACGATTAAAATAAAGATCGCTGCAGATAAGCTCATAATGTTCTCTTTATTGGCTTTAAAGTGCGGTCAATTTACCGCTGGTTTTTAAGCTAGAAATGTTATTATTAAATTGTGAGGGCGTTCTATGACGCCCCATATTTGAGAAACGCTAATTTTCGCTGTCGAACCAGCCACGTACAAATTGGATAGAAAGGAAAAGAGTAATTAATAAGAAAGCATAGAATACCCAAGATAAAATCGGATGGCTTGGTGTCACATCGCCACTGATTTCTTTCACTGCAACGGCATTGCGATATTCATCGAACATCGTCATCCGCCAACCGTAATACTTGATTTGCACTAATTTGTTTTCATTACCCAAGGCTTGAACTTGAGCCTGTAAGTTCGCTGAACCAAATTTAAAGTAGAATGGAAAACCCCAACGGGTATCTTCATTACGATACACCATGATTTTGCCATCATCATTTTGTGTATTGATAAAATACACATCGCGCGTTGGACCATCAGCCGGATTCGATTTTGTAATCGGGCCATCTTTATCCACACGTTTCACTTCCACACCGGTTACTCGCGTTACATCATAGTGTGGGAAAACGTAGTCTACCACCGCGAACATAAAGCCGTGGAAAACAAAGACTACTAAAATAAAAAGTACTTAAAAACTTACGCATAAAACTCCCTCATTTAAATCGATGATTTATTGTACATTAATTT
>ENA-OQBV01001410-OQBV01001410.1-human-gut-metagenome-genome-assembly--contig:-NODE-1410-length-11850-cov-2.234496_pt1 | contig 11850 bp, 10 predicted proteins | sample MGYA00242750_ERZ504559 | MGnify/ENA primary metagenome ERZ504559 (study PRJEB26092, sample SAMD00036230) | human gut metagenome | host: Homo sapiens | study: EMG produced TPA metagenomics assembly of...
ACTTGGAAAGTTAATTGACTGTTAGACGCAGATGTAGTAGTCGTGAATTTTTTTGAACACCACTAGAAGAAGTAACCGTTCTTGTTTCTAGTACATTACCACTCGTTTTATCTATTAATTCAACCGTCGTATCTGTCGAAGCATCAAATCTCTTATAGGCACGTGCGTAATATTTTGTACCATAACGATTATTGAATTCAGTAAGATCCCAAATAGCATATGTATAGTAGTCGCCATCTTTAGCTTGATAACCTGATGGTACTGTTTGTGAACGAACAGTTGCACCATTAGGATCTGTCATATCAGGTGTAGCAACTTCACCATCTTTTAGGTGAGTTGTTACAGAAACTGGCTCATAGTTATGGTCTGTTACAGCACGACGTCCACGACGACGGCTTGCTACCATAGCACCAGCATTTGTACGTTCCTCATTTGCTCTTGCAACTGAAGCACGGTCTACACCAGCGCTTGCTACGTTAGCACGTGTAGCAACATTTGGTTGAGCGCTTGTAACTTCTGCCGCAGTTTCGGCTGCTGCAGTTTCTTCAGCTACTGGAGCTGCTGTTGCTGCAGAACGATTAGCTGCTGTAGTTGAAGCGTTTGAAGCTGCTGTCGCTGAAGCTGTTGTTTCAACGTTGTTGCTAGCTGCAGCAGTTGATGCTACTGTCTCTGGCTTAGCTGCTTCTGAAGTAGCTTTCTCAGTTGGTTTTGCAGCCTCTGAAGCTGGTTTTGCTGCTTCAGGTTTTGCAGTTTCTGTAGCTTGTTTGTCAGTTGTCTCTGCGGCAGCCTTATCTGTTGAAGCTTCTGGCGTCAAGTTAAATGTTGACGCAGTTGCCTCAGTTGAAGATACAGCTGCAGTAGGATCTGCTTGAGCTGTTGATGCTGTAGACGTCTCAACCAGGTCTGACGAACTTTCGCCCTCAACTGATGAACCAGGGTTTGATGAAGAAGCATCAGGTGCTGTGACTTCATCAGCCTGTGCAGTATGAGCAGCAAAGAGTGCCGTTCCTAGCAAGACTGAAGCGACACCAAACGAATATTTACGCAATGAAAATCGTTGACGTCTGTTAAAAATGTCTTTCATTTCAAGTCTCCCTCTGTATGAAATAGTTAGTTATAGGTCACGAGTATACAAGAATCCTATACTTGAACTCATGATTCTATTACATTCTAACATTCTGACAATTCATGGTCAAGTGATTAAGTTAACTTTTTTAAAAAAAATCAAGTTGTCTGACAATTCAACCAACAACTTTCGCTCATTTTTTATTCTTACAAGTGTAAAAAACCTTGATTTTATTTGCTTTATACCGTTTTCAAATTTCTATTTTATTTTCTTTTCATTCCTAACTTTCTCATATTATTCAAGTAAGATGTCAGAGTTATGAGAGAGTTTAACTCATTTTATTGGCCGATATTCTCACTTTGATTCTAATTTTCACCTTCTTATTACAAACCATCCGATTCTGTAACACCCTCGATAAACCATTGATATACAATTTAATAATCCTCTTTCACGACTAAAGTCTCCCATTAGCATTTCAAAAACACTAAAAACCCAAGTATCATAGACTTGGGTTCATAATCTTATGGGTTTCAGAGGTAAGTTCCTCTATTTTTTTCTGATATGGTTGTCATTCCAAGTCTGCAATTCTTGGTAGGACTTGACTTTCCCTTCTTCCTGAGTCGGTCTAAATGCCCTAACCGGTAACTCGTAGGCATCCTGGCCTTCAGGTGCCATCCAATGGAGTAAGGTATTGAACCAGGTTTCATTGTTAATCTTGCTTGGAATGGTGTAGATCCTAGCATGTTTGGTCTTAATCGCGTCATAAGCATCCTTATGCTCTTTGGCAAAGTTGGTACTATCCATATTGAGGCTTCTGTCTTTTTCAGAAATGTAATAAAGAGCAGGCAGACTTGCAATTGGTGTTCCAGACGGATTATCAAAATCCTTACCATTAGTTGCACCTGGCCACATCTCAAGACCAAAAGGCTCTAAAGTCTTACGCATATCAACATTAGCGTACTCCAATTCCGAGTCCAAAGTATTCGAGTTAGCTGAGATATTCATCTCCTCGATTTTTTGAGTTTTGAGATTGAGGTATTTTTTATTAGAAGCAAAATCAGCTGACGATGCACCAAAAGGCATTTGTAAGTAGGCTTGGTCATTAAGCATGAAAAGCCTTAGACCTGCCTGATTTAAATAATCTTCATCCCCAGCTTTTTTAGCCAATTTCAAGAGGTCAATTTGTTTAGGTTTTTGATTTGGTTTTTCCGTGTCATACACATAGATATTAAAGTAGTCATATTTATAAAGAGTTTCACCCTTGGCATTTTTCTTACCAGATACATCACCCTTGTACTCTTGAGTGACTAGGTATTGACCAGCTACCCCCACAATGTTAAACATGTTTCTATCATGACCAGGATTTGGTGTCACGAGTAGAAATTCCTTATTATCCCCGAAGGTTGTCAGGGTGATTTTAAATAAGGGATCTTCTGCATTACTGCCAGAATAGACAGTTGTACTTGACTTGCTAGATGAGGCTGAGCCCTTGGTAGCCTTACTGCTACCACTCACAGCAAAAAAGATAGCCGTTCCTGCGATTACAAAAAGCAATGCCACTAATAGACCTATAAAAATAATTTTTGTTGTCTTATCCCCCTTAGGTGTTGGCTTCTTTACAAACTTATTTTCCATAATAATCTCCATTTTTCAGTATTACTTCTAGTATAGCATAGGTGGGGACTATTGATAAGGTGCATCGGCGGTCTAAGAGGGCTGGATTTTTGATTTTCATTTGACAAAATCCGTTAGACAGCGTACGATCGAGACAAGTAACATTCGGAGGTAAATGGAGACATGAACAACTAAGTCTATTCACAATAAACCTGCTTTATTTGATAGATTGTTTTCATGTCTTTTTTGCGCTCTTTTTCTGTAGAAAACTTGTTGATGGTATCGGAGTTTTTTTGCATCCACACTATCACTATCTCCTAGAGGGCTTTTTAGCTAGTTTCAAGGCAGTTCTATCTTATAAGGTAGGACTGTTTTTTGACCTTTGATATTGTTTGAAGTAAAAAACTACTTCCCATGAAACAATATCGACAAATACTCTGACCTAGGAGGTCCTATGATACAGATTCAACACCTAACCATAACACATACCAAGGATTTGCGTGAACTCGTTCATGATCTAAATCTAACGATAGCTACAGGCGAAAAAGTCGCCATCATTGGGGAGGAAGGCAATGGAAAATCTAGTCTCCTTGTCCTTCTGGTCAATCCAAAAGCACATTTTGACCATCTATCTTACGAGGGAACTATTAACAAAACAGATAGCCCACAGGTCTATATTCCCCAACAGATTTCGGATAGCTTGCAATCTCTAACCCTTAACGACTACTTCTTTGCGGACACTTATGACCTCGACTATGCTACCCTCTATCGTCTGGCTGATGAACTTCATTTTGATAGTGAGCGTTTTGCTAGCAGTCAGCTTATCTCCTCTCTGTCAGGTGGCGAGAAACTCAAAAATTCAACTCATCCGAGAATTAGCCCGTCCCCACGACATCATTTTTCTTGACGAGCCCTCAAACGATATGACTTGACTACTATGACTTGGCTAAAAAATTTTATCAAACATTCTGATCAAACCATAATCTATATCTCACATGACGAAGACCTACTAAGCCAGACAGCAAATACCATTATCCATCTGGAACTCCTTAAACGTCGTCGACAGGCAAGGACCAGTGTGGAACACCTCGACTATGATAACTACAGCCAACATCGCACTGATAGCTACCAACAACAGATGCAGCAAGCCAAAACTGAGAAAAAAGCCTATGACAAAGCCATGGCCAAGCATCGCCGTATCAAACAAAATGTCCAAACCACCCTACGCAATACGCATGATAGTACACAAGGACGATTGGTTGCTAAAAAGATGAAAGCAGTCCTCTCACAAGAAAAACGCTACGACCGCCTTGCCCAAGACATGACACAGATGCCTGATAAAGAAGACAGTATTGAACTTTTCTTTTCTCATATTGACCCTCTACCTCAGGGGAAATATCTCTTAAATCTGGATGAAAAGCAGATAAACATAGCTCCTCACTTGACCATTGACCACCTCAAACTTTCTTTGAAAGGCCAGGAAAAAATTGGTATTGTTGGAGATAACGGCTGCGGTAAATCTACTCTCTTACACTATCTCTACCAAAAACTTAGCCAGAAGACAGACCTGACCATTGGCTACATGCCCCAACGTTATGACACTATCTTGCCACTGGATTTGTCTCCAATAGCGTTTTTTGAGTAAGACTGGCGACAAGTCTGAACGAGAGGTTATAAGCTCCCATCTCGCTAACCTCAACTTTAGTCATGATGAAATGAACCATGCAATCTCTGATTTATCTGGAGGACAGAAAGGAAAACTACTCCTACTACACCTGGTCTTAGAAGCCCCTCAGCTCCTTATCCTAGATGAACCAACCAGAAATTTCTCCCCCACCTCACAGCCCCAAGTCCGACAGCTCTTCGAGAACTATTCTGGGGCAATTCTTACAGTATCACATGATGTCAACTACCTCAGACAAGTCTGCCAAAGATCTACCGACTAGACGCACATGGTTTAGAAGAAGTTGAGATTTAGGATATCAAATCTATCGTTTTTACAAGAAAAGTCTAAAAAGAAAGATTTTCTTCAGATGCAAAAAAACTCAGGCAAAACCTGAGTTTTTTAGTCTTAATCAATTTCAAGACCACCAGTATAGAGTCGGTAATAAGTACCACCTTGTTCCATAAGGCTGTCGTGATCACCACGTTCAATGATTCGTCCGTGGTCCATAACCATGATAACGTCAGAGTTGACGATGGTTGAAAGACGGTGGGCAATAACGAAGACCGTACGTCCTTCCATAAGTCGGTCCATCCCCTCTTGTACCATTTTTTCGGTACGAGAGTCAATAGAGGAGGTCGCCTCGTCAAGGATAAGAACTGGTGCATTGGCAAGGGCAGCACGCGCAATGGCGATAAGCTGACGTTGCCCATTAGACAAGCCTGCACCGTCATCTGTCAGAACAGTGTCATACCCATTGTCCAAGTGTTGCACAAAGGAATCCACGTTAGCAATACGAGCAGCTTCAAGAATTTCCTCGCGTGTTCGCATCGGAACGGCCATAGGCAATATTTTCAGCGATAGTCCCTGTGAAGAGATGGGTATCTTGAAGCACGATACCAAGCGAGCGACGAAGAGAATCTTTCTCAATCAGCTTGACATCAATACCATCATAAGTAATCACACCAGATTGGATATCGTAGAAACGGTTAATCAAGTTGGTAATCGTCGTCTTACCAGCACCTGTCGCACCGACAAAGGCAACCTTTTGCCCCTTGTCTGCATAGAGATTAACGTCATGAAGGATTTGTTTCTTACCATCGTAAGAGAAATCAACGTCTTGGAAGACCACATTTCCGACCAACTCGACCAATTCGTAGTCGCCATTTGGACGTGGGTGTTTCCAAGCCCAGAGATTGGTTTTCTTGTCTGTCACAACCATTTGACCATCTACCAATTCGTAGTTGACCAAAGTGACCTTACCTTGGTCAACTTCTTCTGGTTCGTCCAGAAGGTCAAAGATACGGTCAGCACCGGCAAGTGCCATAAGAACAAAATTCAGTTGTTGAGAGACCTGAGTAATAGGTCCGTTGAAAGAACGGTTCAATTGTAGGAAGGCCATGAGACCACCGATAGTCAAACCACCGACACCATTAAGGGCAAAGAGTCCACCAACCAAGGCAGTCAAAACAAAGGAAACATTTCCTAAGTTCCCAAGAATTGGCATGAGAACATTGGCATAGCGATTAGCCAAGTAAGAAGATTCAAAAAGTTGCTCGTTAATCTTGTCAAAATCAGCCATGCTTTCTTCTTCGTGGACAAAGGCCTTGACCACTTTTTGACCTGACATCATTTCTTCAATGAAGCCATTTTCAATCCCCAAATTCTTTTGTTGTTCACCAAAGTAACGGCCTGATTTGTCTGATACATTTTTGATGACCATAAACATGATACCTACCATAACTAGGACCACGATAAAGAGGAGAGGACTAACCGTAAGCATTGTCACTGTTACCCCGATAAGGGTAATAGCCGTTTGTAGCAACTGTGGAATGGATTGCTCAACAGCCTGACGGAGAGCATCGATGTCGTTGGTGTAGATAGACATGATGTCACCGTGTTGGTGAGTGTCAAAGTAGCGAACAGGAAGCTTTTGCATACGAGCAAAGAGCTGATTACGAAGGGAACGCAGAGAATCTTGCGAAATCGTCGCCATGAGGAGTGATGACACATAGTTGGCAATCACACCGATAAGACAGAACACAGCCACTGAAGTCAAGAAACGTAAAAGCGGTCCAAAATCGTGGCTACCAGATTTGAGCATAGGTTGAACATAAACGTCAACCAAGGATTGAATAGAGGCTGTCAAATTGACCGTTGCCAAAGAAGCGACCACAATGAGGACAAAGGCGATAGAAAGCGAAAGTTTGTAGTCTTGCCACAAAAAGCGCAAAAGACGTGCTAGAGAGCCCCAATTAGCTTTTTTCTTATTCTGCATCTGCTACTCCTTTCCCTTGTGTTTGCATTTTGTAAACCTCACGGTAGATAGCATTGTTAGCCACCAATTCATCGTGTGTACCAATAGCATCGATATGACCATCATCCATAACAACGATGCGATCTGCATCTTGGATGGATGAAATACGTTGACCGATGATAATCTTGGTTGTATCCTTAAGACTTGATGCGAAACCTTGACGCAATTAAACTATCTGTCTTGGTATCAACCGCTGATGTTGAATCATCAAGAATCAAGATTTTTGGATTCATGAGGAGGGCACGTGCAATACAGAGACGTTGACGCTGTCCCCCTGAGACATTGGCTCCACCACGTTCAATCTTGGTGTCATAGCCATCCTTAAACTCTTGAATAAATTCATCGGCTTGGGCAATCTTACAAGCTTCAATGATTTCCTCATCTGTCGCCTGTTTATTTCCCCAACGCATATTTTCCTTAATAGTTCCTGAGAAAAGGACGTTGGTTTGAAGCACCATGGCAACTTGCTTACGTAAGCTATCCAAATCATAGTCCTTAACATCGTGACCGGCAACCTTGACATGACCAGCTTCCACATCATAAAGACGAGGAATGAGCTGAACCAAACTTGATTTACCAGAACCTGTTCCACCAAGAATACCGATAACCTCACCAGACTTAATATCAAGCGTAATATCTTTGAGAACATGGGTCTTATCACCATTTTCATCTGTGTATGAGAAATCCACATGATCAAAACTGATAGAACCATCTGCGACTTCTGTCAAGCCATTTTCAGGTGAAACAATGGTGATTCAGTATTAAGCACTTCATTGATACGCTCTACAGAGGCCATAGAGATAGACAACATGACAAAGATCATCATGAACATCATGAGTGAGATTAGGATAGTCATGGTGTAACTGAACATGGAAGTCAATTCACCTGTAGATAGCTTGCCGATAACGATAAGATGAGCTCCAAACCAAGATATCATGAGGAATGATGCGTACATAGACAACATCATGGCTGGGTTAGACATGACAACCACACGAATGGCACGCATGAACATCTTGTAAATACGACGTGAGGCCTTCTTGAATTTGTCCGTCTCTTCTTTCTCTTTAACATAGGATTTCACCACACGCATGTTGGTGATATTTTCCTTGATACTGTTGTTGAGGTTGTCATAAGCCTCAAACACTTGAGTAAAGAGAGGGTAAACGATTTTGGTAATAATAGCCAAAACCAGACCAAGGAAGAGTGTCACACCAACGAAAATCCAAGCCATTTCGCCATTAATCAGGAAACTTGCTGCAATGGCAAAAATCAAGTTAAGAGGTGCACGCACACAGATACGGATAATCATCTGGTAAGAGTTCTGCACGTTGGTAACATCAGTCATCATACGTGTTACCAAACCACCAGCTGAGAACTTATCGATATTTTCAAAAGAGAAGGTTTGAACCTTTTTGAAAATGGCCTGACGTAGATTCTTGGCAAATCCAGCAGAGGCAAAAGCTGCATAGCGAGCCGACTGCATGCCGCAGAATAGTGATAGAAAGGCGCAGACCAGCATGAGGCCACCGTAGAGCCAAATGTTAGACATGTTGGATTGCTGGACACCTTTGTCCAAAAGATTAGCCATGACAAAGGGAATGGAAATCTCAAACATGACTTCTAGTGTCATAAAGACGGACGCTAGGATTGAGGGTTTCTTGTATTCCTTTATCTGGGGGATAAGGGTTTGAAACATAATTACCTCCGTTTAATTTGTTTTTCTTTTTTGATGCTTTCTTGAGTGATGGCGGACGTCAGCGACCGACTCAGTCGTTCCATGACTAGTTATCGAGCCAAAGTCTCGATAACTCCGCTTCCTATAACTGCTTCTGCAGTTATAGGAATATCATCACGGCGAAAGCATCGCTTTTGGGCAGAGCGAGCTGTCGAATCGTGAGCAACTTCGAACAAGTGCAAATAGGTTCAGAATGGTCTCGACCACGGCGAAAAATATCGTCTACTCTAGGCAGAGCAAAGCTTAAAACTAACAGTCTTATGCTTATCATTTATCTATAAAAGAACGGTCATACCCTTTTGAGAGCATACAAAAGCCCCTGAGGGCAGACCCTAGGGATTTTTTCGTTCTCATATATATGTCATTAGTATAGGTTAAATTGAGTAAAATTGCAAGTACAATGTCATTTCACTAACATTTGTAAGCATTTTACGATGTTTGATAAAAATATCGTTCTAAAACCTGCTCATTTTTCACAAACTTATCATAAATGTTCGTAAATTATAGCCAAACGTAGCAGAAATTTGTTTTCTGTTCCTATTTATAATAGACTAACACTAACATTAGATGAAAAGGTGACTCTATGACTATAAATCAACTGCTTCAAAAGCTGGAGCCTACCAGCCCTATCCTTCAAGCTAACTTTGGAATTGAACGCGAAAGTCTTCGTGTCGATAGACAGGGAAAATTAGCACATACGCCTCACCCTTCTTGCCTAGGAGCTCGAAGTTTCCACCCTTATATTCAAACAGATTTTTGTGAGTTTCAAATGGAGCTCATCACACCAGTTGCTAAATCTACCACTGAGGCCCGACGTTTTCTTGGAGCCATTACCGATGTAGCTGGACGTTCCATCAGTAAAGATGAACTTCTCTGGCCCTTGTCCATGCCACCTCGTATCAAGGCCCAAGAAATCCAAGTTGCTCAACTGGAAAATGAATTCGAACGCCATTATCGCAACTACTTGGCTGAAAAATACGGAACCAAACTACAAGCTATCTCAGGTATCCACTATAATATGGAACTAGGGAAAGATTTGGTTGAGGCCCTATTCAAAGAAAGTAACCAGACTGATATGATTGCTTTCAAGAACGCCCTCTATCTTAAGCTGGCTCAGAACTATTTGCGCTACCGTTGGGTGATTACCTATCTCTTTGGTGCTGCACCTGTTGCTGAGCAAGGCTTCTTAGACCAAGAAGTGCCAGAACCCGTGCGTTCCTTCCGTAACAGTGACCATGGTTATGTCAATAAGGAAGAAATCCAAGTATCTTTTGCAAGCCTAGAAGATTATGTCTCTGCCATCGAAAACTATATCGAACAAGGAGATTTGATTGCAGAGAAGGAATTCTACTCAGCTGTTCGTTTCCGTGGACAAAAGGTTAATCGTTCCTTCCTTGACAAGGGAATCACCTATCTGGAATTCCGTAACTTCGACCTCAACCCCTTTGAGCGTATCGGTATTAGCCAAACTACCATGGATACCGTACACCTACTCCTTCTAGCCTTCCTCTGGATGGATGCCTCTGAAAATGTCGATCAGTCTCTTGCTCAAGGTCACGTGCTGAATGAAAAAATCGCCCTCTCTCATCCTTTAGAGCCTCTACCATCTGAAACTGAAACTCAAAACATTACGACGGCTCTGGACCAACTGGTGCAACATTTTGGCCTAGGTGACTATCATCAAGATTTGGTCAAGCAAGTTAAAGATGCCTTTGCTGATCCTAGCCAGACACTAGCAGCCCAACTCTTACCTCATATCAAAGACAAGTCCCTTGCTGACTTTGCTCTTGACAAGGCTCTTGCCTATCATGATTACGACTGGACTGCCCACTATGCTCTTAAGGGTTATGAGGAGATGGAACTTTCTACTCAGATGCTACTCTTTGATGCCATCCAAAAAGGGATTCATTTTGAAATCCTAGATGAGCAGGATCAGTTCCTTAAACTCTGGCATAAAGATCATGTTGAGTACGTCAAAAATGGTAACATGACCTCAAAAGACAACTATGTAGTACCTCTTGCCATGGCTAATAAAACCGTGACCAAAAAAATCCTGGCTGACGCTGGTTTCCCTGTTCCTGCTGGCGACGAATTTACCAGTCTGGAACAAGGTCTAGCCTACTATCCTCTTATCAAGGACAAGCAAATTGTGGTTAAACCAAAATCAACCAACTTTGGTCTGGGCATTTCCATTTTCCAAGAGCCTGCCAGCCTTGATAACTATAAGAAAGCCCTCGAGATTGCCTTTGCAGAAGATACAGCTGTTCTTGTTGAAGAATTTATCCCAGGAACCGAATACCGTTTCTTCATTCTGAACGGGCGTTGTGAGGCCGTCCTCCTTCGTGTCGCTGCCAATGTTCTCGGTGATGGCAAACACACTATTCGTGAATTAGTCGCTCAGAAAAATGCCAACCCATTGCGAGGCCGTGACCACCGCTCACCGCTGGAAATCATTGAGCTAGGAGACATCGAACAATTGATGTTGACTCAGCAAGGTTATGCACCTGATGATATTCTCCCAGAAGGGAAAAAGGTCAATCTCCGCCGTAACTCCAACATCTCTACGGGTGGTGACTCTATTGATGTCACTGAGACCATGGATTCATCCTATCAAGAATTAGCTGCAGCTATGGCGACTAGCATGGGGGCCTGGGCTTGCGGGGTTGACCTCATCATTCCAGATAAAACTCAGCCTGCTAGCAAGGAAAAACCTCATTGCACTTGTATCGAGCTCAACTTCAATCCCTCTATGTATATGCACACCTATTGTGCTGAAGGTCCTGGACAAGCTATCACTCCAAAAATCCTAGACAAGCTTTTTCCAGAAGTTACCACAAGTCAAACCTAAAACCTAATTCTTAGGAACAAACAAATCACCTTTATCTCGAGATAAAGGTGATTTTGCTTTATTAACCAAACTCTCCTGCTTCTTCCTCAGGATGCGTTTCCATGTACTGGATGTGTTGTATATAGGCATCTTGAGCCTGATTGAAGGCTTCCTGATCACTATATGGATAATCTATGTAAAAGAGGTCCCGCCAGCCATTAAAGGTTCGGCTATTGTAAAAACCTTGAATCTTAGTCGGAAGGAAATCCTTGTTGTAGCTGATCCGCAGCTTAAGCAAGGTCTTATCCTGAAACTGAGTAATGATACTGTTGGAGGTTTCTTGACCTTCCAGACTAGTCCAAACCTTATTCAGAACGATGTCCTGACTATAGTGATTAGCCTTGATACGATTTTTGTCCACTGGGAGCTTCTGGGTCGCCTCTAAAAGGTAGGTTCAGCCGGACATCTACACCGTTCGTTAATACTTTTCGTCTATATTTGGGGGCACCATACTACATGGTATTTACAGGAATAGACGACATTATTGTTTGATTTATATGTTGTGTTCATGTTTGTATTATACAATGTTTTATCAATTAACACAATTGTTATTTTGTCCATCTTCAAT
>ENA-OQBV01001412-OQBV01001412.1-human-gut-metagenome-genome-assembly--contig:-NODE-1412-length-11844-cov-2.101220_pt1 | contig 11844 bp, 13 predicted proteins | sample MGYA00242750_ERZ504559 | MGnify/ENA primary metagenome ERZ504559 (study PRJEB26092, sample SAMD00036230) | human gut metagenome | host: Homo sapiens | study: EMG produced TPA metagenomics assembly of...
TCCACCATCAATCCACGATACCCGAAACGAGGTTCATCCTTGATTGTCATAGCCGGCACGCTCCAATCCGCAGTTTCCGCCACCGCTGTGCCCTCAATGGAAGCAGGCAATAACTGACGAATAGTCTCTTGTTCCCTTATTCCGGATAACTATATCGATACAGAATTTCTATCATCCGTATTTCCTGTGGCATAATTATATTCTCCAGCGTTAAAATTCCATTTTTCACCTGAACGGTTTCCATTTTCATTCCCGGCATCGACACACTCTTAAGATAATCAATTTCACTGTTTTCCAGTTCCCTCGAATATCCCAGCTGTCTCCACAAATCCTGCACACTACCATTCTTCCTGTTTACATAATATTGTTTAATCTGATATTTTCCATTCTTTATATTATGAAAACAGAATTTGAGATTCAGAGAGTCTTCATCATCGGTATATTGATTGATATTTTCAATCTCAATCTCATTTTCTTCCGAAAACACATATCTTGATGTCAGCTTTTTATAATTGTGGCATACTATCGTATAATTGTTACGTCCGTTTCCTGTAACCATGGCATGTGCTGTTTTTTTTAATAAATTTGACTGTATTCTATTTAAAAACCAGAATGCAAAAAACGATGGTTTACATATTCCATCTCCTGTAATCAGACCGGAATCACCATTTAAAACACAATCCGTGTCATAGTAATAAGAATAAGTATCCAGTGCGTGCCAGTATGCCATAAGATTAACCCTGTCGGAGACATCCATACAGTTTTTTATAATATAGGCTGCCTGTTCACAACTGTCATTGATAACATTTCTGTTGGAAACGGTAAAATTCCATTCGTCAATATGTAATTCCGGTACATTCAAACCGCTTTCTTTTATAACTTCTTTCATAATTTCTATCTGATTACTCATATAATTTTCGTCAATGGATTTTCTTCCATATCTCTGCCCGTTCTCAATAACTGCAATATACTGATACGAACAAAACGACAGAAAATCCGGATGGATGTCCCTGTTTTTCCAAATACCAAAAATTTTATTGCAGATACATGTTTCATATCCCAATATAATTCCTGCACCTCCAACCTTAATATTATTGGAGATCGCTTTCAGATTTGTGTAAATGACATCAAAATATTGATAATAAGCACCATCTTCTTCGCATATGTTTAAGAAAGGATCATTCCAGAACTCAAAATACCATTTCTCTATTTCCTCTTCTCCGTATCTGTTTACCAGATGAATACATAATTCACGTATAATTTTACAAAAAATCTCATATTTATATTGTTCTGCTTTCTCCGTTTTTTCCTGCTTGACCGAACGTTCCGGTGTATACATAAAAAGGGACGGTTTATTTCCTAACTCCATATATGGCCGCATATCATTTTCCAGTAAAAAATCCAATACCTGATCCAGTTTTCTGAAATTATATCTGTCATTTTCATCAAAGCAATATTCTTTAGACAGAATATTCCATATACGTATATATTGCATTCCCGTTCGCTTTTTGATTAACTTAATCTGCTCCTGCACATCCGACTGGAGTATTGAATATACATCTCCTATATTACACGCTCTGTAAGTACATGAAGTATGTTTTTCCGATTTATCTGCGTACACATCACACAGTTCTTCTGACGAAACCTCCGGTATTTCGCCCTTTTCTCTTATGCGCAGATAGGAAATGATCCGGTCTCTGTTTTTTTCGTTTAATTCTTTTTCATCATGTTCTTCCTGCTCTATCTTTTGCATTTTTCGCCGGTATTCGCTTGGTGCTTCATGATAGCTCTCCCGAAATGCTTTTGTAAATGCCGCTGATGTAGGAAATCCGTTATCAAGCGCAATATGTGTTATATTTTTTTCCGTATAAAGTATTTCATCCACTGCATGGATACCGGACATTTACAGATATTCGATAAATGTCATTCCAAGATTCTTCTTTATATATTTTGACAAATAAGCATTTGACAGATATAAGCGTTGTGCCAGATCATTCAGACTGATCTGGCTCTGGTAATTTGCCTGTATGTAGTTTTGTATATTTTTGATACGGATACGGTTTTGTGAACCCAGTTTTCAAATCTGGAATCATCCATATTAATCAAAAAAATTGCTTGTCAGAATATGGGCAGCCTGAAAGTACAGTGCATTCAGATCAAATGCACCTTTTTCATCCCGTTCAAAATATCTGGCAAGAATCTGATCCAATACCTTTCGCAGTTCATCATATGCGGCATTTTTATCCACTATAGTATTGCACCAGAACAGAAGCTGCATTGTTCCCATATATTCGGCAAGTAAGTGGAAATCAATTTCGAATCTTGCTGCAAGAATTCCCTCTTTTCCGGTCATTGTATGACGTTTATTGGCATTAATCAAAACAATATCTTCCTGCCGGAGTTCATACACCTTATCGTCAATTTTTACTTCCAGTGTTCCCTTTAAAATATAAAACAATTCCGGATTCTGATGATAATGATCCGATGTTCCTGATTCTGTTAAAAAATAAAACTGCATTAATTTTCTTATGTTTTCCATAGCTGTCCCTTTCGTGTATCCCATACCATCATTCTTAATTATATTTCTTTTCTTTCAATCTTCTATTTTGATATGTATGATTTCATACACAAATTTTGCTATTTTTTGTTCCGCATAAAAAAAGAGAGCAAAAATAAGCCTGCTTTTTTTGCTCTCCCCTATATTTTCAGTATTATCTTTATGCTTCCAAAAATTTCTTTTTCTTTCGGATGACTCCCAGAAACGCAATTACTCCAATTATCAACATTCCCCAAAAAGCAATTGTAAACTGATTCTCCGGCGTATTTTCATGCCAGACCGCAGATGCAATTTTTCCCATAAATACAGGCGCAATCAATCCTCCTACTCCACCAACAATAGAAAATATACCACTGGCTCTGGCCACCGCATCTTTTTTGACTGATATTGACAACAGATAGCTTGCAATTGCCATAAAACAGCTTAGAGAAACTCCACACAGGGCACTTACAATATACACTCCGGCAATTCCAGGAACCAAAAATAAAATACCATATCCCACTGCCGCAATCAAAATGGAAACCGGAAGTGTATATTCTTTTAACAAGCCGGATATTTTGGAAAATGTCATCCCACAAATCAATGCAAAAGCAGAATTCACCGCTGTCACAATACCTGTTGTGCCTGTATCTGATGTAATATTATCTGCCAGATAAATCCCAATATTGGTGCTATACGCATTAATAAACAATGTATGTGCAAAAGAAGTCAGTGAAAGTAACCAGACAATTCCTGTCATTTTCATGTCAGATACTTTCTCTCCTTTTAACGGTGCCGTTTCCTTCAGGTTAACCGCCACACCGAAAGCCGAGAAAAATGCAATAAGGTAAACCAGATAAAAATATTTATAACCAATTCCTGCAAACATTCCTCCAATTAAATTGCCAAGCATGGCTCCTACGCCCATTCCAACCACATGCAGTCCCATAAATCCGGCTCTGTGTTCAGGTTCAATAAAATCCGCAACAACCGCTGTGTTCAATGGTCCTGTCACTCCAAAGCCAAATCCTATCAGCAGTCTTGATATAAATAAAATGGTAAAACTTTCAGTAAAAAACGGAACTATGCCACACACACCTATGATAAGCAATCCTGCCATAATAATCTTTTTTTTGCTGATCTTTGTCGTTAGCCATCCAATTGAAAAAGATCCCACCATGATAAACAGATATGGCAGTGTCTGAAGCATCTGAACCATACTGGTCCCATATGCATGATATTTTGTATTCAGGACTCCCAAAACCGGTGATATTCCTGTAATATTTAACCCAAATGCAAATGCTGTAAGAAAAACACTGAGTGCAATTTTAATGTTTTTATGTTTCATAGCAATACGCCTCCCTACATATTCCGAATTTTATATTTATTGACATCCGTTTCATGTTTATTTTATCCGAAGATTTTTGACATCAATATGCCATGTTTTTTGAATTGTTCTTTTTATTTTTGTCTTAAATTTTCGATACAGCAAAAAGAGAGCAAAAAATATATCTGTCTTTTTGCTCTCTTACTTGCATGATATAACTCCATACTTACCTCATACAAAAAATTACAATTTTTGATTTTCTATCGCTGTGTATTTCCTGCATTCTGCTCTGAATCACTTAACATTGTAGCAATCCCGGAAATCTTAACCGTATCTACATCCGTATTTTCTATAAAAACACTCCGTATAAATTCTTTGTCGGATGTTTCAAATAACTGTCCCACCTCTCCATTTGCCTCAATATAGACCCGTTTATGGGCGGATGTCAGAATCCCCACACAAATTATTTTGTCCGCGCTTCTGGTATCGACCTTGATGCTGATTTTCTGCGGTTTTGATTGTTTTTTTCTATGATCAGGATTGCAAACTTGTTTCACAATACGCCTAATTTCGCCCCTTTTGTTCCGGCTCATCTGTATAACTCATACTTTTCCACAAAAAAACCGGCTCCCCTTGTCTCAAATAAACTCATGGATACCCCAAGCAACAGCCCTGCATATGCCGACCCTTCATTCAATGGAATGGAAAAATCCTCCTGCATCTTTCTGATGCGGTAGAGCACGGTATTGCGATGGGTATAAAGTGCATCACATGTTTTCTTTAGCGAACGCCCATACGCAAGATACCAGTACAGTGTCTCACAGTACTGTGCATCTTTTTTCCGGTCATAAAATGCGAGCTTACGGACTTCCGGAGAAATCAGATCGCTTCGGTCTTTGATACTATGAAGAAGAAGTGCCGTCCGCAATTGCGATACCATACAGACACCATTTCCCTGAAAGCGGTCATCACGCATCAGTTCCAGTGCCTCCCGTGCTGTGCGGTAAAGTTCCGGTAAAGAAAACATAGTGTTTACCGGATCCGATATTATGATCTTTAAGTGAAACTCTTCCGATAACGAGAAAAACAATTTCATATCTTTCGTACCTCCGAGAAACAGAAACACCTCTCCCTGATATACAAAAGAATGGGACGACGGAAAGCGTTTGTTTATTTCTTCTTTTAAGTGCCGTTTTCCCTGATACATACTGTGGTATGCGCTCAGGTCAATCAATGCAAATGCAGACGGGTGAAATTCTGCCAGATATGTATTGGCAATTTGAAGTTGAAAATATGCTTCGGATGAAAAGCCCCCATCCAGGAGATTTATAAGAATATCCGCAGCTGTTTCAAACGACTTGTCCTTCCGGCTTGCGCTGACAAATAATTGTTTCGCCAGAATCATTTCCACTGTGTGCCATGTTTGCGACGGAATCTGCTGCAGGTGTCCATCGGTGTCGACACAGACCAGATATCCGAGACTCACACCCGCACTGCTTAACGGAACAAAACGTCTCCGGAAAGAACTTTCTTCCAGCTTTATATAGTCTGACATCCCGGAACACAGTGCAGAACTTCTGCTGATAATGGCCCCCGCTTCATAAGTGATCTGTCCACACCGCACAGCCTCCCTGAAAGATGTTATCCACAAAACCGGGTGGATAATAATACGCTACAACATGAAAGGTATCATCCAGTACCAGCAGCGGACATTCCAACATGATTCCGGCATCAACCGCAAGCTGTTTTAAATCATCCTGTGAAAAAAAATCATTCAGCAACGTATCTGAACTGTAACATTCCATTGTGTTCCGTCCATGATGCATACTCCTTTTTCCCCTGTGCTGAGAGCACAATTTCTTTTTGATTTATTGTATCTACAGTTTCTTGTTTTTTCAAGCGCAAACGATAAAATAAAACCTGTAAACAGAAAAGAAACATACCTGTAAATCAGGAATCAGTGGAAACAGGCTAAAAATCTGATGAAGACAGACATCCGTGAGAAAGACGATCAGTATGAACTTGCTGTAGATCTTCCAGGGTTCAAAAAAGATGAAATTAACCTTGATGTCAAAGACGGGTATCTTACCATCAGTGCCCAGAAGGGTCTCGACAAAGATGAAGAAAATAAAAAAGGACGTATTCTGAGACAGGAACGGTATGCAGGTGTCTGCTCCCGTAGCTTTTATGTCGGTGATGTAAAACCGGAAGAAGTGAAGGCAAAATACGAATCCGGTGTCCTGACTATCGCCCTTCCAAAGGAAGACGCAAGAAAATGCTCTTCCTGCAATACAATTACAATTGAGTAATTGACAGATTCTGCATGGGCAGGCTGGGAAAGGAGATTTTAACCATGAAAAAGTATGTATGTGATGTATGTGGATATGTGTATGACCCGGCAGTCGGCGATCCTGATAACGGGATCGCACCGGGAACGGCTTTTGAGGATTTGCCGGACAACTGGGTATGCCCGTTGTGTGGTGTCGGAAAAGATCAGTTTTCCGTTGAAAGCTAAATAAAAACCACCATCCGGATTTCCGGATGGTGGTTTTTTTATCATATTTTCAGACAGATAACAATTGTCGTCTTGCGTTCTTTATAATCTGACCTGCTGCATAACCATTTCCGGTCATCATTGCAGAACCTGCTGCGAAATATGCCACATTATCTTCCATATATTTTTTAAAACGTGATACAAAGTCTGCTTTCTTACCTGATTTTACATGATCCATTGTTACTGCACTCTTTATTGCCATTGTACTCATATTAACATCTCCTTTTTATTCTCTATCTCTTCTTTGTTTTACATTATGTATTTTATCCTTGTTTTTGACTTTATACCAGTGCTATAATTATCTTATTTAACAACGATATTGACATGGAGAAAGGCGTTAATTATGGCAAAAGCATATCATGAAGCACTGCATCCTCTTGGCAATCTTGGCATTCAGGTTTCTATGGCAACGCTGGAAAGCCCACATATTCCGGCACATTGGCATGATGCCATGGAAATTTTATTCTGCCTGAACGGAGAAGTCCGTATTCACGCAGAACATGACACGCTTACACTTTCACATAACCAGTTAATTGTTTTTGACTCAAAAGAAGTGCATCCATTCATTCAGATTCAAAATTATATATGTTTTTATGTATTCATGTTGATAAGAAGCTGCTTTCCGTTTACTGTCCCAATTTAGAGCTGTATCATATCAAATGCCGCCCGGTTCCCCTGGATGATCCCAAAGCGATCCAATATATTCATCTGTGCCAGCTCGCCCACGAACTTTACACGTACAAATATAAAAAATGCAAGCACCCGAGCCATGCGCTCCGATGGAACAGCATTGCTGATGCTTGCTGACTTAATTCAATATTTTTCCGAATATGCGCCTCCGGAAACAGCTTCCGGACACGGCAACCGTACCATCCGCGAACTGATTTCTTATGTAAATGAACATTATACGGAAAAGCTTTCTCTGGAAGATGCCGCGGACTATGTTGGATTCAGCCGGGAATATTTTTGCCGTTTTTTCAAACAGCATATGGGACTGACCTTCCTTCGCTATCTGAACGAAGTACGAATTTCCCATGCCGGACGCCTTCTTTCAAGTACGGATCTTTCCATCTCTGAAATTATGAATACATGCGGTTTTACAAACCAGACTATTTTTAACCGTCTTTTTAAAGAAATCTATGGTATGACTCCGCGACAGGCACGTAAAACGCTCAGTGTTTCCTGAACCGTCCGACCTTTGTGAGTCTGTTTGGGAGTTTCGGTACCTTTCCCGTAGTCTTTATGATTGCCTCCTCTTCACATGCAGAAATACACTTTCCACACTTCGTGCAGTCGAATGTATCAATCATATGAATGTAGCCGTTTTTTCCCTCAATGCAATCTTTTGGACAGATATCCATACATTCCCCACACCCATTGCATACGGAGGGATCAATATAAATATTTACGAAAGCGGTGCATGCCCCGGCAGGACATATTTTTTTCCTAATATGTGCCTCATATTCCTCTTCAAATTGTTCTGTTGCGCTAAGCACAATTTTTGCGGATGTCTGTCCTACAGAACACGATGTGGAAAAGCACATTGCAGCTCCAATTTCGTCGGTCAGTTCCAAAAATTCATTTTTTCCTTTTCCCTCCATGATTTCACGCTGCATATACTCCAGCTGTATTAAACCTTCCCTGCAAAACACACACTTTCCGCAACTTGTTTTTCTGGATGCCAGTAATTTTTTTTGCGTTATCTGTACAATATCAGTCTTTCGAAGTTGCTGTACACAAAACACCATTTGGACAGGTCTGCTCATCCCACTGTTTTTTCTGCAAATGCCGGATCATGCCATACATATCCGCCCAGAATACCTTTTATATCCGTGATTCCCTCGCTTTCAAACAGGCTGGCAATTTTAGTATTCTTTGCGACTTTACAGAGTTTATTTCCATTTACAGAAACATAAATACCGGGAATATAACAGTCATAAAATACATCTGCCAGTTCCTTTGCGGATACAATATGAAGATAGATACATTCCTGTTCTATTCTTACATCCACAATACTGGAAATCAGTGCAACATCATATTTCTGTGCCAATATTTTCAACGAATCCATCAGTTCTGTCTCTTCGTCCGGAATATGAAGTACCTTATCGCTGGTTCCGGATAATTCTGCCGCAATTTCAATTCCCTCAAAAATTTTGTCAGGATTTTCTCTTAAAATTTCAAGAAGAACGTGATCCGTATCTGCATTATCCAATGATGCAACAATTCTTTTCCCAGGATTTCCGGAAAAGTATTCTTTGACTGGATATCTGTGCAGTCCATAGTTTATAAGCGCAGCTTTTTCGATTTTTTCAAGCATTTCCTGTGCAGACAGTCTCCCGATCCTTATTCAGAATCTCCATCTACTTTTCCTCCTTTCCCTCTGCATAGTCTCCCCAGACCCTAGGTTTTGAAATCTGAAGTCTTAAATCACATTGCAGGCATCTTCCGGCTTCTGCGCATATATCCGAATCGCATATACCATGATCAAACAGTTCAAAATTATTACAACGGCTCTCCGGAGAATCAATACATCTGTTTTTTCTTTGCATATATCCAAAGCCTTCACATATACCTATATAAGCATCCGGTTTCTGTTCCGGTGCCAGTTTTTCCGAAATATCGCCATTTCCGCCAAGATATTGATCAATCTGTGCTGCAGCCTCCCTACCGGATTCTATCGCCATAATAACAGATTTTGTTCCATAAATCGCATCCCCTGCTGCAAATATTCCATCTACAGAAGTTGCCTTGTCTGTTTCAATATCCCTTACTGCAATACTGTTTCCTCTTCCAAGTGCCAATCCTGCCTCTTCGGTAATATCAGGTCTTTGTCCTACAGCAAAAATTACGGTATCCGCTTCAATATGATGTTCGGAATTTTCCTCCCTGTGTATCACAGCCCGATGATTTTCATCAAACGTAAAAGATTTCACATTCATAAAATCAACACCCGTCACATGTCCGGTTCCGGTAATCCTCTCAAACGTCTGTGCCGGATGTATCATGATCCCCTCTTCTACCGCCTGCTGTATTTCTTCTTCATCAGCAGTCATATGTTCCCGTGCTTCCAGACATGCCACATGGATTTCTTCAGCTCCAAGTCTCTTTGCGGATCTTGCACAGTCAAATGCAACATTACCACCGCCAAGTACAATTACTTTCTTTCCCATTCCTGTTGCTTTCCCCATGCCGCAGTTTTTAAGGAAATCAACATTCAGAATTACGCCTTCCAGACTGCTGCCCTCCATTGGTAACCGTACACCTTTGTGTCCTCCGATTGCCATAAGCACTGCGTCATAATCCTTACGTAAATCTGCCGGTTTTTCGACTTTTTCATTCCTTTCTATTTTAACACCCTGATCCGTTATTACTTTTGCTTCCTCCAGTATAATAGTTCTCGGAAGCCGATATGCAGGAATACCGTAAGCCATCATCCCGCCGACTGATGGAAGCGCCTCTTTAATTGTCACATCATGTCCCTGTTTTCTGAGATAATATGCAGCTGTCATTCCTGCCGGTCCCGCGCCAACAATACAGACTTTTTTCCCTGTATCCGGCAGCTGTTTTCCTTTTCCTTTCCAGTACAGTCCGGTGTCATGTTCCGCAGCATATCTTTTGATACCGCGGATAGCCATAGAATCACTGACTTCCTTTCTTTTACAATGCAGCTCACATACATGACTGCATATATATCCCAATGCTTTCGGAAATGGAACTTTTTCCCGGATTACTGCTGCGGCAGCATCATAATTTCCACTTCTGACATATCGTATGTACCTCGGAATATCCGTATGGGCAGGGCATGCATGACGGCATGGCACAACAGCATCCTCTTTTGTTTCATCTGTATTAATAAGCTTATCGCGTATTGTACCTGTTGGACATACTTCAACGCATGCCTGACAAAAACGGCAATCGGAATCTTTTAACAACCTGTCATGTAAGGTACCCACATAAGTTTCCATTTCTTTTTTCTGATAATGAAGTACCTTTACCCCTCGCAGCTCGTTGCATGCCCGGACACATCTGCCGCAAAGTACGCATCGGTTCATATCATGTATAATAAGAGGATTCTTTTCATTTTCCGAAAATCCCTTTGTTCTCATTTTCAGGCGTCCTGTTTTCGGGCCTATATATTGAATCAGCATTTGCAGTTCACAGTTTCCATATTTCGGACATGTCGAGCAGTCTTCCGGATGTCCTGCCAGTAAAAGTTCCAATGCCAGTCTCCTGAGCTGATCCAGTTTTTGACTTTTTGTCGTTATGACCATTCCATCTTTTGCCTCAAGCGTACATGATGCCATTACTCCATCCTGTCCGTTTACTTCTACAATACACATACGGCATGATCCTAACGGATTCAGGTCTTTATGGTGGCAAAGGTGTGGAATATATATTCCTGCATCAAGTGCGCATTCCAGGACATTTTTATTATCCGGTACCTCTAATTTTTTTCCATCAATCGTAATGACCGCCATATTATGCCTCCCAGTTATTACATATTTTTACTCTTCGTTTTCTACATATTCCGCTGCACTTATACCGGCAATTCGCCCTGAGTTTACCGCAAATCCCATGGAATTTCCCGGTAAAAGAAACATATAACTGTCATCATACAGATTACATGCATCTGCACCCGCTGCGTACAATCCCGGAATCGGCTCAAAATCCTTATCACAGGCCTCACAATTTTCATTAACCCGGATTCCTCCCACGGTTCCATATCCGCCCGGACGGATTCTTGCCGCATAATACGGAGCTTTTGTCAACGGTCTCAGATACCTCTTATCCTTAAAAAATTCTTCATCAACACTGTCGCAAAAATCATTGTATTCCTCAACGGTATCTACCAGATTGTCAATATTTATTCCTGCTTTCTCCGCAAGTTCTTCTATCGAATCCGCAATAAACAGCCCGGTATTTCCCTTCTCCTGTGCCATCTTTATTGCGTCTGCAAAATCTGATACATCCGGATCCGGACGAACCATAGAAACGTTATCCACTCCATTTCTCATGTAATATCTGGCAATGGAAGAATCAATGATCGAAATTCCAACTCTGTCTTTCTGGTGGGATACAGCATTTGAAAGAAACGTTGTATTCTGCATCTGATCCTCGTTCATGATTCGTTTCCCCTGAAGATTAACCAGGAGGTTGGGCTGTGACATCACATTTCCGACACTTGCTGGAAGATCATCCACACCTTCTATTGCAGCTGCCTGTTCAATTCTCACCGGCACATGGTCTGCACCAGCCTCCCATGCCATGCGAAGTCCCTCTCCCATAATGCCTGGAATAGCAAAATTAACATATCTTCTCCATGCTTATACCCGGTTTCATCCTCAATAAATTTTTTATTGCACCCGGCACCTCCTGTACAGACAATAGCGGCTTGCATGTAATCTCAATATCTTTTCCATCTTTGTC
>ENA-OQBV01001413-OQBV01001413.1-human-gut-metagenome-genome-assembly--contig:-NODE-1413-length-11842-cov-2.160905_pt1 | contig 11842 bp, 15 predicted proteins | sample MGYA00242750_ERZ504559 | MGnify/ENA primary metagenome ERZ504559 (study PRJEB26092, sample SAMD00036230) | human gut metagenome | host: Homo sapiens | study: EMG produced TPA metagenomics assembly of...
CAGATTTTTCTGAAATGTCCTTGTTGCAATCCAACATACTTTCTCATTTTTATTAGAACGAGAAATTTGCTTTTTATGTAAATCGACTGAGGGCATTTGGGTTCTATCAAAGATAGAAAGATAAATATGAGGCTCGTCAGCTTGTTGTTTAGTGTCTTTTGATTGTTCGGTTACAGCCAGGGCCGAGATTGGAAATATTGTTGCTAAGAAGAAGGTTAATTTTTTCATTTTTGATTCCTTTTTATGTAATAAGTTGGTTTTATTGAATAACCATCATTCCGATACATCCCATATCAGCTAACATCAAATTTGATTGCACCAAATAAAAAAGGATGGCTAATTTGATGAAGGTTGCTCAAATTTTACTAAAATTTGTACTTTCTTTTTCACCCAAACGGTGTCTTTCCAAACAAGTTCAGTTGGACTGATATTGACGTCATCTTGATTTTCAATAACAAATTTTGCACCCTGAATGGTAAAACCGACAGGCAACGAGCTGTTGATAATCCAACGTTCGACAGTACCGACTTTAGCTGAAACATCAACTCGACGCGGATCAAAACGTTGTTTGTTAATTAAGCCGTTAGTCACATCTAGTTCAAAGGTGCGTTCTTGGGCGATTTTACTTTCGAGCATAGCCGTGGCATCAGTATTGAATGACTCATTCATTTTTTTGCTGAATGCAGAGATTTCGCCTTGTGGGCGAAGTTCTAAAACGGTGTTATCTGCAAAATCATTACCTGAGCTGAACACATTTTTGATTTTGTCGAAGAAACCACGTTTAGCCCCAGAGATGAGCGATACGCCTTCTCCTTCACTTAAATTAACTAATACTTCAGCACGTTCCCCCCGGTGCAAGAATGAGAGAATTTATCGCTTTACCTTGAGGTAAAAAACCTAAATCTCGTGCAATGAGCAACATGTCTTGTTCGTTATCTAAACGCAGATCATAGGCTCTTGCCAATGAAGCATTGAGTAAGCGTAAACGCACCCAGCCGCGAGGGACGTCAAGATAAGGCGCTTCTTGTCCATTCACAAGAAGACGATTACCGCAAAGTGCGGTTGATTTTGCTTAAATAATTGTAATCCGTCGCTGTTAAATTCCATGTCTTGTAAGATTAATGGAATATCGTCCACGCCGTATTTATGAGGTAACTGAGATTTTAAGCTTTGATCATCTTCAATCAACCACATCCCGACGATGCCGCGATAAGTTTGATAAGCCGAGTTTGCCAGGGTGGCTGAGCGATACCAACAAGTCGCAGCAGGTTGGTCTATTGGGATAATCGGTGCCCAAGATTCCCTTTTTGAGGACTTTTGCAGCACCACCAAATAGTTCACCACTGGCTTGCAATCCTTGAATAGAGAGGGCAATGCTTTGTGGCAAATTGTTGTGAATAATTGAGTTTTGCCAAAAGACCCGATTTGATGCGAATAGTCGGCCCAAGATAATTGCCGTTAAAGCCCCAAACACTGACGCTATGGGAACCATCTAGGCTTATAGCCGGTTTCTTCCATATTAAGAATAATGGGGCGACCACGTTTCGTTTCCATCAACGGTGGAATGGTTAATTTTTCACGGGATGCCGCTAATGCCGATTGAGGTGTGGCAGCAAGTGCGGTTGAAATTGCGGTAGTTTTTAATAATTGGCGACGAGAAAGACGCAACATATTATTTTCCTTGTGCAATTTCAGCATCGAGTTCAGCGATGCGTTTTTCCATCAAATCGTGGCAGTAAGAGGCGAGTTCGCGTACATTGTCTTTTGTGTAGGATGAAGTATCAATCGGCTCCATCATTTCACAAATCACTTTACCATTATCCCAACGATTTAAATCAATTTTGTTATGGGTTGTCGAGCACACCACAGGCACGATTGGTACGCCAGCTGCAATCGCGGCATGGAATGCGCCTGTTTTGAATGGCAATAAACCACGACCACGGCTACGAGTGCCTTCAGGGAACATCCAAATTGACAGGTTATCTTTATTGATACGACGAGCAAGCTCAGTCATGGTGCTGTGTGCTTTAGAGCGATTTTCACGATCTAAGAAAATATTGCCCGTCACCCAATATAAAATGCCGAAAAAAGGAATCCAAATTAAGCTTTTTTTACCTACACTCACCGTGCGAGGTAATACCATGTAAGAGATGGTTACCATATCGAAATTATTTTGGTGGTTACCAATGTAAATACAACGTGGCATATTCTCTTTATTTTGTGGAAAACGATGTTCTACATTTAAGCCAAATAAAGGGTATAGACGACCAAACCAGCGAGCCATAACGCCCACATTACTTGGATTTTTGAAACGAATAAAGGAATAGATCGTACCGAGCACACAAATTAAAATACAACAAAGTACAACGATAAGAATTCTGGCGATTTTTAACATAGAAAATACCTAATTAAAATTTTTGGAAAGTATAGCAAATTACACAAAAATGTGTGCTAATCTAATGAAAAAAAATGACGGAATAGTTATGAAACCCATTTATTTTATTGCAGATCTTCATTTAAGCGAAGCGCATCCGGAATTAACCGCACTTTTTAACGATTTTATGCAAAACAAAGCACAAGAAGCACAAGCGGTTTATATTTTGGGGGATCTTTTTGATTTTTGGATTGGTGACGATGAAACGTCACCTTTAATCTCACAAGTAAAACAGTTGATTAAAAACCTGACAGAAAAGGGTATTGCTTGTTATTTCACTCATGGCAACCGTGATTTTCTCGTCGGGAAAAAATTTGCACAAGATTGTGGTTTAATGTTATTGCCTGACTATCATTGTGTTGATCTTTATGGTGTTAAAACCTTAATTTGTCATGGTGATACCTTATGTATTGATGATGTGAAATATCAACAATTTCGCCGAAAGGTGCATCAAAAATGGCGACAAAGATTGTTTTTATGCTTGCCATTAAAAGTGCGGTTAAAAATTGCAGAGAAAATTCGCGCTAAGAGTAAACAAGATAAGCAATATAAGTCACTGGATATCATGGATGTGAATTTAGCGTTTACGGCACAAACCGTAAAAGAATTTGGCGTAAATCGATTAATTCACGGTCATACGCATCGAGAAGCCATCCATCAGGAAAAAGGGTACACACGCATTGTGTTAGGCGATTGGCGAAAGGATTACGCCTCAATTTTGGAAGTGACAGAAAACGGTTATCGGTTTATTTAAACAAAAAGCACAGGATTAAACCTGTGCTTTTTTGTATTAAAACATGCTGATTTTCAACCGCACTTTATTCTACGGTTACCGATTTCGCTAAGTTACGAGGTTGGTCTACGTCGGTTCCTTTAATTAATGCCACATGGTATGACAATAATTGCATTGGAACAGTGTAGAAAATTGGCGCAATAATTTCATTCACTTTTGGCATGGTAATGATTTTCATACCTTCGCTTGGTGTGAAACCTGCTTCTTTATCGGCGAACACATAAAGCTGACCACCACGTGCACGCACTTCTTCAATGTTTGATTTCACTTTTTCAAGTAATTCATTGTTTGGTGCAACCACGATAACCGGCATATCCGCATCGATTAACGCTAATGGACCGTGTTTTAATTCACCCGCCGCATAAGCTTCAGCATGGATATAAGAAATTTCTTTTAATTTCAATGAAGCTTCCATTGCGATAGGGTAGAACTCACCACGACCTAAGAAAAGCGCATGGTTTTTCTCAGCGAAGTCTTCTGCTAACGCTTCGATATCTTTATCAAATGCAAGAGCTTTTTCAACTTCAGCCGGAAGTGATTGTAACGCTTTTACAATTTCTACTTCTTGTTCGTTTGAGATATTGCCTTTTACTTTACCAATTGCAGTGACTAACATTAATAATGCAGCCAACTGGGTGGTAAATGCTTTGGTTGATGCCACACCAACTTCAACGCCTGCACGAGTCATGAAAGCAAGATCCGATTCACGCACTAAAGATGAACTTGATACGTTACAGATCGTTAATGCTGCCATGTAACCTTTTTCTTTTGCAAGACGAAGTGCTGCAAGGGTATCCGCCGTTTCACCTGATTGAGAAATAGTCACTAACAAGCTATTTGGGCGAGTGACAAATTTGCGATAGCGGAATTCAGACGCGATTTCAACATCACAGCTTACTCCAGCAAGAGCTTCAAACCAGTAACGAGCGGTCATCCCTGCATTATATGAGGTACCACAAGCCACGATTTGAATGTGTTCAATTTTTTCTAAGATTTCTGCTGCGCCATTACCAATAGCATCGACAATCACGTTGTTATGGAGGATACGTCCTTCCATTGTGTTGATTAATGCATTTGGTTGCTCATAGATTTCTTTTTGCATGAAATGGCGGAATTTGCCTTTTTCGGCTGCATCATTTTCAAGGTTAGATTCGTGCACTTCACGTTCTACTTTCAGACCATTAGCATCGTAAATATCCACGGTACGACGTGTAATTTCTGCAATATCGCCCTCTTCTAAATAGATGAAACGACGAGTCACGCTTAATAATGCAAGTTGGTCCGATGCCAGGAAGTTTTCGCCAATCCCTAAACCAATCACTAATGGGCTGCCCGAACGCGCTGCAACTAAATGTTCTGGATGCTCGCGATCTAATACCACCATGCCGTATGCACCGGTAAGTTGTTTTACGGTTTTTTGTACGGCTTCAAGTAGAGTAGAGGCTGTACGCATTTCCCAATTTACAAGGTGAGCAATTACTTCAGTATCGGTTTGAGAATTGAATACATAGCCACGTGATTTCAATAATTCACGTAATTCTTCGTGGTTTTCGATGATGCCGTTATGGACAACAGCAAAGTTGCCCGAAGTATGCGGGTGAGCATTAGCTTCAGACGGTTCACCATGAGTTGCCCAACGTGTGTGTGCAATCCCTGTACCACCGATTAATGGTTTTACTGCAACCGCTTCATCAAGGGCTTTTACTTTACCTAAGCAGCGTACGCGGTGTAATTCATGGTTTGGATCCACAACGGCAACACCCGCTGAGTCGTAACCACGATACTCTAAGCGGTGTAAACCATTAATTAAAATTTCTGCTACATCGCGTTGTGCCACAGCACCAACAATACCACACATAGTTTTTCCTTATTTAATAAAATTAAAAGTCTTGTTTTTCTGACCGCACTTTATGTCACATCCACACAAATTACTTCCACGCCTTGCGCCACTATAGCTTCTTTGTCAGCCTGAGATAATTTGTTATCGGTAATCAGCACATCAATTTGCTGCCAGGTTAATTCCACATTTGGCATTTTTCTGCCAATTTTTTGTGATTCCACCATCACAATCACTTCACGAGACACTTCAGCCATCACTTGGCTTAAGCGAACCAACTCATTAAATGTTGTTGTACCACGTTCTAAATCAATGCCATCGGCACCAATAAATAATTGGTCAAAATCATAAGAACGTAGCACTTGCTCGGCAATATTGCCTTGGAAGGATTCGGAACGTGTGTCCCAAGTGCCTCCCGTCATTAAGAGCGTCGGTTCATTTTCGAGTGAATGTAATGCGGTGGCCACCGAAAGCGAATTCGTCATCACAACCAAGCCTTGCTTGCGATTAAGTTGTTTAATCAAGGCGGCGGTTGTGCTGCCACTATCCACAATAATGCGGTTGTGATCACGAATACGTTCTGCGGCAGCCTTTGCTAAGACTAACTTTCGTTGCGAAAGTTCATCATCTTGTTCTTCTTCGATGATTTCTTGTGGCATTAAAATTGCACCACCGTATTTACGAAGAAGGAAACCATTACTTTCTAATGCAGTGAGATCTTTTCGAATCGTCACTTCAGAGGTGTCAAATAACTGTACTAGCTGTTCTACACTGACTTCACCTTGTTCCTGCAGAAGTTGCATGATGGCATGTCTGCGTTGTTGGGTATTTCGGTGTTGAATGTTTCGTTTCATTATTTATATTCCGTAATAAGTTTCGGTTCGGAATTATATAAGCAAAATGATGATTGTAAAGCTAAAATTTAGGCAACAAAAAACCCTGACAAAGCAGGGTTCAATTAAAATTCGTTTTAAGACTAATTATTTGATTGCGTCTTTTAATGCTTTACCAGATACGAATGCAGGAACTTTAGATGCTGCGATTTTGATTTCCGCACCAGTTTGTGGGTTACGTCCAGTACGAGCTGCACGTTTATTTACTTTAAATGTACCAAAACCGATTAACTGAACTGGTTCACCTTTTTTAAGGCTACCAGTGATAGCAGCTAAAGTAGCTTCTAATGCAGCTTTAGCTTGTTTTTTATTTAATTCAGCAGCACTTGCAATTGCATCGATTAAATCTGTTTTGTTCATAAATTTGTACCTTTTGTTAAATTAAAATTTGACTCTGTTAAGTAAGAGGCCTGTAACCAACTATGGCTTAAGAAAGGATAATCTAACTTTCTAGGAAATAAAAGCACGATTTGCAAAAATTGTGATAAATCTCACGTTATTGCTCAATTTTTATACCAATATTGGAGATTCCCTCCTGTTTGATCTCATTTCGGAGAGATAAAATTAAGTCTACATCGCGTTTTTCACAGTCTTTGAGTAATCGATAGATTTGCCATTGAAGGTCAAGTTCTTCTTCAATTTCTTCACGGGTTTTTAGTTCTGCTTCGGAAAGATCACGATTTTCTTGTGTTTCTAACAAAGAACAAACTGTGCCTAGTGAAATTTGGCTGATTTGAATCGCTTTTTCTAATGTTTCGCCTGCAATAATAGCATGCAACAATTCACCTAACGCTTCACAAGCATCGAGGGCGGGCACCACACCAAAGAAGTCGTAATCATTCACATTAGGAATAATTTCTTCGAGCTTCTCTAATTGGTTTTCGAAATTGATTTTCGCCCCTTTAACGGTTAGAAATTCCCACACTAAGTTTAAAATGTTGTGATAGGTCTTTTCTGCTTGCTCCTGTTCTGTCATTTGACAAACAGGGCAAAGTTCGGTGCCATGCGTTCGCATAAGCAGGCCATAAAGGTTAGATGTTTGCCAGCTTTCAACATTTTCGAGACGCTTGTGAATCGGATTTCGCATTTTCTTCTCGCTTATTTATGATAGGCTTTAGAGAACTCATGGATAGCATCCACGAAGATTTTTGGCGCACTTTCCGGCACATCTTGGTGAATACCATGACCTAAATTAAATACATGTCCACTGCCTTGCCCAAAATCAGCTAAAATTGACCGCACTTCTTGCTCAATACGCTCTGCAGGTGCATATAACACGCTTGGATCCATATTGCCTTGTAGCGCTACTTTATGACCTACACGCGCTTTTGCATCTGCCAAATTAACTGTCCAGTCTAATCCTAGCGCATCACAGCCTGTATTAGCCATGGCTTCTAACCATAAACCGCCGCCTTTTAGTAAATAAAGTCACGGGCACTTTACGGCCATCATGTTCACAAATTAAACCATCGACGATTTTATGCATATATTGTAGAGAGAAGTCTTAAATTATTCACGATGACCTAACACTCCGCCCCAAGTATCAAATACCATCACCGCTTGTGCGCCGGCTTTGATTTGCGCGTTTAAATATAAAATGACGGAATCCGCCACTTTATCTAATAAAAGATGCAAGGTTTGCGGTTCGGCATACATCATTTTTTTGATTTTATTGAAGGTTTTGCTGCTACCACCTTCAACCATATACGTTGCCAGTGTCCACGGGCTACCAGAGAAACCAATCAGTGGCACTTCGCCTTTTAGTTCGCGACGAATTGTGCGCACCGCATTCATCACATATTGAAGTTCGCCTTCAGGGTCAGGAATCGGTAAATTTTCGACCGCACTTTTATTTTTAATTGGATGAGCAAATTTCGGGCCTTCACCAGCACCAAAACTTAAGCCTAAGCCCATTGCATCAGGAATAGTTAAAATATCTGAGAACAAAATGGCAGCGTCTAAAGCATAGCGACGAAGTGGCTGTAAGGTGACTTCGCAAGCTAAATCCGCATTACGGCAAAGAGACATAAAATCGCCCGCTTCTGCACGTGTTGCTTTATATTCAGGCAAATAGCGTCCCGCTTGGCGCATCATCCATACGGGTGTCATATCCACTGGTTCACGTAATAAGGCTTTTAAATAACGATCATTTTTTAATTCAGACATGGACTTTCCTTTATTTATTTTGTTCCGCTTTGCAAAGCTCAAGCGTAGCATTAATTAATTTGAGTGCGATAGTACCTGTTGGCGGTAATTCTGGCAAGGGGGCAGCGCTAGAAAACCATTGTGCATCATGTAGTTCTGTTTCTTGCAGTTGAATTTCTCCGCTGTCGTAATCAGCTAAAAAGCCCACCATTTGTGAATTAGGGAATGCCCAAGGTTGACTACCGAAATAGCGAATGTTTTTAATACGAATCCCCGTTTCTTCAAAGACTTCGCGACGAACGGCATTTTCGAAGGTTTCACCCACTTCCACAAAACCGGCTAGCGTGGTGTAAATACCAGCTTTGCCTGGTGTGTAATGGCGTTTATGGTTGGCTAATAAAATCTCTGTGCCACGACGAACGGCGACAATAATCGAAGGGCAAATAACTGGGTAAGTACGATAGCCACAACTTGTGCATTGAACCGCAAGCTCATCGTGAGTTTGTTCCGCTTTTTGACCGCACTTTCCGCAGAATTGGTGGGTTTTCAGAAAATGATTGATTTCCACGCCTCGGCTTAATAAATGAAAATCTTCAGTCAGTAAGGACAACAAACTTCGTAAGGAAAGATATTCTCGTTCATCTTGCTCATTTTCTGCCACAAGCCATAAAGGTTGTGATTTCCATTTCCCGAGCAACATTGCTTTTTGTGTTGTGAGGCCGAGTTCCTTTGCTGATCCGAAAGGCAGATCATTTTCCTGCCAATAAATCATCGATCCTTTGGTGAACAGCCAATATCCCTGATCTTCGGGCTGAATTGCTTTCATATTTTTCTCTTTTTGTTTCAAAAGTGCGGTCATTATAAAAGGGATTTTTCGGAAAAACGAATTTAATTTATGTGATAAAAATGGCTAGTCAGTTTTCGTTGTGCTACAGTAGCAACCTGTTTTTCTTTTAAAATTGGGAATGCAAAATGTCTTTTTTCTCTTTTGCTTTTTTAGAAAATGCGATGTCTTTTCAAGGTTATCTTAAATATATCGCCATTTTTGTCTCGCTAGGTGCATTGCTTGTGGTAACAAGCTTATATTTGCGTCATCGGTTACAAACCAAATATCGTGATCTCAGTATTATTTTCCTTTTATTAATCATTTTCTTGCTCGGTGTGCAATATAACCAATATGAGCGAAGTGAAGTCTATGCAGCTGATACCTCTCGCGTGGTGACATTTTTAAATTCGGTGAAAGACAGTCAAAATTTGCAGAAAGAAGATATTCGTACCAATAGCCGTACATTAACGAACGGCATGATTTTAAATATTCGGGATCAGTATTTCGAAGTCCATTTTAATAATGATTTTTCAGCGTATACCTTATCCCCAATTAACTTAGTAAACCCGAATGTTACTGTGATTGATAAGGAGGATAAATAATGGATGGCTACACATTATTAGGCTTGAAATTGGCCATGGGTATTATTGGACTGGTACTCCAAATTAACTTAATGGGAAAAGGTAACCTTGCACCGACCTCCGCGATGGATCAGGTACAAAACTATGTGCTAGGTGGCATTATTGGTGGTGTGATTTATAGCGATAGTATTGGGGTATTCCAGTTCTCTCTCGTGCTCGTGCTTTGGACATTATTGGTTTTTACCCTCCGTTTTATCAAAAATCATAACAAATTAGTTAAATCTTTGATTGATGGTAAACCTGTTTGGGTGATTTCAAACGGTAAGGTCAAAACCGCTGAATGTATGAAAAACGGTATTGCTGCCCATGACCTCATGTTTAAGTTACGTGCAGCCGGTATCTATGAAATCAAAACGGTTAAACGTGCGGTATTCGAACAAAATGGGCAACTCTCGATTATTCAATACGGCGATGATAACTTACGTTATCCATTAATTGTTGATGGACAATTAGATGATGATATTTTAGACATTATTGATCGTGATGAAGAATGGGTTAAAGCCGAGTTAGAAAAACAGAACCTAACAGTTGAGCAAGTGTATATTGGCGAATATTTGAATGGTCAGTTAGTGGCACATTCATATGAAAACAAATAAAAGAGACCGCACCTTAAAAGTGCGGTCTTTTTTTATTAAATATTTAAACCTACAAATTATTATTTTGTGCGATTTAGTAATTAACTTTAATTTTTTTTTAATTGTAGATTTTAATACTTAAAATTATAATAGCTTTGGATTTTTATTATTACTTTTATTTCCTAAGGAACCTATCTTATGAACATTCAAAAAACAATGCTCGCTACAGCGCTATTAGCTTTTTTAACTGGTTGTGGAAGTAGTGGCGGTGGCTCTAGCCAACCGACATCAAATAATGAAGTTAAAAATGATCAAGCAACACAAGCTCAAGTAGAGAAACAGAAAAACGAAGTTCAAGCGTTAAAAACTCAATTAGCCCAAGCACAATCAAATCAAAAGCAAATTGAAGAAAAATTAAAATTAGCGGAACAAAGTCATAAAAAAGATCTGTCTTCTGCAAAAGCTAATCTTGCTTCAGCACAAGATAATCTGAATAAGGCACAAGCAGCCTTAAAACAAGCGGAATTTCAATCAGCGGTAAGCCAAAAAGAAAGAGATTCGCTACAGAAACAATTGCGTCAAGCCGAACAAGATTTATCTAAGGCTCAACAGGAAAAATTATTAGCTGAAAAAGAGCTAAGTAATAAACTTACTGAAGCCAATAAGCTTATGAGCCGTAAAGAGGTGTTAGATTTTGCTTTACATAATGGATTGCATACTCAGGATTCAGAAGAGTTTGCAGATGATTTCCAAAATAAACCAAAATCCTATGTTATCGATCAATTACTTGATGTCCATAAAATCATTGCCATTAAAAATTTAGCAAGAAGATATGGTTTGCCTGAAGCTGATGTGCGTCAATTTGCTAAAGAGAATAAAAATAAAACATTAGAGGAATCAACTAAACTTCTGGATAGTAAAAAAGAAGAAATTGCCCAAAAACGTGAAGCACTTAACAAAGAAGTATTTGAACTAGCTAAAGCAAAAGGTTTAGAGGAGTGGGAAGCTCGTAATTTTGCTTATGGCAGACATCATTCAGATAAAGCGGGAGCGTTAGAGGACTTAAATAAATATCTTACTGAAAAAGCGGAAAGAGAAAATAAAATTAATGAATTAATTAACCTTGCTAAAGAAAAAGGATTGGAGGAGTGGGAAGCTCGTAATTTTGCTTATGACAATCTTAATAATGATCGAGAACAAGTGCAAAAGAATTTGGCTCAAATTGAAAATAGAAAAAGCGTTATTAAGGAATTGACTAAGTTAGCTAAGGAGCATGGTTTAACAGATATTGATGCTAATAGATTTGCTAATGAAAATGTAGATAAGGAAAGTTCAACTATATTAGAACATCTGGAAAAATTTATCATGGATAGTGCAGTTGAACAAGCTAATGAAATTAAGCTTAAAGTTGGAGATAATATACCACAAGGGTTTACACCAAAATATGATGATAAAACTCAATCAATATATAATCAACAGGCAAAAGAAATTGGTAAAGAAAGAACATATAAAGATATTTATAATCAAAGATACTCAATTGTTGCTGCAAAATATGAAAGCTATGATAACTCTCAGAACCCAGAATCATCTGGGGTAGATTATAGTTTAAGTATACAACCTATAAGCGGAAGATTTGGGGGATTTGAAACTAAAATACTACCAACAGAAGGGAGTGCAATATATCAGGGGAAAGCATTT
>ENA-OQBV01001425-OQBV01001425.1-human-gut-metagenome-genome-assembly--contig:-NODE-1425-length-11724-cov-2.387255_pt1 | contig 11724 bp, 14 predicted proteins | sample MGYA00242750_ERZ504559 | MGnify/ENA primary metagenome ERZ504559 (study PRJEB26092, sample SAMD00036230) | human gut metagenome | host: Homo sapiens | study: EMG produced TPA metagenomics assembly of...
GGTACGATCCGCGCTATTTTAGACGGAACAGTTTTCCGTGCTCCGATTGTTGTAAAAGGAATTGAGCCTTGTGTAAAAAGCTGGAAGAAGCCAATTACGATCGCAAGACATGCATATGGGGATGTGTATAAAGGATCCGAGATGAAGATTCCGGGTGCTGGAAAAGTGGAGCTGGTCTACACAGCAGAAGACGGAACGCAGACAAGAGAGCTGGTTCATGAGTTTACAGGCGCAGGAATCGTACAGGGAATGCATAATGTCAATGAGTCGATTGAAAGTTTTGCAAGAAGCTGTTTCAATTATGCACTGGACACAAAAACAGGATCTCTGGTTTGCAACAAAGGATACAATTTCCAAGAAATATGACCATACATTTAAAGATATTTTCCAGGAAATCTACGATGCAGAATATGATGAGAAGTTTAAAGCAGCGGGAATCGAATATTTCTATACATTGATTGATGATGCCGTAGCGCGTGTGATGAAATCAGAGGGCGGATTTATCTGGGCATGTAAGAACTATGACGGTGATGTGATGAGCGACATGGTGTCTTCAGCATTTGGTTCTCTTGCAATGATGACATCGGTATTGGTTTCTCCGGAAGGGTATTATGAGTATGAAGCGGCACATGGTACGGTACAGCGTCATTATTACAAGCACTTAAAAGGGGAAGAGACTTCTACAAACTCTGTGGCAACGATCTTTGCATGGTCCGGAGCGCTGAGAAAACGCGGAGAGCTGGATGGAAACAAAGAATTGATGGAGTTTGCTGACAGACTGGAAAAAGCTACGATCGATACGATTGAGGCAGGAGAGATGACAAAAGATCTGGCACTGATCACAACAATTGAGAATCCGACAGTCTTAAACAGTGAAGGATTTATCAAAGCAATCGCGAAGAGATTGTAAAAGAAAATAGAAAAGTGGGGTGAAAAATCTTACATCGGATTTTTCACCCCGTTTTTTATACCCCGGGTGAGAGAATGATCACGAGATAAAACAGGGCAAAAAAACAATTTTGTAAAGTATGTATTTTTTTATATAATAAAATGAAAAGATTTGTAACGTTTTAGAATGTGAGCAGTTATTAAGGTGAAAGGAGGGGGAGATGTGGAGTTCGAAAAAATATATCAGCTGTATTTTCGGGAAGTTTTTCTATATGTTCGCAGCCTGACGCCGGATGAAGTGACAGCAGAAGAAATTGCGCAGGAGACGTTTGTAAAAGCATTAAAATCTCTGAATCAATTTGACGGGAGAAAGGATATCAGAGCCTGGCTTTTTACAATTGCGAAGAATACATATTTTAGCTACTGCAGACGAAAAAAGCATGATGCAGATTGGACAGAGTATGAAAACATAGTAGATGTAGGAGTTCATTTTGCAGAAAATCTGGTGAATGAAGAAAAGGCATTTTTGATTCACAAGTTCCTTCACAATATGGAAGAACCATATAAAGAAGTGTTTAATTTGCGGGTGTTTGGAGAACTTTCTTATGAAAAAATCGGAACATTATTTCAAAAAAGTTCCGGCTGGGTGAGAGTTACTTTTTATAGAGCGAAAAAGAAAATTGAAGAGTATATGGAGGAGCAGGGATATGAGTAAAATCAGTTGTAATGTAATACAGGATATCATGCCGCTGTATGTAGATGAAATTGTGAGTGAGGATACAAAGAAGCTGGTAGAAGAACATTTGAAGGAATGTGAAGACTGCAGAAAAGAAATGGAAAAAATGCGGGCAAAAATAATATTGCCGAATAAGAAAAAAATCAATCAGGCAGAAAAAGAACTGTTTCAGAAATTAAAACACAGATTGAATCAACCGTAGGATCGCAGCAGCAATACTTGGGGCGATTCTTGTGTGCGCCCTTCTGGCAGGAGTTTATACAATTCTGGTGCTTCCGAAAGAGCCGATCCCGTTTGATCCACAGAAAATGGAAGTGGAAATAGTCGGAGAGGATGCCTATTTATCCTATGCAGGAAGTGATTCGGCAGGCTCTGTTTTTTGTAACCCTGTAACAGTGGGAGAGGGAGCAGAAAAAAGGGGAAATTGCAATGGTTTATTTAAATCGAAACCTGTGGTCCACATATATACAACCTCATTTTGCAAGAGCAGAACGAAGATGAGATGATCTATCTCGGAAAAGCTTGCGGATATGGATATCATATACTATGGAAAGTTTGATGTGGAAAATTTTTATGAAAAAATACCGGAGATATTAAAAGAAATGACTCCTATCTGGAAGAAGTGATATTAGAAAATGAATGGAAAGGACTCGCAGATTATTCTGCGAGTTCTTCCCATTTTTCGTACAGTTCTTCCAGTTCGGTATTGTTTGCATCTTTTTCCAATGCAAGTTCCTGACATTTGACAGAATTGGATAGACTTCTTCCTGCGTCATCAGCTCGTCGATTTCCACATTTCGTTCTTCCAGAACAGCAATTCGGTCTTCCGTCTTTTCAGTTCATTTTTCGTTTCGTTCTTTGCCTGCAGTTCCTTTGTTCCTGCCAGCTTAGTTTGGAGTCTGAAGGTGTCGATTCGGTGGTATTTTGAGGAACTGTCTGATCAGCAGCCGGGGTGGCGTATGCGGCGGTCAGTTCTTCTTTTTCTCCAGATAGTAATCATAGTTTCCGATATAATTGACAAAAGTCTGGTTGACCAGTTCCAGAATCCGGGTGGCAGTCTGGTTGATAAAGTACCGGTCATGGGATACGTACAGAACCGTGCCGGTATATTCGTTGAGTGCCTGCTCCAGAATTTCTTTGGAAGTAATATCCAGGTGGTTGGTCGGCTCGTCAAGAATCAGAAAATTGGCTTCTGAAAGCATCAGTTTTGCAAGAGAGACACGTCCTTTTTCTCCACCGCTTAAATCCCGGATCAGCTTGTAGACATCGTCTCCGGTAAACTGAAATGCTGCAAGAGTGTTTCGGATCTGCGTATTGGTGAGTGTCGGATAATCGTCGGAAATCTCGTCGAAAATAGTTTTTTCATTGTGCAGCACATGATGTTCCTGATCGTAGTATCCGATCTGAACTTTAGAACCCAGTGTAAAACTTCCGGAATCCGGTTCTACGACCTGATTGAGTATTTTCAAGAGTGTTGTTTTTCCGGTTCCATTGTCTCCGATGATCGCTACGTGCTCTCCGCGCTTGATTTCAAAGCTGATATCATGGAATAACACCTGACTGTCAAAACGTTTCCCCGAGGGATTCGATACTTAAAACGTCATTTCCACTGACTTCGGAAGGTTCCAGTGTAAAGTGCATCTCTCTTGCCGCTTCTGCGGGTCTTTCGACAGGTGTGATTTTGGAGAGCATTTTTTCCCTGGCTTTCCGCGCGTTTGATTGATTTTTCACGGTTGAAAGAGCGCAGTTTTCAATGGCTGCTTCCTGATGCTTGATTTCACGCTGCTGGTTTAAATATTCTTTGAGCTGCGCATCCCGGATCATCTGTTTTTTCTGTGCATAGTCTTTGTAATTGCCGGTATACATGCGTACAGAGCCGTTTTCAATCTCGATGACCTTTGTCACAACGCGGTTTAAGAAAAACCGGTCATGGGAAACAATCAGAACTGCACCCGGATAGTTCAGAAGATACGTCTCCAGCCAGCTGATGGAGTTCAGATCCAGGTGGTTGGTCGGTTCGTCCAACAACAGGATATCTGGTTTTGTGAGCAAAAGTTTTCCGAGAGATACCCTGGTTTTCTGACCGCCGGAAAGGGTGTCTGTGGGTTTTGAGAATTCTTCTTCTGTAAAGCCAAGACCTTTTAAAACACCGGTGATCTCACTTTCGTAGGCGTAACCGTTTTTCGATTCAAATTCTGACATCAGCCGGTTGTAAGTGTTTAAACGGTTTGTCAGTTCCTCTCCGGAAAGAGATTTTAACTCCAGTTCGATGGCGCGGATCTGGGCCTCCAGAGCGATAATATCAGATTTTGCAGTTTTTAGTTCTTCATAGATCGTGTTTGTAGTATCCAGATTCTGATGCTGGGCAAGATAGCCAAGCGTCTTTCCTTTTGTCAGAATAACGTCTCCTTCATCCAGAGGCAGTTCTCCTACGATCATTTTGAAGATTGTTGATTTTCCTGCACCGTTGACGCCGACAAGTGCAGCTTTTTCACGGTCTTCTACATGAAAAGAGCCATCCCGGACAATGAGATGGTCGCCGAATGATTTATTTAAATTATGACATGCGAGTATCATGAAATTCCTCCTGTATTTTGACAATAACTGATTATTTCGAATCATCACCATTTCATTATAACGAAAACACGGCAAAATACAATATAAAAGTTTGACTTATCTTTCACAATTCTATATAATAAGAAAAGATTAAAATTGGAGGGTACAATCAGTGGAAGAAAGAAAAATATCCCGTGCAGTTATCAGCAGGCTCCCCAGATATTATAGATACCTTGGAGATTTGATGGAAGATCAGGTGGAGAGGATCTCATCCAACGATCTAAGTAAGAAGATGCATGTCACGGCATCCCAGATTCGACAGGATCTCAATAATTTCGGGGGATTCGGGCAACAGGGATACGGGTATAATGTAAAATATTTATATACGGAGATCGGCAAGATTCTCGGACTGGACAGAAGCCACAATTTCATTATCATAGGTGCAGGTAATCTGGGACAGGCTCTTGCTAATTATGCCTCTTTTGAAAAAGGCGGATTTATTTTAAAAGGACTTTTTGATGTGAATCCCCGGCTTGAAGGAGTTGCCATCCGCGGAATTCCGGTACGGATGATGGATGAGCTGCAGGAATTTCTTCAGAACAATGAGATTGAGATTGCAGCACTGACGATTCCAAAATCGAAAGCAAAAGAAGTTGCAGAGTTATTAGTGGACAATGGAATCCAGGCTATCTGGAATTTTGCACATACAGATCTGAATCTGCCAAAAGATGTGATCGTAGAAAGCGTACATCTTTCAGACAGTCTGATGAAGCTGTCATATAATGTCAGTCGTCACCGGGAAGAACAAAACAAGTAAGAATAACTCAGTTCATGTGCAAAGGCGTGTGGTCGGAAAATATCTGGCTGCACGTCCTTTCTTTTCAGGAGCAGAAGGGAGATCGGGTATGAGATATTTACCAGACGGAGCGTGGATGCAGAGAGCGGATGAATATACGATTCAAAAGATCGGGATTCCTTCTCTGGTATTGATGGAGCGGGCAGCTCTGAAAACAGTGGAAGTGATGAAAGAGAAAGGAATCAGTCTGGATCACTGTCTTGTTGTGTGCGGAAGTGGAAATAATGGTGGAGATGGATTCGCCGTTGCAAGACTTCTTTATCTGGAGGGAAAAGATGTGTGTGCGGTTTTTGCAGGGAAAGAAACATCCATGAGTGAAGAATGCAGACAGCAGAGGCAGATCGCATCCAATCTGGGTGTTTCCGTTGTCACAAACATTCCCCCAAAAGAATATACTGTTGTCATAGATGCTGTGTTTGGTGTAGGTTTAAGCAGGACGATCGAGGGGCATTATAAAGATGTGATCGAAGAAATGAACCAGATACATGCAGAGAAAGTGGCAATCGATATTCCGTCAGGAATCAGCTCTTTTGACGGACAGGTGCTGGGAACGGCATTTCATGCGGACTTGACAGTTTCTTTTGCATGTGAGAAACTGGGAACTGTTTTGTTTCCGGGATCCGATTATGCGGGCGAGGTAATCCCTGTGGAAATCGGGATCGGGACAAAACTTTTTGAAGAAAATCCGGAAGTCTGTTACACATTGGAAAAATCGGATCTTTTCAAATTTCTTCCGGATCGGAAAAAGAATTCCCACAAGGGAAGTTATGGAAAGATTCTGATGATCACGGGCAGTAAGGGGATGTCTGGTGCGGCATACTTAAGTGCACGTGCAGCTTATATAAGTGGTGGCGGTCTGGTACAGATCTATACAGAAGAATCGAACCGGACGATTTTGCAGCAGCTCTTACCGGAAGCAATCGTATCCACCTATACAGAATATGAGGAAGAAAAACTGCAAAGTCTTTTGAAGTGGGCAGATGTAATCTGTATCGGATGCGGACTTGGAAAAAGCAGGACCGCCGGGCAGATACTTTCTTATTTGATGAAATATGCAGAGGTCCCATGTGTGATCGATGCAGACGGTTTGAATCTTTTGGCGGATCATATGGAACTTCTTCCAAAAGAAAAAAAGCCATTTGTACTGACACCACATATGAAAGAAATGGCAGGACTTTTGGGGTGTACCATCCCGGAACTTGGGAAAAACAGATTTGCTGCGTTAAAAGAATTTACAGACAGCTATGGTGTTGTTTGTGCACTGAAGGATGCACGTACGCTTGTGGCAGGAAAAGACCGGCAGATGTTTCTGAATACTGCTGGAAACAGTGCGATGGCAAAGGCCGGTTCCGGCGATGTGCTTGCCGGAGTGATCACAGGGCTTCTGGCGCAGCATATGAAAGTGTATGAAGGGACTGTGCTGGGAGTGTATCTTCATGCCTGTGGAGGAGATGCAGCCAGAGAGAGGAGAGGCGCTTACAGCGTTCTGGCAGAAGATCTGACAGAGGGGATCGCAGCTTGTATCAAAAAGACAGAAAAGGGGAGATAATGATGGAAAAACACAGCAGAGTGTATGCAGAGATTGATCTGGATGCAATTTCATATACATGGAACAGATGAAAAGAGGGTTGGAGAAGGCGCAAAATTTATTGCCGTAGTGAAAACAGACGGATATGGACATGGTGCGGTTCCGATTGCCTGTATGCTGGATGACGATCCGGATGTATGGGGCTATGCGACTGCGACTCTGGAAGAAGCAGTGGAGCTTCACAGAGCGGGAATTCAAAAACCGACGATGGTGCTGGGATGTGTATTCCCGGATCAGTATGAAGAAATGATAAAAGAAGAGGTGCGCGCCACAGTATACACACTGGATATGGCACAGGAGATTTCGAATCTTGCCCGAAAGTTGGGGAAAACAGCGTATTTTCATATCAAGATCGATACAGGGATGGAACGGCTCGGATTTCCGGCAACAGAGGAGAGCGCAGATCTGATCGGGCAGATTGAAAAACTTCCAAATGTATGCCTGGAAGGAATGTTTACGCATTTTGCAAAAGCAGATGAGCTGGATAAAACATTTTCAGAAGAGCAGTACAGAAAATTTGTATGGATGAGAAATGAGGTTGAAAAGCGGGGGATTTCGATTTCGCAATACCATTGCGATAACAGCGCGGGAATCATTGATTTTCCACAGTGGAAACAAAATCTGGTCCGTGCGGGAATTGCGTTGTACGGACTGTATCCGTCAGAGGAAGTAAAAAAAGAGACTGTGGACTTAAAGCCGGCACTTCGCCTGGTCAGCCACGTCAGCTTTGTGAAAGAAGTAGAGCCGGGAGCTTCCATCAGTTACGGAGGGACTTTTACGGCAGATAAGAAAATGAAAGTGGCTACCATTCCGGTAGGATACGGGGACGGTTATGCGAGAGGCTTATCTAATCGCGGAGAAGTCCTGATCCGTGGGAAAAGAGCACGGATACTGGGACGTGTCTGTATGGATCAGTTTATGGTAGATGTGACTGATATTCCGGATACTGTATTTATGGATGAAGTCGTTCTGATCGGAAGAGACGGAGACGATGAGATCACGGTGGAGGAACTTAGCGAGATCTGCGGTCGTTTCAATTATGAATTTGCTGCTGTCTTGGAAAAGAATTCCCCGGGTTTATAGGGAAGCAACCTTTGGAAAATAAATGTCAGTTGAATACATCCGATAAAAGCGGGAATACTCAAGTATACTTCCCTGAGGGGGAGAAAATTGAAGTATAAGAATCGGAGTGTGAATAGAACGTGACAGTCAGACGAGGGGATATTTATTATGCGGATTTAAGTCCGGTGATCGGTTCAGAACAGGGCGGTGTGCGGCCGGTGCTGGTTATCCAGAATGATGTGGGAAATAAGCACAGTCCTACAGTGATCTGTGCAGCGATCACATCCAGAATGAACAAAGCAAAGCTGCCTACACACATTGAAATCAGTGCAAAAAAATACCGGCTTGTGAAAAATTCAGTGGTACTTCTGGAGCAGATCAGAACATTGGACAAAAAGCGGCTGAAGGAGTATATCTGCCATGTGGACGGAACATTTATGGAAGAAGTCAATGAAGCGATCCGCATCAGCCTGGAACTTCCTACATAACGGAAATGGGCGGGAAATGTCAGCGTTACAACTTTACAGAACGAAAAAAGAGTGATAAAATGGAACAACGAGTTTATGAGATAAAAGGAGAATTGAGCAATGTCAGGACATTCAAAATTTGCAAATATTAAGCACAAAAAAGAGAAAAATGATGCAGCAAAGGGAAAGATTTTTACGAAGCTTGGTAGAGAGCTTGCGGTTGCAGTAAAAGAAGGCGGCGGTCCGGATCCGGCAAACAACAGCCGTCTGCGTGATGTGATCGCAAAGGCGAAAGCAAACAACATGCCGAATGATACGATCGACAGAAACATCAAGAAAGCGGCAGGAGAAGGTTCTGGAGACAACTACGAACACATCACGATACGCAGGGATACGGGCCAAACGGAACAGCGATCATTGTAAAGACACTGACAGACAACAAGAACCGTACTGCATCCAACGTAAGAAATGCATTCACAAAAGGAAGCGGAAATGTAGGAACACCGGGATGCGTCTCTTTTATGTTTGATGAAAAGGGACAGATCATCGTTGCAAAAGAAGACTGCGATATGGATGCAGATGAACTGATGATGATGGCTCTGGACTTTTGGGGCGGAAGATTTTTCAGAAGAAGAGGAGAGTTTTGAGATTCTGACTGCTCCGGAAGATTTCAGTGAAGTGCGCCTGAAATTAGAGGAAGCAGGAATCGTCATGGCAGATGCGGAAGTGACGATGATCCCGCAGACTTATGTGGAGCTGACAAGTGAAGAGGATATCAAAAATATCCAGAAAACACTGGATCTTCTCGATGAGGATGATGATGTTCAGGACGTGTACCACAACTGGGATGAGTAAGCACACCTTACATAGATTTTAAATAGTGATAATGAAACCATAATAAACATACATTAGAATGGTATCAGAAGTTGTTTATCAATGGTTTGGAGGTATCACTATGGTAAAAGAAAGAAGAAAATCTGTACCAGTGATGATATACGGGACAAAAGTATAACTTCAGTTACGAATATACGAAAACAGCAATTATGCTTCAGATAAATAACTCTGAGTACGTCGTGTTTATTGTTATAGACATGACAGAAAGGAGTTATTTTTTTATGCAATTGACGGATGTTTTGGAAGAATTTATATTCGACTGTAAATTGAGACGGATGAGTGAAAGGACGATCAAAGGGTATAAAAATAATAATTTAAGATTTATCACATTTATCCGGAATGAATATCAAGTCAGTGAGTTAGAAAAGGTTCATTGCAAGCTAATCAAGGCTTATCTGGAACAGCTATCTTCTTTAGGAAGAATGCCAAGCTACATCAATGGAATTATAAAAAGTATGAGGGCGTTCTATCGGTATTGTATAGATGAAGAGTATCTATTCAATAATCCAATGGATAAAGTTAAATTCCAGAAGGAGCCTATGACACTTATTACTACTTTTAATAATAACGAAGTTAAGAAGATGGTAGTGTATTACAGTGGGAGCAGATATTTGAGTATTAGAAATAAACTGATTATGATCACTCTTTTTGATACAGGGATAAGAAATTCTGAATTATGCAATTTGTTATTAACGAGTATTCGTGAGGAATATATTATGATTATGGGGAAAGGAAAAAAAGAACGGGTTGTTCCAGTTTCTCCGATATTAAACAAAACATTGATTAAATATAAGCGTGTAAGAGCAGAATACATAAAAGACAAATTTGCTTATCAAACAGAATATTTATTTCTATCACAAAATGGAAGAAAACTTACACCGGAGGCAGTTGAAAAGATTGTAGGAGATTGTGCAAAAGCTTGTAAGGTCAGAAAACATATTCGAAGTAGTCCACATACATGTCGGCATTATTTTGCGCAGGCACAGTTGAAGAATGGATGTGATCTATATACCCTGTCCCGATTACTGGGGCATAGTAATATCAATATTACTAAAATTTACCTGCAGTCTCTACAAGATGAAGATGTACTTGAATTAGGGGTAAAAACAAGTCCATTGATGAATTTGTAAAAGACGTTGTGAAATATACATATGGAAGGTGAATGTGAGAATGGAAGATAGATTTAGAGAACTGGTAAAATCTGCTGCCGATATTTTAAAAGAGGTTAGCGTGCAGAAGTTTCTATCAGAGGATAGGGAATACCAAAAGGATGTGGAAGAACTGAATGAAGTGGAACAAGCATATATGGAATTATATCTGTCAGAGGAACAGCGTCTGATCTGTGACAAGTTATTATTCTATAAGGACAGGGCAGATTATGAATATGGAATTAATGCTTATATAGCTGGATTATATGATGCCTTTAGGTTGATGGAATTATTTAGCGTAGAAGAGATAAAATGCAAATAGAGAGATAAATAAGAGCATAGAAAAGGGCAGTGGAGTGATTGAGTCATATCAATACATTCTGCTGCCCTATTTTTTTACCTATGTTTCATAGCTTTTATCAGATTTTTGAGTGCTGTGATTTCTTCTGGTGTCAATCCAGACAAGTCAATTTCCTGTCGGTTATCCATTCCAAGCAGATAGTCTGTACTGACTTTAAAGATTTTTGCGATATTGATTAAAACATCGTAAGAAGGGAGTCTCAGACCAGTTTCGTATGCGCTGATCACAGATTTTGTCAGACCCAATTTTTGAGCCAGTTGTACTTGTGTAAAGTTGTGCTGTATCCGTAAAGTTTTCAATGTCATACCAAAGTCAACCATTTCAATACCTCCATAAGAAGTAGTTTACTATATAATATGACTTTGATAGGTGGAAAAAGTACTCGATTAGTTGACTTTGGAAAGTGGATTTCTTATAATTGAATTGATTGTGGTGTAGGGATAGAGATTTAGGAGAGAAAGTTATGGGAAAGAAGAGTAGGAGGGAATGTGTATGGCATTGATTCAGTGTCCGGAATGTGGAAAGGAAGTAAGCGATAAAGCGAGGAAATGTCCTCATTGTGGATATCCTCTGGAGGATATTGATTTTGAAAAAGAGGAAGTTGCAGAAGAAACACCTATTGAAACTGTAGGTGATCACATTTCAAAAGAAGTTGTAGAAGAGAAAATAGTCAAGGAAAAGAAACCAATTCCTAAGAAAGTAATCATAGGTATTATTAGTGGCGTGGTAGTTGCTTCATTGGTCGGATATTTTGCAACAAGCAATATTAGAGCATACAATAAAGGCAAAGAACTTTATAGTCAAAAGAAATACAAAGAAGCTATAGAAAAATTTTCAGATTTAGATGATTATAAAGATTCAAAAAAATTTATTAGAAAATCCAAAAAGATGTATGCGATACAGACCGATAAAACAAATCCTAAGATAGAAGGATTAGAGAGCGGAAGTGTAATTGAAGTTCAATGTGGGACACAGTTTAATTTGAATGAATATCTTAAAGATAAAATTTCTATATCGGATGATGTTACTGTTGATTTAAAAGAGTATTACACAGAATGTGATGAAAAGGTATATGATAGTATTTCGGGAAAAGTAGATACTTGTTACTCAGGAGAATTTCCGGTTAAATTGTCTGCTAAGGATGAGGCTGGAAATGAAGGTAGCTTAG
>ENA-OQBV01001427-OQBV01001427.1-human-gut-metagenome-genome-assembly--contig:-NODE-1427-length-11715-cov-17.339834_pt1 | contig 11715 bp, 10 predicted proteins | sample MGYA00242750_ERZ504559 | MGnify/ENA primary metagenome ERZ504559 (study PRJEB26092, sample SAMD00036230) | human gut metagenome | host: Homo sapiens | study: EMG produced TPA metagenomics assembly of...
TTACAAAAGCAGGAAAAACATCTCATAAAAATAAAAAGACAGGCAATTGTTCAAAAAGGAAACTTGCGATATATCCCTCCCCCGGACAGGCTGGACCGCCGCCGGGAGAGGGATCTTTTATAACCGGCTGGGAAGGAACAGTAGTGTTCCTCTGGCGATAGTGGTATAAAAAAGCCAGATTTTCCGCAGGTTTTGGGACGCTGGAACATAGAAAAGTGTTCACGAATGGCACTTTTGCAACGATCCGTTGCAGCAGTGACAACATTTTTGACCTTACGTTAAACAGAAAAAATGAAAGGATGTGATTGCGATAATCATAGGAATTGATCATGGCTATTATGCCATTAAAACAAGACAAGTGTCTTTCCCAAGTGGAATTATTGGGTATGATTACGAGCCGTATACCATGCAGAATGTTCTGCAATATCAAGGAAAGTATTATGTCTGCGGTACGGGAAGACAGACGCTGGTAAAAAATAAAACGTCCAATGATAATTATTATCTGCTGACGTTGGCAGCCATTGCAGAAGAAATCAAGCATCGGAAAGCGGAACGAAAGACAGAGGTAATTCTGGCTGTTGGACTTCCGCTTTCAAGTTTTGGAAGAGAGAAACAGGAATTCAGGGAGTATCTGTTGCGGAAAGAGCAGCCAGTGCGATTTTTATATGAAAATGAGTTATATGAGATAACAATAAAAGATGTGAAACTGTTCCCACAGGGATACTCTGCGCTTGCTCTGCATCCAGAGTATCTGAAGAATGAACCGTCTGTTCTGCTTGTTGATATTGGCGGCTGGACCGTTGACCTTATGAGGCTGGACAATGCTGTTCCGAATGCAGCAACGTGCAGGAGTCTGGAGCTTGGAGTGATCCGATGTATTGATGAGACAGCAGAACAGGTGCGTAGAAATACCGGACTGTCTGTAACAGAAACTCAAATTGAGCGTGTGCTTCGGGGGGAATCTTGCAGTATGGCAGAGGAGGCCAGACGGATCATACAGGAAAACGGACGGAAATATATAGAAAGAATACTGTCTGCGGTGGCAGAATCCGGGTTTGATCTCCGGGCAGTACCAACCGTATTTATGGGTGGAGGCTCCGCAATTTTAAAACGCCATGTGACCGCACAGGACGCGATTTGCCGCCTCGTTTTTATAGAGGACGTCCATGCCAACGCAACAGGGTATGAACGGATTGTAGAGCAGATGTGGGCGAGATGACACGTCCTGTGTATTCGTTCCGCCCAAACCTGAAAAATCCAGAACACCAGAGAGCATGGGAGAAATTTCAAAGTGTTCCAGAAGGGCAGAAAAGCCAGTATCTGGTTCAGGCAATTCTGGAAAAAGAGGATCGGAAATGGCTGGAAGAAGTCATTCAAAAGACGATAAAAGAAAGTGTTCGGGAATTAGGAATATGTGGCACTACGGAACAATCGACAATGAAACCATCATCGGAAGAAATACCAGATCAGATGATGGATTTTCTATCTCAAATGGAAAATTTGTAAAGGGGGTGAGGCCTATGATTGCACGATACATACATTGTTGGATCTGCTAGGGGTAAGGCAAGAAATGCATCGATATCTTTGGTGGGTATTGTGAATAGCTTTCCATGCGGCTTTGGAGTATGTTGTGTGTAGCAAAAGTGAAAGGAGAAAGGTTATGGCAGAGATGAAAAATATCTGCGGAAAGATCCCGATGGACTTACATGAGAAAGTAAGAGAAGAGATTGAACTCACAGAAAGCAGCACACAAAAATTTTTACAACAGGTCATTGAAGAACATTTCAACAGACTGGACGGAAAAGGAGAAATAAGCATGGGAGCAGTAAGAACAGTAGCAGTACAGGTATCAGAGGAATTATTCCAGAGATTAAAAGTAGTCATCGGACAGAAACACATGAAACAGAAAGACTTCTTAATTCAGATTATAGAAGAAGCACTGGAAAAGGCAGAGGCCGAATGGCAAAGCAAAGATCAGCCTGAAGAATCCGAACAGACAACCGAAGAATCGGGAACAGAAGAAACTCAACCGGAAGAAAGCACTGAGCCGGAAAGGGAAAGCGAACCAGAAGAGGAAAGCGAGCCAGAAGTAGAAAGCGAACCAGATGGAGAGAGCGAACCGAAAGAGGAAAACGAACTGGATGGAGAGAGAGAACTGAAAGAGGAAAACGAACCAGAAGGGGAAAGCGAACCGGAAAGAGAAACTGATCTGGAAAAAGAAACCAAAGCAGAAGAACCAACAGAATGGTAACCAATTGATACAGAATAACGAAGGGCGGTATGAGAAATCATGCCGCCTGTTTTTATCAGCAAAAAGGAGGTTGATAGCCGCAACCATTCAATTTTTTGATCTCTTTAGCGGAATCGGGGGATTTCGTGAAGGCTTAAGACGGGCAGGAAACTTTGTCTGTGTCGGACATTGCGAGGTGGATACTTATGCGGATAAGAACTACCGATTGCTGTTTGATACGGAAGGGGAGTGGTATTGTAATGACGCAAGAACAATCGAACCAGAACGAATGCCAGATTTTGATTTACTCTGTGCAGGATTTCCTTGCCAGGCATTCTCTATCGCCGGAAAGCGAGAAGGATTTGCAGATGCTAGAGGAACTCTCTTTTTTGAAATTGCCCGGATTCTTGAAGCTAAAAGACCCTCGTATTTTATCCTTGAAAATGTTCCCGGTTTGTTATCGCATGACAAAGGCCGGACGTTTTGCACCATCCTCAGTACGCTTTCTGAACTGGGGTACCATGTCGAATGGAAAGTGCTTAACAGCAAGGATTTCGGAGTCCCCCAAGCAAGAAAACGGGTGTATATTGTCGGATATCTTGATTTCCGATGTGCCGGAAAAGTATTACCTGAACCAGAAACAAATGGAGCAGCTCTTGTTTAAATCCGGGCAGGAAGTCAGGGGAAAAGAGTCTACAGTCCAAAAGGATTAAGCTGTACCCTGACATCACAAGCCGGAGGAATGGGTGGAAAGACAGGATTATATGATGTGGGTGTTCCAATTAAAGAAAATACAAAGCTCGGCTACAAACTTGCAAGAGAGGGTGACAGCATCGATTTAGGCTATGCGAATCTCAACAGCAGGAGAGGAAGAGTCGGACATCAGATAGCACACACCCTGACCACAGGTATCCAACAGGGAACACTTCATTTCGTAGATTTGTCTCCGCCGCCACTGGTTACTGAAGATGCAGAAGCCTTAATACCAGACAATGCGGAATCCACAAATACAAAGGAGAATGTTCCGGTGTATTAAGGGAAGAAGGGGGCAAGAGCAGTCCTTACACCAGCAAAAGAAAATGTCCGTCAGAATGGCAGACGCATGAAAGAACCAGAAGAACCGATGTTCACAATTACTGCAACCGATCGTCATGGCATCTTGTATCACGGCAGAATAAGAAGGTTAGTTCCGAGGGAATGTTTGCGTCTGCAGGGGTATTATGACTGGCAGATTGATAAGATCATAGACAGCACTTCTGACGCACAGCTTTATAAACAGGCTGGAAACGGGGTGACTGTCAATGTTATCGAGGCAATTGGCAAACTATTACAAAAGGCAGACTCCGGACTCAACGAACAGGAAGTGTCTGAGAAAGGAATCCATTAGGCATGATCGGTATAAAAGATCAATACTTTGGAACAGAAATCGAAATGACAGGGATTACCAGACAACGTGCTGCAGAAGTTGTTGCTGAAATGTTTGGAACAGAAGCATATTATGACGGCACTACCTACGGAATCTGGTCAGTGATAGATTTGGAAGGAAAAAAGTGGAAATTTATGTCTGATGGAAGCATTTATACACAACGGAAAGTATACGGTCGAATTGTAGATGCAAGTGGAGAATATTCAACAGAAATGGTATCTCCGAAATTATCCTATGATGAAATGGGAAAGTTACAGGAAGTAGTACGCTGTCTGCGACAGCATGGAGGTTTTGTAAATGAGTCCTGTGGTCAGCATGTTCATGTAGATGCATCGAATCATACACCGCAAAGCCTGAAAAATGCATTGACAATTATGTATGCAAAGGAAGATATCCTGTTCAAGGCTCTGAAAGTGCAGGAGAGAAGAGCAAATAGTTATTGTCAGAGGGTGCAACCGGAGGTATTGGAGAAAATCCGAAAAATACCAAATAGGTCAATCACTATGGACCGAGTAAGAAATGTCTGGTATGGAGGCAGGGATAGAAGTCATATCCATTATGATGATACCCGTTATTATGCTCTAAATCTTCATGCTGTGTTTTCCAAGGGAACTTTGGAATGGCGCTGTTTTGAAAGCACACTACATGCAGGAAAGGTAAGAGCAAACATTACATTGGCATTAGCCATTTCCGCACAGGCGATCAATCAGAGATCTACACAGATGAAAAAGACACTGATATCAGAAAATCCGGCATTTACATTTCGTACATTTTTATTGAGACTTGGGTTAATTGGAGATGAATATAAAAATGTCCGAAAACATCTGCTGGCAAATCTGGAAGGTGATCTGGCATGGAGATACGACAAAAGCACGTATGAGTGTCTGAAGAAAAAGCAAAGGACGGAAAACGTCAGATCGAGGTGAGAAAAATAGAAGAGAGATATTATTTTGCTTATGGCAGTAACATGAACCTGGGGCAGATGAGATTCCGCTGTCCGGATGCAGAAGTAGTTGGAAATGTCCGGCTGGAAGATTACCGGCTGGCATTCCGTGGCAGAGCTCCGGGAAATGGCGTTGCAACTGTGCTTCCGGAAAAAGGAAGCTGTGTGGATGGAGTCTTATGGAAAATCACAGAAGCTTGTGAAAAGAATCTGGATTTTTATGAAGGATTTCCGAATTTTTATGGGAAAGAAACCATTCAGGTAAAGGATCAGGCTGGAACTGCAAGGGAAGTATTCGTATACACGATGAACTCCCCTCATAAAGATGTTCCGGCAAGACCATCGAAATTTTATCTGGATGGAATTCTGGAAGGATGTCTGGAAAACGGTTTACCGACAAAGTCGGTGATGGATGCAGTAAAACGCACCAGACAGGAAATGAAAAAAGCAGAAAAGCAATATACAAGATAAATGTTACCGCAGAGGGAGAGCCTTCTGCGGTATTTTACTGAACAATATATTTATTATAGGAAGGGAACACACATGAAGGTGAAGAATTTAAAAACCAGAATCGCAGCCTTTGGACTGGCTGTCCTGATGGGCGTTAGTACCTTAAGCAGTGCCAATGCGTTTGCTGCCGAACAGACGGATGTAGGGCAGGAGGTACAGGCATCCAAACAGGCGGTAACAAACCAGAAAGATACATCAGTTACAGCAGATGATATCACAAAAGCGGTTTCGGATGAAACATTTGCAGTGGAAACCAGTATGGAAGGAATCCATTATGATGCAGAAAAAGAAGATGTTACGCTTGTAAGTATCAAAGATGAGAATGGTGGAGCGTATCATTCAGACAAAGCAGGAACATATATTGCCACTTATATGGTCATTCCAAAAGATAAGAGTGATAGCTATACCATCACCCGGAAAGTGACTCTGACGGATACCGAAGGACAGGCACATTCCGAAGAAAATGGTGGAGAGAAACAGAAGTCAGATACAGAATCTGAAGATGATTCGGATTCGCCTGTGCAGAACTACACAGATGTAGAAATTGAAACATCCGAAGAAGATGCATCTGCACAGGCAGTCAAAGAACTGAAAGAGGACATCGAAGAGGGAAATGTGATGGTATTGTCTGCGGCTGAAAGAGCTACAAGCAGCGGTTCTACAGTTACATTGACAAAGGGGCGAACCATTTATTATCCAAGTTATATTGGAAATTATCTTACTTGCCTGTTTACAGTCAATGGGAAAATTGCATACTGCCTCCAGTCCCAGAAAGCATCCCCACCGAGTGGAAGTTATGTGGCACAGGTATTGGACAGTAACAAGAATCTGCAGAAAGTCCTTTACTATGGCTATGGCGGGGCAGGAGATCTGACAGGAAGTTATCTGTCCGGGAAATCAGAGGATGAAAAGTATGTGTATACGCATATTGCAGCCAGCTACGCTTACGCAGGAGAAGCCGGATTTACCGGATGTAATTATAATGACCTTGTAAATGCAGGGGTTATCGCATATATCAATTATCTGTTCGGACAGGAAGAACCGCCAAAAGGTGAACTGAGCTTTTCAAGCACAAAGCTGAATGCAGTACGGGATGGAAACATCCAGAAAACACCAAATATCACACTGTCTGGAGATCACAGAAACTATGTGACATTGAGTGTGCCGGAAAATGTGACTGCACATAATCTTTCTAAAGGAACAAGTGTTACAAATGGAAAAATCCAGATTTATGGTGGAGATACATTCTATCTGTCTGCGGATTTATTACTGACAGGCAGTTATGCTTCCGGCAGCTTATATGGTTCTGTCGGAAAGACATGGAGAACGCTGGTGCTGACAACCGGAGATTCCAAGCAGGATATCGGTGTATTTGAAAGCGAAACAGCAGCTCCGGTAAGTTTCAGTGTACAGTGGCTGAATATGACACGCATTGAGTTGATGAAGAAAGATATCAATACACAGAACCCTCTATCTGGAGCAGTTTACGGTATTTACACCGATAAGAAGTGCGAAAATCTGCTAATGACGATGACTGCAACCGGAACAGACGGAAAAGCAGTCAGCGATTATTTTGATGCCGCACTCAAAACTGTGTATGTAAAAGAAGTGACTGCACCGACCGGATATAAACGGAATCAGGAAGTCTATCAAGTGGATGTTGTAGCCGGTAAGACATTGACGGTAACAGCAACGGATGAGAGGGTCACTGGAAAAGTAAAGATTGCAAAGATTGATAAGGAAACATTTGCATTCCAGCCACAGGGAGACGGCGCTCTTCGAGGTGCTGTGTATGGTCTGTATGCCAAAGAAGATATCGTGCATCCGGATGGAACAACAGGAGTTCTGTATAAACAGGACAGCCTGATCGCGCAGGGAGTCATCGGAGATGATGGAACACTGGAGTTTTCAGAATTATACCTTGGAGAAATGTATGTAAAAGAAATCACTCCACCGGAAGGATATACACTGGATACTACAAAATATGAAGTATCCGTAACTTATGAAGGTCAGGATGTTGCAGAAGTGACAAGAGAGCTTACGGTAAAAGAGCAGGTAAAGAAACAGGCATTCCAGTTGATCAAAGTCAGTGAAGATGGAGAGCAGACAGAAACAGACCTGGTTGCAGGAGCAGGATTTAAGGTATATCTGATCAGCGACCTGACACAGGTGAAAAATGGGAAACTGAAACCGTCCAATGGAGAAAGCTACACGGCAAGTGATTTCAAGAATTATGACTTCAGCAAAGAGCAGGTGGCAGTCATCTATGAGAATGGAACAGCTGTACCAGTGCCGGAACTGATCACGGATACAAAAGGATATGCAGTCAGCCCGGAACTGCCGTATGGAAGTTATGTTGTAGTGGAAAGCACTACCCCGGAGAATCTGAAAACCATTGATCCGTTTGTTGTAAATGTGGAAAATGACAGCAGAGAACCAATGCAGTGGAGAGTATTTGATGACCGTCCGTTTGAATTCTTGTTGAAAATTGTAAAGAAGGATGCACAGACTGGAAATACGGTTTTAAAGGCCGGAGCATCTTATAAGATTTACGATGTGACAAATAAGAAATATGTGGAACAGGTTGTTCAGTATCCGAAGAAAGAAAAGATCAGCGTATACCAGACCAATGAGGAAGGATATCTGATCACACCGCAGGAACTGAAGTGCTCTACCTACCGAATCGAAGAAGTGAAAGCACCGGAAGGATTTGTAAGACAGGGAAGCGAAGAGTCCCTGTATGATGGAACAACGATTATTTCACCATTAGAGCAGACTGCAAAGGGAACTTATAAAGAAAATCCACAGAGTGCCATTGAGATCACAGTATCCTCAAACACTGCACATCAGATTGATCCAGATACAGGAGCAGCGATTGTAGAGGTAGAACAGAAAAACGATGAACAGGTAGGAAGCCTGCTCCTGACGAAAAAGGGAGAACAGCTTACCGAAGTAACAGGAGATTCTGTTCTGGCAAAAGTAAAAGCACTGGTCTCTAAAGTAAGAAATGCTGTATCTGGTAAAGAAGAAACAGGTATCTATAAAGACTTTAAATATGAAGAAACCGGAGTAGAAGGTGCCCAGTTTGAAGTATATGCCAAAGATACCATCTATTCACCGGACGGAGCAAAGGACGAAGAAGGAAATCCAGTTGTCCGTTATGAGAAAGATGACCTGGTAGCCAAACTGACTACAGACGAAAAGGGAATGGCAGTACTCAATAATCTGCCACTGGGAACTTATTATCTGAAAGAGGTTGTGGCAGGAGAGAATTTTGTCCTGAATACAGAACAGAAAGAATTTACCCTGACAGCAGAGGATGATACACAGGCAGTTGTTTATGAAGGTGTTACCTATAAAAATGAAAGACAGAAAGTTTCCGTATCAGTAGAAAAGAAAGATGCTGTCACAGGCGAAAAGCTGGAAGGTGTTATTTTTGGACTGTATGCTGCGGAAGATATCGTTTCTAATCAGGGAGAGGTTCTCGTAGAGAAAGATACCCTGCTGGAAAAGAAAGCAACAGATACAAAGGGAACACTTACTTTCGACAGTGATCTTCCACATGGAAAATACTATGTCAAAGAGGAAGTCAGAAAAGCCGGATATCTTCCAAATGAAGAAGTATGGAATGTAGACGCAACCTATGAAAATCAGAATCTTGCAAAGATTGAACTGAACAAAGAAGTTGAGAACCAGCCGACCGAGACACGGATCAGCAAGACAGATGCAACCACCGGAAGCGAGCTGGAGGGAGCAAAACTTCAGGTAATCGACAAAGACGGAAATATCGTGGAAGAATGGACCAGTACCAAAGAAGAACATGTGATCTATGGTCTGCCGGAAGGAATTTATACCTTGCATGAAGAACTGGCTCCTTATGAAGACGGCTATGTGTCTGCCAGCGATGTGACCTTTGAAGTCAAAGAAGACGGAAGTGTGACAAAGGTTGAAATGAAAGACGAATATTCCAAAGTGGAAATTTCCAAAACAGACATTACCACAGGGAAAGAACTGGAAGGGGCAAAGCTTCAGATCATCCGAAAAGACGGAACTGTTCTGGAAGAGTGGATCACGGACGGAAAGCCACATTCTGTTGCGAAGCTTCCGGTCAATGAGGAACTTACCTTGCGTGAGATCACAGCACCGGATGGGTATGAGATTGCCGAAGATGTCACATTTACATTGAAAGATACGATGGAAGTGCAGAAAGTAGAAATGAAAGATGCCAGAACACCGGAGAAAACAACCGAAAAGACCAATGCACCAAAAACAGGGGATAACCAGAAAGTATGGGCATTTGTCCTGCTTGCACTGGCATCTGCCGGAACAGTTACAGGAGTGACTGTGTACCGCAGAAAGAAGTCAAAAATGACGGAAAACAAAGAAGAAACAGAAGAAAAATAAAAGAAGAATAACTGGATAAATCAATCCGGCAGGGCAGGAGATGTGTATCAGGCAGCTCCTGCCCTGTTTATCTTACCATGCATTCGTAAGTAAGGATTTGCCAGTGGCAGGACTTGTAGATATAAGGAGAAGAAAAATGAAACGTTATTATACAGCAGAATCAGTAACAGAAGGACACCCGGATAAAGTATGTGACCAGATCGCAGACGCAATCTTAGATGAATGCCTGAAACATGATCCATCTTCAAGAGTTGCATGTGAAGTGCTGGCGACAAGAGGAAATGTGTTTGTGGCTGGAGAAATCAGCAGCGGATATGAGCCGCCAGTGTTTGATGTGATCCGAAAGGTTCTGGGGGAATGCGGATATTGTACGGATGGAATAGAAATGGATACGTTTGTACACCAGCAGAGTCCGGATATCGCAAAAGCAGTGAGTGTATCAAAAGAATTCCGGGACAACAATGGAAAAAAGGGAAGAGACAGAAGCAGGGGAGCTGGAGATCAGGGCGTTATGGTCGGTTATGCGTGTGATGAAACCGCACAGCTTATGCCAATGCCTATCGTTTTGGCACACCGGATCACCCGTGAACTTTCGGCTTGCAGAAGAAGCGGATATATCAAAGATATCTTTTCGGATGGGAAAGCACAGGTAACCGTAGAATATGAAGATGAAAAACCAGTGAGACTGGAAAGCGTGGTTGTTTCCTGCCAGCATAGTGCAGAAAAGAGTCTGAAGAAGCTAGAGACCGAGATCAGGGAGAAGGTGCTTCGCCCGGCACTCCGATTACTGCCTTCGGATGAGGATACGAAGATCCTGATTAATCCGTCAGGGAGATTTGTGTGCGGAGGTCTTGATGCAGATACCGGACTGACCGGAAGAAAGCTGATGGTGGATACCTATGGCAGTATGGTTCCGCATGGCGGCGGTGCATTTTCGGGGAAGGATTGTTCAAAAGTAGATCGATCTGCAGCATATATGGCAAGATATATTGCTAAAAATATGGTAGCTGCCGGACTTGCAAGCAGATGTCAGGTGTCTCTGGCTTACGCAATCGGAGTGGCAGAGCCGGTGATGATCGCAGTGGATACCTTTGGTACAGGAAAAGTGTGTGCAGATGATTGTCTGGCGAGAGCAATCCCACTGGTGTTTGGAGTGACACCTGTCCAGATCATGGAATCTCTTAGACTGAACCGTCCGATTTTCCGGCAGACGGCAGTTTTTGGACACTTTGGAAGAAAGGAGTTTCCTTGGGAGCGAACTGATAAGGTACTGGCTCTTCAGGATACCATTCTGTAATGCCTTGGGTAACGGAAGAGGAGATTCAGGCAGCAAAGAACATGACTGCGTATGAGTATTTACGAACGCATCAGGCACAGAGACTGCAAAAGACAAGAACCAGAAATGAATGGCAGTTGACAGACCACGACAGTTTTAAAATCAATGAACTGTCCAGTAAATGGCATTGGAAGTCCAGAGATATCGGTGGCGTGTCTGCACTGCGTTTCCTCATAGAAGTGGATGGGATGAAATTTACAGATGCCGTAAAGCTGTTGTGTGAAGAACGTCCGTCTTTTCTTCCGACACAGTCAGTTGAAAAAGAAAAACCACCATTTAAACTGCCGGAGAGATATTGTAATTGCAGACGAATCAGGGCTTACTTAAACCACAGAGGGATCAGCGATGAAGTGATCACATATTGTATTTCACAGGAAATCCTTTATGAAAGTGTTCCGTACCATAATGCTGTTTTTGTCGGGAAAGATGAATCGGGAAAAGCGAGATATGCCTTCCTGCGAGGAATCTATGAAAAAAACGGGAAAGGATTCAAGATGGAACAGGCCGGAAGTGAAAAGAAGTACAGTTTTTGTATTCCTCCAAGAAAAGAGACGAATCGGGTTGCTGTTTACGAAGCCTGTATTGATGCACTGGCACATATGACACTGGAAGAGGGAAAGCAGGATAAATACCGGCTTTCCCTTGGGGGAATTGCTGCTCCGAAAGAAAATGTACAGATACAGAGCGAACGTTTTAAAAAGCCACCGGACGTACTGGAAGAGTTCCTGAAGAACCACCCGGAAATCAAAGAAATTGAAATCTGTACCGATAATGACTTTGCAGGGAGATGGGCGAAAGAACAGATGAAAAAGCATTACGAGGGAACGTATCAGATTATTTGCAATCTGCCGGAAAAAGAAGGGGCA
>ENA-OQBV01001428-OQBV01001428.1-human-gut-metagenome-genome-assembly--contig:-NODE-1428-length-11714-cov-4.886079_pt1 | contig 11714 bp, 7 predicted proteins | sample MGYA00242750_ERZ504559 | MGnify/ENA primary metagenome ERZ504559 (study PRJEB26092, sample SAMD00036230) | human gut metagenome | host: Homo sapiens | study: EMG produced TPA metagenomics assembly of...
TGTACTTGGTTAACAAGGATATTGATGCGAATGAGTTGGAAGCTGTCAAAAACTACCTTTTGAACCCAGTGGATTCTCGTTTCAAAGATATCACTGTTGGCATTGCTAAACAGGATTTCTCTGAGTCTGACAAGACCATTCCAAGCTTGGATTTCTTTGAAACTTATACGGCAGAAGATTTTGCTAAGTATAAGGCTGAGCAAGGATTGGCAATGGAAGTGGATGACCTTCTCTTCATTCAAGATTACTTCAAATCCATTGGACGTGTGCCAACTGAGACTGAGTTGAAGGTTTTGGATACTTACTGGTCTGACCACTGTCGTCACACGACTTTCGAAACTGAGTTGAAAAACATCGACTTCTCAGCTTCTAAATTTGAAAAACAATTGCAAGCGACTTATGACAAGTATATTGCCATGCGTGATGAGTTGGGACGTACAGAAAAACCTCAAACCTTGATGGATATGGCGACTATTTTTGGTCGTTATGAGCGTGCTAATGGTCGTTTGGATGATATGGAAGTGTCTGATGAAATTAATGCCTGCTCAGTTGAAATTGAAGTGGATGTCAATGGTGTGAAAGAACCATGGCTTCTCATGTTCAAGAATGAAACCCACAACCACCCAACTGAAATCGAACCATTTGGTGGAGCGGCTACTTGTATCGGTGGTGCCATTCGTGACCCATTGTCAGGTCGTTCATACGTTTACCAAGCTATGCGTATCTCAGGTGCTGGTGATATTACAACACCAATTGCTGAAACTCGTGCTGGTAAATTGCCACAACAAGTGATTTCTAAAACAGCGGCACACGGTTATTCTTCATACGGTAACCAAATTGGTTTGGCAACAACTTATGTTCGTGAATACTTCCACCCAGGTTTCGTTGCTAAGCGTATGGAGCTAGGTGCAGTTGTCGGTGCGGCTCCTAAAGAAAATGTTGTCCGTGAAAAACCTGAAGCAGGTGATGTGATTATCTTGCTTGGTGGTAAGACTGGACGTGACGGTGTCGGTGGTGCGACAGGTTCTTCTAAAGTTCAAACGGTTGAATCTGTTGAAACAGCTGGTGCTGAAGTTCAAAAAGGGAATGCCATCGAAGAACGTAAGATTCAACGTCTTTTCCGTAATGGGGATGTGACACGTCTTATCAAGAAATCAAATGACTTTGGTGCTGGTGGTGTCTGTGTGGCTATCGGTGAATTGGCAGATGGTCTTGAAATTGATCTAGACAAAGTGCCATTGAAATACCAAGGCTTGAACGGTACAGAAATTGCCATCTCGGAATCTCAGGAACGTATGGCTGTAGTGGTTCGTCCAGAAGATGTAGATGCCTTCGTTGCTGAATGTAATAAAGAAAATATTGATGCTGTTGTCGTTGCGACAGTGACTGAAAAACCAAATCTTGTCATGCACTGGAATGGTGAAACCATCGTTGATTTGGAACGTCGTTTCCTTGATACAAACGGTGTACGTGTGGTTGTAGATGCTAAGGTGGTTGACAAGGATGTCAAGCTTCCAGAAGAACGTCAAACATCTGCTGAAACCCTTGAAGCTGATACTCTTGAAGTCTTGGCTGACCTTAACCATGCCAGTCAAAAAGGTTTACAAACCATCTTTGATAGCTCAGTTGGTCGTTCAACAGTCAATCATCCACTCGGTGGTCGCTACCAAATCACACCAACGGAAGCTTCTGTACAGAAATTGCCAGTCCAACATGGCGTTACAACAACTGCTTCTGTTATGGCGCAAGGATTCAACCCTTATGTAGCAGAATGGTCTCCATATCATGGCGCTGCCTATGCAGTAATCGAAGCAACAGCTCGTTTGGTTGCTGCTGGTGCAAACTGGTCTAAGGCTCGTTTCTCTTATCAAGAATATTTCGAGCGTATGGATAAACAAGCAGAGCGTTTTGGTCAACCAGTATCAGCTCTCCTTGGATCAATCGAAGCTCAGATTCAACTTGGTTTGCCATCTATCGGTGGGAAGGACTCTATGTCTGGTACCTTTGAAGAATTGACAGTACCACCAACCTTGGTTGCTTTTGGGGTAACAACTGCAGATAGCCGTAAGGTTCTTTCTCCAGAATTCAAAGCTACTGGTGAAAATATTTACTACATTCCTGGTCAAGCTTTGGCACAAGAAATTGACTTCGATCTTATCAAGTCTAACTTTGCTAAGTTTGAAGCCATCCAAGCTGACTATAAAGTCAGATCTGCATCAGCTGTCAAATATGGTGGTGTGGTTGAAGCTCTTGCCCTTGCAACATTTGGTAACCATATTGGTGCCACTGTAACCCTTGAAAATCTTGAGACTGCCTTGACAGCTCAATTGGGTGGATTCGTCTTCACATCTCCGGAAGAGATTTCAGGTGTTGCCAAGATTGGACAAACAGCAGCTGACTTTACACTTACTGTCAATGGTGTAACGCTTGATGGACACAAACTTGACAGTGCCTTCCAAGGTAAATTGGAAGAGGTTTACCCAACGGAATTTGCACAAGCAACTGAGTTGGAAGAAGTACCAGCTGTGGCATCAGATGCTGTGATCAAAGCTAAAGAAACAGTTGAGACACCAGTGGTTTACATCCCAGTATTCCCAGGTACTAACTCTGAGTACGATTCAGCTAAGGCCTTTGAAAAAGAAGGTGCAAAAGTCAACTTGGTACCATTTGTAACACTTAATGAAGAAGCTATTGTCAAGTCTGTTGACACCATGGTTGACAATATCGAAAAAGCTAACATTATCTTCTTTGCAGGTGGCTTCTCAGCAGCGGATGAACCAGATGGATCAGCTAAATTTATCGTTAACATCTTGCTCAATGAAAAAGTACGTGCAGCCATTGATAGCTTCATCGAACGTGGTGGTTTGATTATCGGTATCTGTAACGGATTCCAAGCCCTTGTTAAATCAGGTCTTCTTCCATACGGTAACTTTGAAGATGCAAGCAGTACTAGTCCAACCCTCTTCTACAATGATGCCAACCAACACGTGGCTAAGATGGTGGAAACACGGATTGCCAATACCAACTCACCATGGCTTGCCGGAGTAGAAGTTGGTGACATCCATGCCATCCCAGTATCACACGGTGAAGGTAAATTTGTCGTGACAGCTGAGGAATTTGCAGAGCTTCGTGACAATGGTCAAATCTTTACCCAATATGTTGACTTCGAAGGTAAACCAAGCATGGATTCTAAATACAATCCTAACGGATCTGTGAATGCTATCGAAGGTATCACAAGCAAGAATGGTCAAATTATTGGGAAGATGGGTCACTCAGAACGTTTCGAAGACGGTCTCTTCCAAAATATTCCAGGAAATAAAGACCAACACCTCTTTGCGTCAGCGGTTAAATACTTTACTGGAAAATAATAGAGTGCCAAGTGCACTCAGCAATGATATTTTTCGATATGCAGTGGTTATAAAGAGCTTGAAAACTTGAGTTCCAATTAGTGAAATGAGAGGGTAGAAACAGTTTTTCGTTCGCCTTGCATAAGGAAAATATCAAAAATAAAAGGTATAAAAAATGACATACGAAGTTAAATCTCTTAATGAAGAATGTGGTGTTTTTGGTATCTGGGGTCACCCAGATGCTGCAAAATTAACTTATTTCGGACTTCACAGTCTCCAACACCGTGGTCAAGAGGGAGCAGGAATTCTCTCAAATGATGAGGGTCAATTGAAGCGTCATCGTGATATGGGGCTTCTCTCAGAAGTTTTCCGTGATCCAGCCAACTTGGATAAGCTAACTGGAACGGCTGCTATCGGTCATGTTCGTTATGCGACTGCTGGTGAAGCTTCTGTAGACAATATTCAACCATTCATGTTTAAGTTTCACGATGGACAGCTTGGTCTTGCTCATAATGGGAATTTGACTAATGCAGAGTCACTAAGACATGAGTTGGAGAAAAATGGAGCTATCTTAAACTCAACTTCTGACTCAGAAATCTTAGCTCACTTGATTCGCCGTAGCCACAACCCATCATTCATGGGTAAAGTAAAAGAAGCTCTGAGCACTGTTAAAGGTGGATTTGCTTATCTTCTTATGATTGAGGACAAGCTTATTGCAGCTTTGGATCCAAATGGCTTCCGTCCCCTTTCTCTTGGTAAGATGAGCAATGGTGCTATCGTGGTTTCATCTGAAACATGTGCCTTTGAGGGTGTTGGTGCAGAATGGATTCGGGATGTAAATCCAGGTGAGGTTGTTATCATCGATGATAATGGCATCACTTACGATACCTATACAACGGATACGCAATTGGCTGTTTGTTCGATGGAGTATATCTACTTTGCCCGTCCTGATTCAAATATCCAAGGGGTCAATGTCCATACAGCTCGTAAACGTATGGGTGCTCAATTGGCACGTGAGTTCAAACATGAAGCAGATATTGTCGTTGGTGTGCCTAATTCATCACTTAGCGCAGCCATGGGATTTGCGGAAGAATCAGGCTTGCCAAATGAAATGGGCTTGATTAAAAACCAATACACCCAACGTACCTTTATCCAACCAACACAAGAATTGCGTGAGCAAGGGGTTCGTATGAAGCTCTCTGCCGTATCAGGTGTTGTGAAAGGAAAACGTGTGGTTATGATTGACGACTCTATTGTACGTGGGACAACATCACGTCGTATCGTTAATTTGCTAAAAGAAGCAGGAGCAACAGAGGTCCACGTAGCAATCGGTAGCCCAGCCCTTGCCTACCCATGTTTCTACGGTATCGATATTCAAACACGTAAGGAATTGATCGCCGCCAATCATACGGTTGAGGAAACACGCGAAATCATTGGTGCGGATAGCTTGACTTACTTGTCCATTGATGGCTTGATTGATTCTATTGGAATTGACACAGATGCACCAAACGGTGGCCTTTGTGTGGCTTACTTTGATGGTAAATATCCAACACCATTGTATGACTACGAAGAACGCTATTTGGAAAGTTTGAAAGAACACACTTCTTTCTATTAAGAGCAGTGCAGAAGAAAAAAGAGGAAAAAATTATGTCTAAAAATGCTTACGCTTCACGTCTCACTACTGACTAAAAGCTAAAGCATTTGTCAGTAGACACTTTGCCCTATGGGGTCAAAGCTAGAGACCTGACTAGTATTTTTAGATAAAAAGATGGTTCATCTAAAAATACGTCGCACTCTTTCTCGAAAAAAGAAAAGGAATAAATAAAATGACAAATAAAAATGCTTACGCTCAATCGGGTGTGGATGTTGAAGCAGGTTATGAAGTTGTTGAACGTATCAAAAAACACGTTGCCCGTACAGAGCGTGCAGGTGTCATGGGAGCTCTCGGTGGCTTCGGTGGTATGTTTGACCTTTCAAAAACAGGTGTCAAAGAGCCCGTTTTGATTTCAGGTACAGATGGTGTCGGTACTAAACTCATGCTTGCTATTAAGTACGACAAACACGATACTATCGGTCAAGACTGTGTGGCTATGTGTGTTAACGATATCATCGCCGCAGGTGCTGAGCCCCTTTACTTCCTTGACTACGTAGCAACTGGTAAAAATGAACCAGCTAAATTGGAGCAGGTCGTTGCTGGTGTTGCTGAAGGTTGTGTGCAAGCTGGTGCAGCCCTTATTGGTGGTGAAACTGCTGAAATGCCTGGTATGTATGGTGAAGACGACTATGATTTGGCAGGTTTCGCGGTAGGTATCGCAGAAAAATCTCAAATCATCGACGGCTCAAAAGTAGCTGAAGGTGATGTGCTTCTTGGACTTGCTTCAAGCGGTATCCACTCAAATGGTTACTCACTCGTTCGTCGTGTCTTTGCTGATTACACAGGTGAAGAAGTCCTCCCAGAACTTGAAGGCAAAAAACTTAAAGACGTTCTTCTTGAACCAACTCGTATCTACGTCAAAGCAGCTTTGCCATTGATTAAAGAAGAATTGGTGAATGGAATTGCCCACATCACAGGTGGTGGTTTCATCGAAAATGTGCCACGTATGTTCTCAGATGACTTGGCTGCTGAAATTGACGAAAGCAAAGTGCCGTTCTTCCAATTTTCAAAGCCCTTGAAAAATATGGTGAAATCAAACATGAAGAAATGTTTGAAATTTTCAACATGGGTATTGGTCTCATGCTTGCGGTTAAACCAGAAAATGTTGAACGCGTCAAAGAACTTCTTGACGAACCTGTTTATGAAATCGGTCGTATTGTGAAGAAAGATGGCGCAAGTGTGGTGATTAAATAATGGCTAAAAAGATTGCTGTTTTTGCCTCTGGCAACGGCTCAAACTTTCAGGTGATTGCGGAACAATTTCCAGTAGAATTTGTCTTTTCAGATCACCGTAATGCCTATGTCTTGGAACGTGCCAAAAATCTTGGTGTGGCTAGCCATGCCTTTGAACTCAAGGAATTTGACAATAAAGCGTCTTATGAAGAAGCTATCGTCAAACTCTTGGATGATCACCAGATTGATTTGGTTTGTTTGGCGGGTTATATGAAAATCGTCGGCCCAACCTTACTAGCAGCTTATGAAGGCCGTATCATCAATATTCACCCAGCTTATCTCCCTGAATTTCCAGGGGCTCATGGTATTGAAGATGCTTGGAATGCTGGCGTGGCCCAGTCTGGTGTGACTATTCACTGGGTGGATTCTGGTGTGGATACAGGTAAGGTTATCAAACAAGTCCGTGTGCCACGCCTTGAAGGTGATACCCTTGATACTTTCGAAACTCGCATCCACGAAACAGAGTACAAGCTCTATCCAGAAGTCTTGGATAGTTTGGGTGTAGCGAGAAAATAAGAAAGCGCTAGAGCTGAAAGATAATTTTCGACTGTAGCAGATAAAGAACTTTTTTAAAAAAAGGAAAAGAGAGAAAATGACTAAACGAGCACTTATTTCAGTCTCAGACAAAGCGGGCATTGTTGAATTTGCCCAAGAACTCAAAAAACTCGGTTGGGACATCATCTCAACAGGTGGTACCAAAGTTGCCCTTGACAATGCTGGGGTAGACACTATCGCCATTGACGATGTGACTGGTTTCCCAGAAATGATGGACGGACGTGTTAAGACCCTTCACCCAAATATCCACGGTGGTCTCCTCGCTCGTCGTGACCTTGATAGCCACCTTCAAGCGGCTAAGGACAACAATATCGAATTGATCGACCTTGTTGTGGTCAACCTTTACCCATTCAAGGAGACTATTCTCAAACCAGACGTGACTTACGCTGACGCAGTTGAAAACATCGATATCGGTGGTCCATCAATGCTTCGTTCAGCAGCTAAAAACCACGCTAGCGTAACAGTTGTGGTAGACCCTGCTGACTATGCTGTTGTTCTTGACGAATTGTCAGCAAACGGCGAAACAAGTTACGAAACTCGCCAACGTTTGGCAGCGAAAGTATACCGTCACACAGCTTCATACGACGCTTTGATTGCAGAATACTTCACAGCTCAAGTGGGTGAAACAAAACCTGAAAACTCACTTTGACTTATGACCTTAAGCAACCAATGCGTTACGGTGAAAACCCTCAACAAGACGCAGACTTCTACCAAAAAGGTTTGCCAACGGCTTACTCAATTGCTTCAGCTAAACAGCTTAACGGTAAAGAATTGTCCTTCAACAATATCCGTGACGCTGATGCCGCTATCCGTATCATCCGTGATTTCAAAGACCGTCCAACAGTTGTGGCTCTCAAACACATGAACCCATGTGGTATCGGTCAAGCTGATGACATCGAAACAGCTTGGGACTACGCTTATGAAGCTGACCCAGTGTCAATCTTCGGTGGTATCGTAGTCCTCAACCGTGAAGTTGACGCTGCGACAGCTAAGAAAATGCACGGTGTCTTCCTTGAAATCATCATTGCACCAAGCTACACAGACGAAGCGCTTGAAATCTTGACAACTAAGAAGAAAAACTTGCGTATCCTTGAGTTGCCATTTGACGCTCAAGATGCTAGCGAAGTGGAAGCAGAATACACTGGTGTTGTTGGTGGTCTCCTCGTTCAAAACCAAGACGTTGTTAAAGAAAGTCCAGCTGACTGGCAAGTGGTTACTAAACGCCAACCAACTGAGACAGAAGCGACAGCTCTTGAGTTTGCTTGGAAAGCTATCAAGTATGTGAAATCAAATGGTATCATCGTAACTAATGACCACATGACACTTGGTGTTGGCCCAGGTCAAACCAACCGTGTGGCTTCAGTCCGTATCGCCATTGAGCAAGCTAAAGACCGCCTTGATGGTGCTGTTCTTGCTTCAGATGCCTTCTTCCCATTTGCAGATAACGTAGAAGAAATCGCCAAAGCAGGTATCAAAGCAATCATCCAACCAGGTGGATCAGTACGTGACCAAGAGTCAATCGAAGCTGCTGATAAACATGGTTTGACAATGATCTTTACAGGCGTTCGTCACTTCCGTCATTAAGAATTTACAAAGCATCCAAGAAATTGGATGTTTTTTAGATTCCTTAAGCTTCCTTTAAGCTCTCCAAGTTATACTAATACCATCCTAAATAACTTTTTTCATTTTCATAATCTCCCAAGAGGTGGTCCAAGTGGCTGCCTTTTTTGTGTCCAAATTTGGATACATACCCATATCTCCGAACAAATATGTTATAATGGTTATGTATAATTCGTGAAAATTGCTAATTTTTCCGAATGATTGTCGTTAACGGGCATTTGCCCCTAGTCTTATTTGATATTGAGGTATCTTTCAAATGAAACTTTTGGTTGTTGGTTCTGGTGGTCGTGAACATGCGATTGCCAAGAAATTATTGGAGTCTAAGGACGTTGAGCAAGTTTTCGTGGCTCCTGGTAATGACGGGATGACATTGGACGGTCTTGATTTGATCAATATCGGAATTTCCGAACATTCTAAGCTGATTGACTTCGCAAAAGCGAACGATATTGCTTGGACCTTTATCGGTCCAGATGATGCCCTTGCAGCTGGTATCGTGGATGATTTCAATGCGGCTGGACTCAAAGCCTTTGGTCCTACCAAGGCTGCGGCTGAGCTTGAGTGGTCTAAGGATTTTGCTAAGGAAATCATGGTCAAGTACGACGTTCCGACAGCAGCCTATGGCACATTTTCAGATTTCGAGGAAGCCAAGGCCTACATCGAGGAAAAAGGCGCTCCAATCGTCGTCAAGGCAGACGGCTTGGCCCTTGGGAAAGGTGTCGTCGTTGCTGAAACGGTTGAGCAAGCCGTCGAAGCTGCTCACGAGATGCTTTTGGACAATAAATTCGGTGATTCAGGTGCGCGTGTGGTCATCGAGGAATTCCTTGACGGGGAAGAGTTTTCTCTCTTTGCCTTTGTCAATGGGGAAAAGTTCTACATCATGCCAACGGCTCAGGACCACAAACGTGCTTATGATGGCGACAAGGGTCCTAACACTGGTGGGATGGGTGCCTATGCGCCAGTTCCTCACTTGCCACAGAGCGTGGTTGACACAGCGGTTGACACTATTGTCAAGCCAGTTCTTGAAGGTATGATCAAAGAAGGTCGTCCTTACACTGGTGTCCTTTACGCTGGACTTATCTTGACAGCTGATGGCCCTAAAGTCATCGAGTTCAACTCACGTTTTGGTGATCCTGAAACACAAATCATCTTGCCTCGTTTGACATCTGACTTTGCACAAAACATCACTGACATTTTGGAAGGTAAAGAGCCAGCCATCACTTGGACGGACAAGGGTGTGACACTTGGTGTGGTTGTAGCCTCAAACGGCTACCCACTCGCTTATGAGAAGGGTATCAAACTTCCAGCCAAGACAGAGGGTGACATCATCACTTACTATGCTGGTGCTAAATTCGCTGAAAATGGCCAAGACCTCCTCTCAAACGGAGGACGTGTCTACATGCTTGTCACAACAGCAGATACCGTCAAAGATGGCCAAAACATTATCTACAACGAACTCAGCAACCAAAACACAGAAGGCCTCTTCTATCGTACGGATATCGGTAGCAAGGCTAACAAATAAAACTCTTTGAAAATCTTCGATTGACTGTGTTAAAGCTCCTTGATGAACGTTAGTTCTATCTTCGTCGCTTTGCCTTGTCACTCTGTGATTTTCTTTGAGTTTTCGAATATCAATGCTATTTTAGGCGACGAAGTCGCCAATCCGATAATGGTCGCCGTGGTGAAAAGACCAGAACAGGATCTGTTCTGGTCGGGGGAAACTTTGAGACTTTAGGCTCAAAGTTTAGGAATGAAACCGAAGGTTTGCTTCCGTCCCCACCACCTAAGACCATTATCAAAAAAGAAAAAGGATATTAACTATGAAACCAGTAATTTCCATTATCATGGGCTCAAAATCCGACTGGGCAACCATGCAAAAAACCGCTGAAGTCCTCGACAACTTCGGTGTCGCTTACGAAAAGAAAGTTGTTTCCGCACACCGTACACCGGACCTCATGTTCAAACATGCCGAAGAAGCACGTAGCCGTGGTATCAAGGTCATCATCGCTGGTGCAGGTGGCGCTGCTCACTTGCCAGGTATGGTCGCTGCTAAAAACAACCCTTCCAGTCATCGGTGTTCCAGTCAAATCACGTGCTCTTAGCGGTGTGGATTCGCTTTATTCTATCGTTCAGATGCCAGGTGGTGTACCAGTCGCAACTATGGCTATCGGTGAAGCTGGTGCAACTAACGCTGCTCTCTTTGCCCTCCGTCTCCTCTCAGTAGATGACAAGGCCATTGCGGATGCGCTTGCTAACTTTGCTGAAGAACAAGGAAAAATCGCAGAGGAGTCTACAAATGAGCTCAACTAAAACCATTGGTATCATCGGTGGCGGTCAGCTCGGTCAGATGATGGCTATCTCAGCTATCTACATGGGCCACAAGGTTATCACCCTTGATCCTGCAGCAGATTGCCCATCTTCTCGTGTGTCTGAGGTTATCGTGGCACCCTACGATGACGTAGATGCCCTTTGTCAGTTGGCGGACCGCTGTGATGTTCTCACTTATGAATTTGAAAATGTCGACGCTGACGGCCTTGATGCTGTTATCAAAGAAGGACAGCTCCCGCAAGGGACAGACCTGCTTCGCATTTCACAAAACCGTATTTTTGAGAAGGACTTTCTCTCAAACAAGGCTAAAGTAACAGTTGCCCCTTACAAGGTTGTAACATCTAGCCTTGATTTGGAAGATATTGACCTTTCTAAAAAATACGTCCTCAAGACTGCGACAGGTGGTTACGATGGCCACGGTCAAAAAGTCATCACGTCAGCTGACGATTTGGAAGAGGCAAATGCCCTTGCTAACTCAGCAGAGTGTGTCTTGGAAGAGTTCGTCAACTTCGACCTTGAAATTTCAGTCATCGTGTCTGGTAACGGCAAGGATGTGACAGTTTTCCCAGTTCAGGAAAATATCCACCGCAACAACATCCTCTCTAAAACCATCGTGCCTGCTCGCATTTCTGATAGTCTAGCTGAGAAAGCTAAAGCCATGGCTGTGAAGATTGCCGAGCAACTTAACCTCTCTGGTACCCTCTGTGTGGAAATGTTTGCGACAGCTGATGACATCATCGTCAACGAAATTGCACCACGCCCACACAATTCAGGCCACTACTCAATTGAAGCTTGCGACTTTTCACAGTTTGACACGCATATCTTGGGCGTTCTCGGAGCACCACTTCCAGCAATCCACCTTCATGCACCTGCTGTCATGCTCAACGTCCTCGGCCAACACGTCGAAGCAGCTGAGCGTTATGTCACAGAAAATCCAAGCGCCCACCTCCACATGTATGGTAAACTAGAAGCGAAGCACAA
>ENA-OQBV01001430-OQBV01001430.1-human-gut-metagenome-genome-assembly--contig:-NODE-1430-length-11706-cov-1.855946_pt1 | contig 11706 bp, 8 predicted proteins | sample MGYA00242750_ERZ504559 | MGnify/ENA primary metagenome ERZ504559 (study PRJEB26092, sample SAMD00036230) | human gut metagenome | host: Homo sapiens | study: EMG produced TPA metagenomics assembly of...
AGAAGATATGCGATACAATAACTCCGGATTCCACATGGCAGCCATACCTATGGCCTGCGGAAACACCGTGAAATCCCCAGGCCGCACGACTCCATGCAAAGCTTCATTGCCATGATTGTACTTATCTATCCCCAAACGCCCGATAGCCGGGGCATCATTGACCAACAAGGAAATCTTTTCTTCCACGGTCAAACGGGACAACAGATCCATGATACGCTCGTGTTGAGGCGCTTTCATATCTCTGAACAACTCAGTTCCTCCGCCTGTTTGCCCTGACAAAGGTAGGGCACACAAGGCCATGGAACAGCCGACTACTTTCAATACATTCATACTTGACAGTTTAATAGATTATTGTGTTAAAGGTTTTAGGTTGTAATTTCAAAATCATCATCTTATCGCCACAGGCCAACCGTACATCGCGCTCGGTAGCTTCCCTGTTCATGCAAAACACAAGGGTTTCCCCATCCGGATTCCGGAAGGCCAGCACGTCATTCCCTTTTTCCACTTTGAGCTTATGGGCACCCGGTTTCAAGAAATGGCTCAAATGTTTCAGCAAATAGAACTCCGGTGTATAGACAGCCTCCTTTGTAGAAGAAAGGACACGCACCAATGCGTTCTGTTTCCATCCCCACGAACTGGCTCCCTCATCCTGAAGCACCATATTAAAATACATATACGTATTCACGCCTCCGTCAAGATAAGTTTTAATCAAATCAAAGGTATGTTCGGCAGCCACCCAATCGAAAGTACCGCTTCCACACTCGTTTTCCGTCTGCATCAACTGCATTTCAGGATATTTGTCATGTATCTCGCCCACAATGTCCTTGCCTTCCCACTGCAAACCGATGCCACGTACATAACGTGCCGCTGCCGTATCCTGCATCACGCAATCTAAATCAGCCATACGGTTGCAGTTGAACGTACCGAAATACAAATCCACTTCCGGATGTTCTTGTGCAAAGAGCGGACCGAGATACCGGCCGATAAAGTTGGCCATTGAAGCGGGTGTCCAACTGCAATTCGGCCACTGGTTCTTGGTGTAAGGTTCGTTTGGAACTGTAACAAAGAAATGTTTACTCCCTCCTTCCGATAGGCTTCCACAAACTTGGATTGATAGAGCGCGTATGCCTTCAGATACTCCGGCTGCTGAATGAGATGGTCGCCTTCCACCTCGTTCTCTTTCGTGAAATCATTATGGTCTCCCGGTGCCGTAGCATAATGCCGGGTGGCTTTCATCCACACCGGCGGCGTCCAAGGCGAAGTCCATAACTTAAGCTCCGGATTCTGCTTTAACGCGGCCTTCACGTATGGAATCATCGCCTGCTTGTCACGCTCTATGGTGAAATGCCGCATTTCAAAGTCTCCGGCCGTATCATTGCATGTATAATAATCACGGGCAAAGTCGTTAGCCCCCATAGGAATACGCCCGTATGCAAAATGTATCCCTTCCGGAGCAAACAAAGCCTGCATGACCTCCTCCCGTTTTCCATCCGGCAACAACGCAAGGGCATCCCATCCAATCTCTCCGAAAGACCCGCCGAATCCGTCGAACGACTGTTCCTGTTCATCGGAAACCACAATGTCCGGCACTGCCTCGCCAACCGAATGCACTTCCACCACCGCCTGTTTCCAAACCTCCGTTTCAGACGTGGTGTACACCCTTGCCTCTTGTGTGCAAGCCAAAAGCCCGTAACTTGCCCACAAACAAATCCCTAATCGATAATTCTTTTTCATTTCACTATTTCAGTTAACATTTACTCATTGTTTTTCATCTCCAAAGAAGGAGGTACGTCTTCCGCCCCACTGCCCCATTCCATGTTGCATCGGTTTCCCATGACAAACTCAAGTTTACCTCCATTGACGATATCTTCATGGCTAAACCAAGGTTTTGTCCAAACCTTCCCGTTCAACTTAGCCGACTGGATGTATTTGTTCTCTTCCGAACAGTTCCGGGCTATGATTTCCAGTGTCTTCCCATTGCTCAATTTCAGTTCTATGGAAGAGAAGAAAGGACTTCCGATATGATAAACCGGCAATCCGGGTGTTACCGGATAGAATCCCATCATGGAAAATACCACAAACGCTGAAAGACCTCCGCCGTCCTCATCGCCGGGCATCCCCATCAGGTCGTTGCGGAACCACTGATGTACCAACGAACGTATGCGATGCTGTGCCTTCCACGGAGCCCCGGCATAATTATATAAATAAGGTATATGCAAAGAAGGCTCGTTACCCATGGAATACTGCCCCACGTTACCCGTATGGTCGGGAAGCTGGGCATAAAACTCATACTTCGGCCGTCCTAACCACTCGTTGAAGGTGGCATCGAGATTCCGGACGAACGCCTCTTTTCCTCCCATCAGCTCCACCAAATCGCCTGCATTGTGCTGCACGTCCCAACGATATACCCAGGCGTTGTTCTCGCCATAGTAATCCCGCGCCCCCATTCCTCCGGAGAAACGGTAGTCGAACGGTTCTATAAACTTGCCTTCTTTATCTTTGGGATGGAAAAAAGATGTTTGCGGATTGAACAGGTTCCGGTAGTTATAAGAACAGTCCAGATAATGTTCCGCCTCATGCTCCAAACCCAACGCGGCAGCCATGCGAGACAGACACCATTGGTCGTAAGAGGTACCCAAGGTAACAGCCACCGCCTGCCGCTTTTCCCAAGAGTTTACTTCCGGCACGGTTTCCTTCTCGCCGGGACAGAGGCGGCATGATATCCTTTCTCCATGTAGAAACTGTCCAACCACCCGGGAGCAGCGGAAGACCACGGTGCCAACGTTTTCTTCTCCAAGCTGTTTTTAGCATACGCGTACGCTTCCCGCAAATCGAAATCCCGGATACCCTTACACCATGCATCGGCCATGACCGACACACCGTGGTTACAATTCATTCGGCGCGAATCTCCCGTGATTTCCGGGAAATTCGGAAGGCAGTGCCGCCCGTCCGTCTCCGCCATCCTCAAAAAAGAACGAATCATATCCGTATGCTTAGGAGCATCAAGCAAATACGCAGAGGATGTGCCGCACGGTAACTGTCCCAAACCCAGTCATCCGTATAATATGCGTGCCCGCCATCATCATGTACCTTGTTGTCATAGACGCTGAAATAACGTCCGTCCTCGCTTACGCAGACCGGACGCTCCAAACAACGGTACAAAGACGTGTAAAACACATGACGGTCGTTCTCCGTACCTCCAGAAATCCGAATCTTTCCCAACTCTTCATTCCATATACGACGGCCTTCTTCAGCCACCGTCTCCAACTCAAATCCCGGTATTTCTCTCTTCAGGTTCTTCTTGGCCTGCTCCACACTGATATACGATACGCCATAACGGACGTTCAAAGAAGACAAAGCAGGACTCCAGGACAGTGCCACACAAATGTCGTCTCCTTCCGCCTTCCGTTTTTCCCTGTTCCATTTTCCGTCACGGAACACACCGCTTTGCTCCGGCGTCACGTCCGTCTCCATATAAATGTACACTTCCAGGTTATTCCATATATTCTGATAACCGTAGACCGTGTTCCCATCGACAGTCAATTCTCCATTTCCGCCGTTCAAGACCAAATAAGGAACCGTATTCTGCCGCCGATAATCAAAATGATAAATGGCCGACTGGCGGGAAGGGGCAAAATCCACGTGCAACTGCTGGTCGCATAAATCCACCTTATAATAATAAGGCTTCACCACCTCATTGTCATATTCATAGTCCATCACACGTGCCAAATCCGCCTCGTCGCCTTGAAAGGGAGACAAATTAAAAACAAAGCTTCCCCGATGGCTGATTTGCAACATCGGCAAACCATGTAATTTACCGGACGTATAATCCCCTCTTTGGGGATACACCCTCAACATGCTGTTAGGCAAATGCACAATGGGATAAGTCGGTACCAACAAATGGCTGATGTTCCCCATATAGGGATTCACATAATCCACCGGTTCGGCTTTCGATGCCGCTACAATTTGTTGCTTCATGGCACACATACCACAAAACAACAACAAGCACAGGATTTTCTTCAAGAATCTGCTTGTCATACATATCTGTTTAAAAAGGTTAGGTGAACAAAAGTAGTCATTTAACCTGCACTTTGATTTATAAAAATCAACCAAAATATAAAAAATACGAAGCAAGGGCAACCAAAACCTACAGATTTCTCAAACTGAAAAGCATTTGGTTGCCTCCTCACAGCACAAACAAGTAACAATGCACCTATTGGCAGGCACATCAAAAGGAAGCATGACGAGCCACACGGAATACGACCCGAGATACTTTCCCAATGCTGTTAAATTACAATAACTCCACCTTCAACTTGTTTCCCTCCGGCGTGTCCGAACTGTTGCCATACATGATTTCGTACTCGCCAGGGAACCACGCGCATCGTGTTCGTGGACGTGTCGAAGAACTCAAAATCATCGGGGGACAGTTCGATGGAAACCCTACGGCTCTCGCCCGCCTTCAGTTCCACACGGCGGAAACCGCGAAGGCTCTTCAACGGACCACCCGTGTCGCCCACCTTACGGACGTAAACCTGAACCACCTCGGCACCGTCACGCTTGCCCGTGTTCTTCACCTGAGCCGTGAACTTCATGCCCTCGCCCGTTTTCACAGAAGATTTGCTCAAACGGCCTTTGGAGATGGCGAACGTGGTATAACTCAAACCATAGCCGAAGGGGAAGAGCGGTTTATCCGTCATGTAACGGTAAGTGCGACCCTTCATGCTGTAGTCTTCAAAATCGGGAAGCTGCTCCGTGTTCTTGTAGAACGTCACGGGCAACTTGCCACTGGGATTGAAATCACCGAACAGCACGTCGGCCACGGCCAAGCCCCCGGCCTGGCCTGGATACCAAGCCTGCAAGATGGCATCGCACGATTCCAATTCCGGCACCAAGGCCATGGCGGCCCCCGAGCAGTTGACGAACACCACTTTCTTGCCTGCCGCCTTCAACGCCTTCAGGATGTCGCGCTGCACCTGGGGCAGCTCGATCGAAGTGCGGTCGCCTCCGGCAAAACCCGGACAGTTGACGTGGTTCTTTTCCTCTCCCTCCAAATCCGGAGATATGCCGCCTACGAAAACGACCGTTCCGGCATCTTTCACACGAGCAACCACTTCGGTGGGAGAAACCTGACGACGAATCCCCACGTCGAACTTCAACAAAGCCTCGCCCGCAGCCTGCATGTACTCGATTTTAATATCATAATCTTTCCCTGCCGTAGCATCCAAGGCGTATTCACGCTTTTCGCGGGCATGCTCGCCCCAGTAATCAATGACCTTCTCGCCGTTCACATACACGCGGTAACCATCGTCTCCTTCAATCACCAAATCATATTTTCCACCCTGCAACGGACGGAAAGTACCTTCGTACACCGCCGTGAAGTTTTGCAGGTTCACTCCTGCCGCAAACACGGTATTTCCCCCGTTGTTCTTATTAACCGGAGTGGCTAATTCCTGCGTGGCAACCGCCTCTCCTTTCATCTCCAGATTATTCCAATACGTGGCCTTCAGTCCCGTCCTCCCGTCGTGCGACAACTGGTGGAAATAAGAATCGAAGACTTCATTACTCAGAAGGTCGCACCCTTTTTCATACCGCACGTCACGGCCAAGCCTTTCACGAATACCGTCCAAGACCGTATAGGTATGCGAAGGCGTACCTTCATAATTTCCCCACTGCATGACGGAATCCACCGCATTCGGCCCCATTACGACGACATCGCCACGCGTCTTGTCCAAAGGAAGCACCCCGTCGTTGTGCAACAAGACCAAGACTTACGGGCAATGTCCAAAGCCATCTGCTTGTGCGTCTGGCAATCCACCGTATCTATGCCGATGCGACTCCAAGGTACCAACGAGTCGTCATCCATTTCCCCGAGCGCAAAACGGGCTTCCAACAAACGGCAGAGACTGGTGTCGATACGGTGTTCCGTTATCAATCCCCTATCGACTGCCGCTTCCAATTGCATGTAATCCCCCCATCCGCATTCCAAGTCCGTCCCGCTGGTTACTGCGGAAGCACTGGCCGTGGCGGCATCGGGATGCGTCTCGTGCAAACCCGGGTTGAAAAAGTCACCGATGGCACCGCAATCGCTCACCACCACATATTTAAACCCCCCATTCGTCGCGCAGGATTTGATGAAGCAGGCGTTTGCTCCCGCAACAGGGTTCTCCCTCGAAACGCTGATAGGCACACATCACTTCTTTCACATCGGCTTCTTGGACCAACACCTTGAAAGCCGGCAAATAAGTCTCCCACAAATCGCGTGGGTCAAGCTGTTCCACATCGAAATAATGACGCTTGGCTTCCGGCCCGCTGTGCACGGCATAATGTTTCGCACAAGCGTGCAGCTTGTCGTACTTGGCATCCGCCGGACCTTGCAAGCCCCTGACCACAGCCACACCCATCCGGGAAGTCAGGTAAGGGTCTTCTCCCCAAGTCTCTTGCCCCCGCCCCCACCGGGGATCGCGGAAGATGTTCACATTGGGCGTCCAAAACGTCAATCCTTCGTTCATCTGCCCGTAGCAGCCTTTTTTGTGCGCATCGTGATATTTCGCACGAGCCTCATCGCTTACCGTCGTGTACACGGCCTCCACGGCCTCATCGTCGAACACGGAAGCCATCCCCATGGTGATGGGATAAAACCGTGGCGATTCCGCTACGGGCCACTCCGTGCAACGCCTCGCTCCACCAGTTATAAGGTTTGATGCCCAAACGCTCCACTGCGGGAGAAGAATTAATCATCAAGGAAACCTTCTCTTTCAGCGTCAACCTCTTCAACAAATCCTCAGCACGTTCACGAGGAGACAAATCAGGATTCTTGTAAGGTTCGTTCTGTGCCCAACCTATATCAGCCACGGCCAACCCTAACCACAAAACAAATACGGTATTTTTCATGCTTATTTAAATTATAAATGGTTTTATCTTGCAAAATAAAATAATTCGCCAAAGAACAGACATGGAGAAAAACACTAATCACATGGATGATATTAAGGCCGCCTCATTTCCATGTAAAAAATAAGGTTGGCCTTGCTTCTGCAAAGCCAACCTTATGGTCAAAACGGCATCGAGACACAACTTATTTCAATGTCACGGCCAAAGGCGTTTTCAACTGACGGCCGTACCGCTCCACGTTCTCCTGCCAAACGGCCATATCCGGCATGTCATACTTGCTCCACGCGGAACCGAAATAGTAAGTAAAAGTATCCCCCGGTTCGTAGTTGCTGATTCCTACCACATGCCCCACGGCACCAGCCTCTTCTTTCGCCATCGGAACATATTCTACCGACTTCAAGTTTTCGGGGAACAAGCAAGCTATGTATATCAGCCCGTTCATCGCCTCCGGATGGTCCATCGCATCGGCATACGCCACATAGCCGGGTTTCTTATTCATCACATACGCATCCGGCATGCTCTTATGTACGGCAATACCGGCAGCCACCTTACGGGCTTCACTTAAATTGGCATAAGTCACTTCACATTTGTTCAGATGCGTTCCCTTGTCCAACGTGATGACACGGGTTTCCACCACATCCTTGTCCCGACCGACTTGTACCGGTGCAAACGCCATACGGGCAGAAAAGCGCAACGGCCCCATGTCCAGGATTTCCACCTCTTTATAACATAAGGGATAAACAAAGTCCTTCCCTTCCATCAAAGCGGGCACACCGGCACCCATCGTCGGGCCTACCGTATAGGCATCCATTCCGTAACCGTGGTCGCGGTGGTAAGTCAACGTACGATGCAAAGCGGCACACTCGCCTCCACGTCCGGCCTTACGCAACTTGTCCTGCAAGCCGTACGAAGTCAACTCGCTATGGTAAAAAGTTTCGAGCATCGGACAAGGCACGTTCTTATTAAACACATCGAAACCATAAATGCGTTGTCCGCTTTTCTGGATGGCCGGACCGTATGCCCGCCAACCGTTCCGGTCGTTTTCCCAAGCCAAATCGTCTTCACGCGAAGCATACACACGCCCCCACGACGTGAAACGGTAGTCGGCCGGCTGTCCTTTCACAATCGTCAGTTCCGTGGAAGAAGCGGGACGAACGAAAGCCTGCAACAGGAGCTTGCCGTCATGGGTCAACTGATAAGGCACTTCCGCCCGGTCTCCGTCATACACCACGAACTGACGTCCGCCACCGATACCGAGTTTCTCAAATATCGTCTTGGCCTCCAGTTCCACCACATCATTACGGTTGTCTTTCGTCGTATTCTTTACCTCTACTTTTATAGAAGGAGAGTTCTTATCCTCCACGCTACCGTCCAGATAACGTACACGCTCACAAGCCGCCAACAGCCATGCACCGGTTCCGAAAGGAGCCTGCGACTTGGCATCCACCTTACGGGTCGGGTCGGGCTTCTCGCCAATGGGCTGCACATAACCGATGCTGCCATCCGGTTGGAGTGCCGTAGAAACCAGATAATTCCAGGCTTTTTCAATCACCGGGGCATACTCCGTCTTGTCTAGCAAGCCATGGTTTACGCCCCACATCAGGCCGTAGGCAAAGAATGCCGTACCGCTCGTCTCCGGTCCCGGAGCATCCTCTTCGCACAACATGCTGCGGCTCCAGTATCCTTCCGGCCTCTGGCAGCGTGCCACACCTTGTGCCAACTCCCTGAACCGCTTCTGGAAGAAAGCGCGGTGCTCATAGTCCTCCGGCATGTCGCCCAACACCTTGGCCAGACCGGCCAACACCCATCCGTCGCCACGCGCCCAGAAACTCTTTCCGCCACTGGCTGTCTTCACTTTGGGATAAATATACTTCGCGTCGCGGTAATACAACTGGGCCTCCGCATCATACATCAGGCTGTCGCTCCACAAGTAATTCTCATACATGCGGTCCAGGAACATGCGGTCGCCCGTCAACTTATACATCTTCGTCATCAACGGCATCACCATGTAGAGCGCATCCGCCCACCACCAGAACTTGTTCTCATCCAAATGGCAGGCGTACGTCATTACCTCCTTAGCACGGGCTACCTTATAATCGGCCGGATTCAGATTATACATGTCGATGTAGGTCTGGAAACAAATCTGCCAGTCACCGAAGAGCACGAAATCCTGGCCCTCCCCGTAAGTCTTGTACTTCCAGTTCCGCTTGTCGTCGCTGTTTGCGCCCCGCCAACGGTTATGTTCGCACCACTGTTGGCTGTAATTGTAATATGCCGCCTTGCCTGTCAGGCGGTAGGCTTCCATGTTTCCGGTGTAATAAGCGGCATTGTCCCAGAACGCACGCACCTTGGGCGAATTGTTCGCCTGCCAATAATCGTTTACTTTCTCTATCAGCTGCAAGACTTCAGCCGACCCCGCGCCGCCCTGTGCCGCCACTGGGAGAAGCACTCCCACGCACCACAAGACCATCCACACGCGCAAAACTTGAAATCAAAGTGTTTCATGTAGAATGATATTAATAATTAATGATTTGGTTCTGCATGCTTCGCATGTTCCGCAAAGTAAATAAAAAAACATACCACGAAGCTTTTTAAGGATTACCTTATTAAAAACGCTATATTTTGTGTCCGCAAACAAAAACCGCGCAACGGGCGTTTCCCGCAGGTTTACCTACCGTCTGCAAACTTTCCTTGCCACGTGTTCCGCTCCCTCATCCTACGTTTCAGCCGTTCTGTAAACTCATAATTTTTCAGTCCCCAGTCGGGAGCTATCAAAAGTTCCTTGGGGGATTGCGAAACAAAACGCTCCAACACCAAATCGCCCCGCAAACGTTCGATGTAGTCGATGACCAGATCTATGTACTCATCCACCGTGTACAGATGGAACCACTCTGGATGCAATCCATACTCATGCGCCATCCGCGTCCCTTTTATCAATTGGAGTTGATGGATTTTCAAAGTTGTCAAAGGTAAACGGGATACCAATACAGCCTGCCCGACCAGTTCCTCACGCTTTTCGCCGGGCAGCCCGAGGATGATATGCCCGCCGGTACGTATGCCTGCACCCGCCGTGCGCCGGAGGGTCTCTTCCGTCTCGGCAAATGTGTGCCCACGATTGATACGGACAAGCGTACCGTCATCCACGCTCTCTATCCCGTACTCCACCATCAGGAACGTGCGGCTGTTCAGTCCGGCCAGATAGTCCAGCAACGCCTGCGGCATGCAGTCGGGGCGCGTGCCGATGACGATTCCCACCACATCCGGCACAGCCAAAGCTTCTTCATACTTACGGATAACCTCCCCCACTTCCCCATACGTGTTCGTATAGGCTTGGAAATAAGCCAAAAACTTCATCTCCGGATACTTGCGTCCGAAAAAGCGTTTGCCTTCCTCCAACTGCTCCGTAATCGTTTTCTCCGTGCGGCAATAAGCCGGGTTGAACGTTTGGTTGTTGCAGTAAGTGCATCCGCCCCACCCTTTTTCCCCATTACGGTTAGGACAAGTGAAACCGGCATTGATGGAAATCTTCTGTACTTTGAAAGGGAACTCGCGGCGCAGGAAATCCCCGTAGTCCATATATAAATAAGGTATAGCCATACTTTTTAAACCGTTATTGCCTCGCAAAGATAGAAAAAAACTTATCTTTGCGACAAAATAGTTATAGGTTAAGATATTATCCATTACATCTGAAATAAAATGAAAAAGATTGCAACCTTTTTGGCCGGCTGCCTTTTAGCAGCCATTCCCGTACACTCGAATGCGGCGGGACTTTCATTAAAAGAGTTGTGCGCAGGCGAATATGCCGCCAAACGCATCTATGGCGTGAACCCGCTCAACGACGGGGAGAGCTATTCCCGGCTGAGCGACGACCACAAGCAAATCATCACCTATTCCTTCAAGGACGGACGGCAGAAAGACGTGCTGTTCGACGTGGCTACGGCAAGGGACGTGAAACTGGAAAAGATAGACGGTTACATCATGTCGCCGGATGAAAAGAAAATGCTGATACAAACGGAAACGAAACCCATCTACCGCCATTCCTTCACCGCCGTCTACTACTTGTACGACATTGCCAACCGCACCCTCAGCCCCTTGTCGGACAACGGCCCTCAACAGTCGCCCAAGTTCTCGCCGGACGGGAACCTCGTGGGTTTCGTGCGCGACAATAATCTGTTCTTGGTCAAACTGCTGTTCAACAACAGCGAAAGCCAAATCACCAAAGACGGGAATTTCAACGAAGTCATCAACGGCATCCCCGATTGGGTGAACGAAGAGGAGTTCGGCACAAGCCGCTCTTTCGACTTCAATGCCGACAACACGATGATAGCCTGGATCCGCTACGATGAAAGCAAAGTGAATACGTTCTCATTCCCATGGTACAAAGGCAGCCATCCGGCCAAAGAACAATATGCGGAATATCCCGGACGCTACGAATACAAGTATCCCATGGCCGGTACGACCAACTCTACTGTCAGCGTGCAGACGTTCGACATCAAGGCCCGCGTAATCCGCACGTTGAAACTTCCCCTTGAAGCCGACAGCTATATCCCGCGCATCCGTTTCACCAACGACCCGGCCAAACTGGCCGTCTTTACGTTGAACCGCCATCAGGACTGCCTGGAAGTGTACATGGCCAACCCGCGTTCCACGGAGTGCAAGAAAATCCTGCGCGACAACGTGGACAAGTACGTCAGTGAAAACGTCTTTAAGAATCTGGCATTCTACCCCAACCGTTTCGTGCTGACCAGCGAGCGTGACGGATACAACCACCTCTATCTCTACGACTTGAACGGCAGCCTGATAAAGAAGGCCGTAGAC
>ENA-OQBV01001433-OQBV01001433.1-human-gut-metagenome-genome-assembly--contig:-NODE-1433-length-11695-cov-5.112033_pt1 | contig 11695 bp, 16 predicted proteins | sample MGYA00242750_ERZ504559 | MGnify/ENA primary metagenome ERZ504559 (study PRJEB26092, sample SAMD00036230) | human gut metagenome | host: Homo sapiens | study: EMG produced TPA metagenomics assembly of...
GAATATTACGATTTGTTTTTCCCGTCCTTCCGGATTTGGAGTGTCGAATTCTTGTTGATTCGCTTCTGCAAGCGAAGTACGACAGGGCAGGTTGCATCAATAAGTTCTATATTGTTCTGTTAGCCAGTTCGTAGGTGCGGGGAGGTTCTCCGTGAGCACGGAGCAGAACTTTGGTGTTTTTAAGCCGTGCAAACTCCTCGTGGTCGATTGTATTCAGTCCCAGTTGTTTGAGGCGTTCACATTCACGTCCGTTATGCACAATGTCTCCCAGGCAATAAAGCGTATCGCTCTTTGCCAGTTCCTCTTCTGTCTTCCGGATAGCAGTAGTTACTCCGAAACAGAAGCCTGATCCTTCGTCTATTTCTACTTTAAGCATGAGTTGCCTGAAGATATTGATTCATAAGCCATTCTTTCTGTTCTGCAATAGTCATGTTGCTGTTGTCCAGTAGTATTGCATCGTCTGCTTTGCGCAAAGGACTTACTTCACGCGTCTGGTCTATGCGGTCGCGCTCTTCTACGTTATGCAGGATATCTTCGAAAGACGCTTCCTGTCCTTTGGCTTTCAGTTCGTCATAGCGTCGCTGTGCACGAATTTCGGCAGATGCAGTGACGAATATTTTCAGTTCTGCATCAGGAAATACCGCTGTGCCGATATCTCTTCCGTCCATTACGATACCTTTTTCTTTACCAAGTTCCTGCTGCTGGCGTACGAGAGCCTCACGTACAAATCCCAAAGCTGCAACAGGGCTGACATGTGAGGATACCTTTAATGTCCGAATCTGGTTTTCTACATCCGTTCCGTTCAGAAATGTGCGAGGACGTCCGCTTTCTGTATCTAGACGGAATGATATATGAATATTGCTCATCTGCTGCTTTAGCTTATCTTCATCGATGCTTCCATCCGCCAGGAAAAGTCCGTGCTCGATGCAGTAAAGAGTAACAGCCCGGTACATTGCTCCGCTGTCTATATATATATAACCGATTTCTTTAGCCAGATCTTTTGCCATTGTACTTTTTCCGCAGGAAGAAAACCCGTCGATTGCAATGATGATTTTGTTCATACCTTATTTATTATAGAGTTAAAAAGAATCAGAAGTCAAAGATAGTCTATTTTCGTGACAGATAGTACGGAATAAACGTATTTTGCAATTTTTTACCCTTATCTTGTTGCATATTCGAAGATTTGCACTACATTTGCCAAACAGAGAATTTATTAACCTATAAAAGTTTTTTTATGGAAATTAAAAAATCGCCGAAAGCCGATCTTGAAGGCAAGAAGACCACTGGTTTACTGATCGGGCTCGTGCTGATATTGGCAGCAATGTTCGTTGCGTTTGAATGGACCAAACGTGATGTCGTAATCACTGCCGATAGTGGTATCGTAGATGTGCCTTTTGAAGAAGAAATGGTTCCTATTACGGAACAGGAAGAACCCAAACAAGCTCCTCCTCCTCCCGAAGCACCGAAAGTAGAAGAAGTTTTGCAGATTGCAGAAAATGATGCAGATGTAGAAGAATCTACTATTCAGTCTAACGAAGATAAAGGTGAAGCTGTTGAAATCAAGTATGTACCTGAAGTCGTAGAAGAAGAGGAAGTTGAAGAACAGCAGATCTTCCAGGTAGTAGAAGAAATGCCGGAATTCCCGGGTGGTATGGCAGAATGTTTGAAGTTCTTGGCTAAGAACATCAAGTATCCGACTATCGCACAGGAAAATGGTGTACAGGGACGTGTTATCGTACAGTTCGTTGTAAACCAGGATGGTTCTATCGTCGATCCGGTTGTTGTTCGTAGTGTTGACCCGTATTTGGACAAGGAAGCACTTCGCGTGATCCAGATGATGCCGAAGTGGAAACCAGGTAAGCAGCGTGGTAAAGCTGTACGTGTAAAATATACCGTACCTGTAACATTCAAGTTGCAGTAAGCTTTTCCTAGATAATATTGTTTAGGCACGGATTGCGCAGAATTGAAAACTGTGCATTCGTGCCTAAAAATTTTTTATAACCTTAATAAAAAGAAAAATCATGGAGCAACAGACTTCAAAAGAATTATTGAAGCAAATTCATGCTTATATCGAATCATTGCCTTATTCTCATGAACCTAAAGGATTGTACGACCCGATAGAATATGTGTTAGGACTGGGAGGTAAAAGACTGAGACCGGTGTTAATGCTGCTTGCCTATAATCTGTTTAAGGAAGATGTGCAGGCAATATTCTCTCAGGCTACGGCAATAGAAACTTATCATAACTTTACGCTTTTGCATGATGACTTGATGGATAAAGCGGATATGCGTCGTGGAAAACCTACCGTTCATAAAAAATGGGATGAAAATACAGCTATTCTTTCCGGAGATGCAATGCTGATACTTTCTTTTCAGTTTATGATGCAGGGGTGTCCGGTAGAATATACACATCAGGTTATGAATATCTTCTCGCGTACGGCTCTGGAAGTTTGTGATGGACAGCAATGGGATATGGAATTCGAATCCAGAGAGGATGTGACTGTTGATGAATACATGGAAATGATTCGTTTGAAAACTTCAGTTCTGCTTGCCGGTGCTTTAAAGATTGGAGCGGTGCTTGGAGGAGCTTCGGAAAAAGATGCACAGTTGCTTTATGATTTTGGTATACAGATAGGGCTTGCTTTCCAATTGCAGGATGACTATTTGGATGTATATGGTGATCCGCTGGTATTTGGCAAAAATATCGGAGGTGATATTTTATGTAATAAGAAAACGTTTATGCTGATAACAGCATTGGAAAAGTCGGATGACAAGACACGTGCTTCCTTGCAAGAATGGTTGAAAGCTGAAGACTATGTACCAGCCCAGAAGATAGAAGCTGTTACTGCTATATATAATAAGGTGGGCTTGCAGAATATATGCCGAGATAAGATAAATGAATATTATCATGAAGGAATGAGGCTGCTGAAAGAGGTGAACGTGGAAGAAGAATACAAGAACAATCTGTCTGATTTTGTAATGAGTTTGATGGAACGTAATTTATAACGTTTAATAAATAAGCAATATGGTAGCTTTAATCGATACACATACACATCTTTTTGCAGAAGAGTTTGATGAAGATCGTGAGTTGGCAATTATTCGTGCTACAGAGGCAGGAGTGACACGTCTTTTTATGCCGAATATAGATGATACTTCAGTAGAAGCAATGTTGGCTTTATGTAACTCTCACGATGGGTGCTACCCTATGATTGGTTTTCATCCGACTTCGGTAGATGAAAACTGGAAAGAGCGTCTGGGTACGGTAGAAAAATGGTTGCGCTCGGAGCAAGTTTTCTATGGTATCGGAGAGGTAGGGATGGACTTATACTGGGATAAGACATTTAAAAAAGAGCAGATGGAGGTATTCGATATTCAGGTGAAATGGGCTCTTGAGTATGATTTACCGCTGATTATTCACTGCCGTGAGGCTTATCCGGAGTTGCTTGAAGTTCTGGAACCCTATCGTAAAACATCACTTACCGGAATATTTCATAGTTTTACTGGTACAGTAGAGGACGCACATAAGCTGATGGAGTATCCCGGATTTATGTTTGGCATAAATGGAGTCGTAACTTTTAAGAAAAGTATTTTGCCGGAAGTTTTGAAATCTGTACCTTTGAAGCGTTTAGTTCTGGAAACAGATTCACCTTATCTGGCACCAGTTCCTTATAGAGGAAAGCGCAATGAAAGTGCATACCTGGTAAAAGTGGCCGAAAAACTATCCGAAGTGTATGATGTTTCCTTCTCGGAAATAGGTCGTGTGACCTCGGAAAACGCGCTGAAAGTTTTTAAAAATGCCGAGAATAGTTTTTAAAGTTTATTAATTTTAGGGGTATAAATAAACTTTTGGCTAGTGAATGTTATGTAAGACGAAAAAAAAAGAATACATTTGTGGCTGAAATCGCTTGCCGTTCGCATTTTCATTTGTAATTTGCGTTCGATTTAAGAAAAAGGCTTTCAAGCGAGGTCATGAGGAGAGGTGCTCGAGTGGTTGAAGAGGCACGCCTGGAAAGCGTGTATACGCCAAAAGCGTATCACGGGTTCGAATCCCGTTCTCTCCGCAGTGAGAAAAAGATGAAACAATTAAAAACAATTTATAACTATTAATTATTTAATCTTAAAAATTAGACACACAATGAAAAAGTTATTTGCAATTCTTGCAGTGATGGGAGTCCTCTCATTTGGAATGACTCAGACAGCTATGGCTCAGGATTCTACAGCTACAGCAGCTCCAGAACAAACAGAACAGGTTGCACCTGCTGCAACTGAAGAAGTAGCTACTGCTACAGTTGAAGAAGGCAGTATGCACAAAGAGTTGAAAACTAAGTTTATCGAAGGTGACGCTGGCTTTATGTCATTGGTTGCTATCGCATTGGTACTTGGTTTGGCTTTCTGTATCGAACGTATCATTTACTTGAGCTTGGCAGAAGTTGACGTTAAAAAATTGATGGCTAAAGTTGAAGCAGCTTTGGAAAAAGGTGATGTAGAAGGTGCTAAGACTATTTGCCGTAACACTCGTGGTCCTGTTGCTTCTATCTGCTATCAGGGTCTGATGAGAATCGACGAAGGTGTAGACGTTGTTGAACGTTCTGTAGTATCTTACGGTGGTGTTCAGGCTGGTTACCTTGAAAAAGGATGTTCTTGGATTACACTGTTCATCGCAATGGCTCCGTCTTTGGGATTCTTGGGTACTGTAATCGGTATGGTTATGGCGTTCGATAAAATCCAGCAGGCAGGTGATATTTCTCCGACAGTTGTTGCCGGTGGTATGAAAGTTGCGTTGATCACTACTATCTTCGGTTTGATTGTAGCATTGATTCTTCAGGTATTCTATAACTACATTCTTTCTAAGATTGAAGCTATCACAAGCCAGATGGAAGATTCTTCTATCACATTGCTTGATATGATCATGAAATACAACTTGAAATACAAAAAATAATTTTTGAACAATGGCTAAATTATCATACAAAGTTTCTTACTACGTATTCTATGTCTGCATCGCCCTTATCTTGGTTGTGCTTGGCATGTTCTTCGGAGTAGGATACAACGAAACAAATGCAGCAGGTTTGGTTGAACCTGCTAATACGCCAGCTCTGATGTACTTGATGTACGGAATGTTTGCTGTGACTGTTATTGCTACACTTATTGGTGCTATCGCTCAGTTTGGTGGAGCATTGAAAGATAATCCGAAAGGCGCTGTTAAATCTTTGCTGGGATTGATCTTATTGGTTGTACTGTTAATCGTAACTTACAATATCGGTTCTTCTGAAACTGTTGTTTTAGGTGACGGATCTGAATATTCAGATGTAACAATGTTGAAAGTTTCTGATATGTTGCTTTACTCTACTTATGTATTGTTCGGTATCGCAGCTATCGGTACATTGATTAACTTGTCTGGTATCTTTAAAAAGTAATTATCATTGAAGTTTAATTAAACGAAGTAAGTAAAAATGGCAAAAAGGAATAGAAAAGTGCCGGGAATTAATGCTAGTTCAACGGCAGATATCGCCTTCATGTTGCTTATCTTCTTCCTTATTACAACATCAATGGATACTGACCGTGGTTTGGCGAGACGTTTGCCGCCTCCACCAGAAAACAAAGATCAGAAAGATGATATCATTGTTAAGGAAAGAAACGTTCTCCAGGTTCGTTTGAACAAAGACGACCAGTTGATGGTTGGTGGAGAATGGTCTGATATTAAGCAATTAAGAGAAAAGGCTAAAGAATTCATTGCAAACCCGAATGATGATCCTAACATGCCTGAAAAGCATGCAAAGAATATCCCATTCTTTGGTGATGTGATGATTACTGAAAAGCATGTAATTTCTGTACAGAACGACGTTGGTACAAGCTATGAAGCTTACCTTCAGGTTCAGAATGAATTGGTAGCTGCATATAACGAATTACGTAGCGAACTTGCTAAGTCTAAGTTTGGTAAGGAATATGCAGAATGTTCAGAGGAAGAGAAGGATGCTATTATGGATTACTATCCACAAAAGATTTCTGAAGCAGAACCTAAAAAATATGGAGGAAACTAATCATGGGAAAATTTAATAAGAGTGGCAAGCGCGAGATGCCTGAATTGAACACCTCTTCTTTGCCTGACCTTATCTTTACCATGTTGTTCTTCTTCATGATTGTAACAACTATGCGTGAAGTTACATTGAAGGTTCAGTTTAAGGTTCCTCAGGCTACAGAATTGGAAAAGCTTGAAAAGAAATCTTTGGTTTCTTTCATCTATATCGGTAAACCTTTGCCGGAATTCCAGAAGAAGATGGGTACTACTGACCGTATTCAGTTGAATGATAAGTTTGCTGAAGCATCAGAAGTTCAGGACTACATCTATCAGGAACGTGAAAACATGAAAGAAGCTGATAAGCCGTTTATGACTGTATCATTGAAAGTCGATGCTAAGACTAAGATGGGTATTGTAACAGAAGTAAAACAGGCACTTCGTCAGGCTTATGCTTTGAAGATTAACTATTCTGCTACACAGCGTCAGTAATAGTTTAAGATAAGCTATAATGAGAGAGGTTACTCCGTTGAAGAGTAACCTCTCTTTTTTATTGAGATAATCAAAGTATGCCGTTTCTTATTGTCTTTCAGGATTATTCTTGTAGATTCTGTTAGATTAAAACGAATATTCAGAAATATTAAAGGGAGGTAAATCTATAATGAAAAGGCCAGTATGCTCCATTAAAATGGAGCTGTATCAAAATAAAAAACTGAGATAGGTTTACTTATCATCTATATAAATTACGACATAAAAAACTCCTGCTTTTAGTCCTATTATTATAATAAATAAAGACTAAAGCAGGAGATTTTATTTCTCAATTTTAATCTGTAAGATTTTTACTTTCGCTGTTCTATTTTGAAACAGCCTCATTTTTAGAAAACACATTATCTTTTGGTAGCGTCTTTCTATTTTTGATAAAGATACTCAAGTGTCAACTTATACGATTGTCTTTATGCAATTAGAGATTGATATTTCTTCAGCTATATTTATGTGTTTATGAGAATTGCGATGGTAATTGAGGCTGTTTCTAATTCACATTATATACTTTTTGATAGATCTCATTTCTTATTTCAGGATATTGCGGATCTATGTTATCTGTTCCAATATACATCAGATATAAAGGTACTCCTTCACCTCCCTTTCTGTAGGCTGGCTGAATGTAGTCTTTTTCACAAAGAGAAAAGCCACATCGCTTATAAAATTCTATCCGGCGCTTGCTCATTTCATCTTCTGGTCTTTCTACTTCCAAGATGATAAGTCCTGAGAATTTCTTTTTGAGAGCTTCCATGATAAGTTTACCATAGCCTTTATTACGTATGGCTGGTGAGGTAGCCAAATGTTCTACATATCGAAAACCATTTAATTCCCAGACTGTAATCAATCCGATAAGACTTTCTTCTTTTTCATCCACGTTTTCTGTAATCAGATAACAGTGGAATAACGGGTTATTGTCTGTATTAAACCGTTGGCAATCATCATCTCTGCGCTCGTTAAGAGGAAATGACTGATGTAAAAGTTCTTCTACAAAGTCATAATGTTTGTGATTCGTTTGGATTTTGGTAAATGTCAACATGGTTTTAAATATTTTAATCGGTATAGAAATGAATTGTTTTTTCGAGTGAACGTTCGCAAACAGGACAGAAACGAGGTGCTTCGTTTATTTTCATTCTGCATTCTGTTGTCGGACGATAGATTCCTTTTAATGTATATCCTCCTCCTTCGTACACACCTACTTTAGTATATATCGTATTAGGGTCTGTTTCTGCTGGAGTGGGGACAGGAGTTTGTGCCGGAAGCATATCTTTCCATTTGCTTTCAAAATCAACCAGTGTCGTTATATTAGGTTCCCATGGTTCTACGCTATATGGGTATTGCGGACTGGGAGCTGTGTCATACGCATATTCGTCACCTAATCCTCCGAAACTATGGCCTAACTCATGTACTACTACGGGCTTAAACATCGGGTGATGTGCCGTAGTCAGCAAGTATGAATTATAGATACCTCCTCCACCGTAAGTGTCAGTATTGGCCAGAATAATGATATGCTCATAAGGAATGCCAGCAAGCCAGTTATGCATGGCTTTTACGCTGCGAGTTGTCAAGTAGCGGTCGGAATAGAATGTATCAAAATGAGAACTGACAGCAGTATTTTTCCATTCCCCTTTTCTCGGAATGCTCACTCCACTATCGTGCGACGGTGTAGCTACTGCTACGACGTTGAAGCGTTCTTTCAGATGCTTGAATGGTTCGTGAGCAAATATTGCTTCACAAGCAGTCTGAGCGTCTTTGTAGAAGATTTTCATTTCATCTTCGGTATATCCTTCAGCCATGATAGCGAGATCAATACATTTTTCGGGTGTACCGTTTTGAAGCAGATAGCGGTGAGGAGTTATATGCGTTGTACCGCGTTGGTGAATAAGGATATCATCCGGATTGATTTCATGAGTGAGTGATGCACAAGTCTGATGATAAACGTTCTTCAGTTCGATGGTTACCGTTGCTGGTTGTTTAGGATAGGGAAGTAAAAAAGTGTTTTCGAATCCCCTGGTCACACGGCTGGCTTCCTCTTCACTTACCCATTCTTGGAATAGGCTGGAAAAGGATGTACGGTATATTACCTTTCCAGTAGTCTTATCTTTCATTCTAATCTGTCCGTTACCTTCTAACGGAAGTTTATCAAGAAAATTTCTTCTTCCGGCCCATCCGGGAAGTGATACCAGTTCATCAAGGCTTATTTCTTGTTTTTGCGCATTTCCGTTGAACAAATAATCTACTCTCAGTGTTTTATTAGTAAAGAAATCATCGAAGTTTTGTGCATATGCTCCAATCTGCGTGCATGCTGAAATCAGCAATGCCGCCCATATGTTTTTTCTCATAATTCAAAAGATTTAAATTTTTACAAAGATAGGACTATCTGCCAATTTACTGCTAAAACAAAGATAAAAGTTATAATTGCTATCTAGCGTATGGAATAAATATACTATATTTGTACCAAATAAAACATTAATCAATGGGACATCATCAATTAGACAAATTAGACGAACAGATTTTGCGCTTGATTGCTGACAATGCTCGTATTCCATTTCTGGAAGTTGCTCGTGCTTGTAATGTATCGGGTGCAGCGATTCATCAGCGTATTCAAAAGTTGACAAACTTGGGAATACTGAAAGGCTCCGAGTTTATAATAGATCCTGAAAAGGTCGGTTATGAAACTTGTGCTTATATTGGTTTGTTTCTGAGAGATCCCGAACAATTTGATTCGGTGACAGAAGCTCTAAAATGTATTCCCGAAGTGGTAGAGTGTCATTATACAACCGGACAATATGACATGTTCATAAAGATTTACGCCAGAAACAATCATCACTTGCTAAATATTATTCACGATAAGTTGCAGCCTTTGGGATTGGCACGTTCAGAAACCATTATTTCTTTCCGTGAGGCTATTAAGCGTCAGATGCCGATACAAGATTTGGTGGACGATGATGAAGAATAACCTGATATATTGAGTATAGAGATATAAAAAAGTTTCCCCACTTAAAAACAGACTTATCTGTAAAAAGAAAGTCTTTTTTAAGTGGGGAAATTATTTATATACATTGAATATTCTCAGTTTCTTATTCCTTTACCTCTTCAAAGTCAATATATTCACCCTCGTCACTTCCAAATATCTTTTTCCTGCCCGATGTAGTTTCATTGGGCTGACGCTGTGAATTGCTTTCGCTGGAAGATGATGAGTTATACTGACTGTTTCGCGAACTCGTATTAGTCGAGGAAGATGCGTTTCCGGTTGTCATACGACGACCGAGTCCTAATATTGTACGTATCACCTTGGAGATTAAGGCAAGTCCGATAACAAGAATTATCAGAATGAAAAAAAATAGAAATCCTAAAATATGAAACATAGTTATTGTTTTTATTCATAAAGTAACAATAACCGTGCCGCGATTATTGTTTTAATTATTTTTTACGTGTTGCCAATGACAGGAGAATATACCAGATAATGACCGCTGCTATACCGCTTAACTGGAAAATGATAAGCAATGGCAGACTGACAATCAGAAATATATAACTGACTTTGTTGTGTCCCCAAGACAAATCTTTAAACTTCAATGAGAACATTGGCAGTTCTGCGACAAGCAGTAATGACATGACTACCACTAATACAAAAAGATAGATAGCATTAAAATTGTCGGATATTAAAAAAGAATGTCCTCCTACAGCCAGTGAAGCCCAGAATAATGCATTGGCAGGCGTAGGCATGCCGATAAAAGAACTGGTCTGGCGTTCGTCTATATTAAATTTGGCTAGTCTTAATCCCGAGAATACAGCAATCAGAAAAGCTGTGTATGGCATAATGCCTGCTACCGGCATTAAAAAAATCCGGATAATATACTTCCTTGAACAAGGAAAAAGCAATGGCTGCCGGAGCCAGTCCGAATGTAATGTCATCAGCCAGTGAGTCTAGTTCTTTACCGATAGGAGATGATACATGTAGCAAACGTGCGGTCATTCCATCAAAGAAATCGAACATAGCACCTAATACAATGAATAATAAGGCTTCCTTATAATTGCCATGAAAAGCCATATACGCAGCTATACAACCTGAAAACAAGTTGCAGCTTGTAAGTGTATTGGGAATATTGCGAACGATTGCGTTTGCCATGTTTTTGCTTCCTTCCTGTATTACTTTAATTTTGCTATGACAGTCTGATTACCTGTTGTCTTTTGCCCCATCTTAACGCACACTTCAGTTCCCAGAGGCAAATATACGTCTACACGTGATCCGAATTTTATGAATCCCATGTGTTCGTCAATGTAGCAGTCTTCTCCTTTTTCTGCATAAGTAACGATACGGCGTGCTACTGCTCCCGCAATCTGTCTGGCCATGACCGTATGTCCTTCCGGAGTATCTATTACCACCATAGAGCGTTCGTTTTCTGTACTCGCTTTCGGTAACCATGCTTTCATGAAACGTCCGTTATGATGATCAACGTGACGAATAACTCCATCTACCGGATACCAGTTGGCATGAACGTTTGTAATATCCATAAAGATAGAAATCATCAGACGACGGTCATGAAAATATTCATGCTCATCTACTTCCTCTATCACAACGATACGACCATCGGCAGGGGCTACGACAATTTTTTCTGTTTCACCATCGAACAGACGGATAGGGCAACGGAAAAAATTTGCCATCAGCAGGTAAAGAATGATGCTGGCAAAAGCTATGATGTAGAAAGGCATTTTGCACTCTAATCCCCAATACAATGCTGCGTTGACAATAAGCAATAAAAGTGCGCTGGTGATTAGAATGTGAGTACCTTCCCGGTGTAATCTTATTTTCTTTATCTTTTTTATTTTGTTCAATCGGGTCATAACAAAGTTTATTTATCGTGCAAAAATATATTTAATTTAAAAACCTGCCAAATAAACAACCGTTAGAATTGTCCTTTATGCCTTTTTTTTACTAAAAAGTATTCATTCGTTACAAGTTTTATCGTTTGTAGTTGGTTGTTCTCCGAAAGCTCGGTATCTTTGAACTCTGTTTTTAATAATGAAATTCCCATGAGATAAAAAAAATCACGCCCAAGAGAATGTAAATAGTCAAGCTGAAGTTACCTTTGTATAGTGTAACCCTAAAATGTATCAGTTATGGCAGAAGTGACATTCCCTCAGT
>ENA-OQBV01001436-OQBV01001436.1-human-gut-metagenome-genome-assembly--contig:-NODE-1436-length-11689-cov-5.758865_pt1 | contig 11689 bp, 9 predicted proteins | sample MGYA00242750_ERZ504559 | MGnify/ENA primary metagenome ERZ504559 (study PRJEB26092, sample SAMD00036230) | human gut metagenome | host: Homo sapiens | study: EMG produced TPA metagenomics assembly of...
CCGGCGAAGTCTGCTTCAACACCTCGCTCGAGGGCTACTTTGAGGTCATGACCGACCCGAGTTATGCCGGCCAAATCGTAACCATGACCTATCCGCAGATCGGCAACTACGGTATCGACGAGACCGATGTCCAGTCGGCCTTCCCCGGCGACGCCGTGCGCCCTGCGAGCGCTCCGGCTATGCGCGGCATGATCGTTCGCGACATGTGCGCCACGCCTTCTAACTGGCGCTCGGCCGTCAGCGTGCCGGAGTACCTGCGCGCTCACGGCATCGTCGCTATCGAGGGTGTCGACACCCGCGCTCTGGTGCGCCATCTGCGCGACAATGGTTCCAAGATGGGCATTATCTCGACAGAGATCTTCGACGTCGACGAGCTCGCCGAGCGTCTGGACGCAGCGCCCACGCTGGTGGGCGAGAACCTGGTCAAGACCGTGAGCTGTCCCGCGCCTCACGAGTTTGTGGCCGCCGACCTGCCTGCCACGCATGGCTTTGCGCTTGTGGCTGCCGCTCCTGCCCGTCACAAAGTGGTCGCCTACGACTGCGGTGTGAAGCGCGGTATTCTGGAGGGCCTGGTCCGTGCCGGCTGCGACCTCACCGTCGTGCCGTGGGATACGCCCGCCCAGCAGGTGCTCGACATGAATCCTGATGGCGTCTTTTTGTCCAACGGCCCCGGCGACCCCGATGCCGTGGTGGAGACCTACGAGCAGGTGCAGCAGCTGATCGGCAAGGTGCCGGTCTTTGGTATTTGCCTGGGTCACCAGATGATCAGCTTGGCCTGCGGCGCCCAAATGGAAAAGCTTAAATTCGGTCACCGTGGCGGTAACCAGCCGGTTATGAATCTGGTGAGCCGTCGCGTGGAGATCACCGCGCAAAACCACGGCTTTGGCCTGCTGTTCCCCAGTCTGGGCAAACTGATTCCGGAGCTTTCCGGCGGCGAAACCGAGCATGCGGCCGATGGCGACCTGCGCGCCTGGGTGCGTCGCGGCGTCGCGCCGGTCGTGATGAACGAGCGCTTTGGTCGCATTCGCCTGACACATGTGAACCTCAACGACGGCACCGCCGAGGGCATCCAGCTGCTCGACGCCCCGTGTTTCTCGGTCCAGTACCACCCCGAGGCTTCGCCCGGCCCCACCGATGCCCACTATCTCTTTACCGCCTTTACGCGACTCATGGACGGCGAGGAGAACTACCTGGACATCGACACCGCGAAGGACCGCCTCGCCGGCTGGAATTTCGCCGAGTCCGAGAACGCTGCGACCGAGGAGAACTAACATGCCTAAACGTACTGACATCAAGCGCATCCTCGTTATTGGTTCGGGCCCCATCGTTATTGGCCAGGCCTGCGAGTTCGACTACTCCGGCGCCCAGGCCTGCAAGGTGCTCAAGGAGGATGGCTTTGAGGTCATCCTGATCAACTCCAATCCGGCGACCATCATGACCGACCCGGGCTTGGCCGACCGCACCTATGTTGAGCCTATCACCGCCGAGTTTATCGAGCGCGTGATCAAGAAAGAGCGCCCGGACGCGCTGCTGCCCACGCTGGGCGGCCAGACCGGTCTGAACGCCGCCGTCGAGCTGGCAAAGGACGGCACGCTCGACAAGTACGGCGTCGAGATGATCGGCTGCGACCTGGCCGCTATCGAGCGCGGCGAGGACCGCAAACTCTTTAACGAGGCCATGGCCGAGATCGGCCTGGAGGTCGCGCGCTCGGGCTATGCCTACAGCGTGGCCGACGCCGAGGCTATCGCCGAGCGCGTGGGATATCCCTGCGTACTGCGCCCGAGCTTTACCCTCGGTGGCGCCGGCGGCGGCATCGCGCATACCCACGAGGAGCTCGTCTCCATCGTGAGCCAGGGCCTTGAGCTCTCGCCTGCCCATGAGGTGCTGGTCGAGGAGTCCATCGAGGGTTGGAAAGAGTATGAGATGGAGGTCATGCGCGACCACGCCGGCAACGGCATCATCGTGTGCTCCATCGAGAACCTCGACCCCATGGGCGTGCACACCGGCGACTCCATCACCGTGGCGCCAGCGCAGACCCTCTCCGACCTTGAGTACCAGCGCATGCGTGTCGCGTCGCTCGCCATTCTGGAGAAGATTGGCGTCGAGACCGGCGGCTCCAACGTGCAGTTTGCCGTGAACCCCCAGACCGGCCGCCTGATCGTCATCGAGATGAACCCGCGCGTGAGCCGCTCGTCCGCCCTCGCTTCCAAGGCCACGGGTTTCCCCATCGCCAAGGCCGCCGCGCGTCTGGCTGTGGGCTACACGCTCGACGAGATCGTCAACGACATCACCAAGGCTACGCCCGCCTGCTTTGAGCCCACAATCGACTACTGTGTGGTCAAGGTGCCGCGCTTTGCCTTCGAGAAGTTCAAGGGAACCGACCCCACGCTCACCACGCGCATGAAGGCCGTGGGCGAGATCATGGCGATCGGCCGCACCTTTGAGGAGGCCTTTGGCAAGGCCATGCGCTCGCTGGAGGACGGCCACCAGGGCATTTGCGCCGGTGGCAAAGAGGGTGCCGATAAGCTGAGCGACGACGAGCTTGCTCAGGCCGTGGCCACCCCGACCGAGCATCGCATCTTCTTTGTGGTCGAGGCCCTGCGCCGTGGCTGGGACATTGCTCGCATCCATGCCATCTGCGGTATCGATCCGTGGTACCTCAACCGTATCAACGATATGGTGCAGGTCCAGGAGAGCATCCGCGGCCTGCGTGTGGAGGATATCGACGCCGACGCGATGCGCCTGCTCAAGCAGTACGGTACGAGCGACGCCGAGATCGCCGCGCTGACCGGCTCGGACGAGCGCTTTGTGCGCGCCTATCGCAAGGGTCTGGGCGTGGTTCCCAGCATGAAGACGGTCGATACCTGCGCTGCGGAGTTCTCGAGCGCCACGGAGTACCACTACAAGACGTACGAGAACATCTACCGCACGAGCCCGGATGCCAAGAAGTGCGTGGCTCCCGACGAGACCACGCCGGCGGACAAGCCCAAGGCGATGATCCTGGGCGCCGGCCCCAACCGCATTGGCCAGGGTATCGAGTTCGATTACTGCTGCGTGCACGCGAGCTACGCGCTGGCGGCCCGCGGCTTCGAGACCATCATGGTCAACTGCAATCCCGAGACCGTCTCGACCGACTATGACACGTCCGACCGTCTGTACTTTGAGCCGCTCACCTACGAGGACGTCATGGACGTTATCGATGTCGAGCGCCCCGACGGCGTCGTGGTGACGCTCGGCGGCCAGACTCCGCTTAAACTGGCGCGCATGCTCGAGGAGAGCGGCGTGAACATTATGGGCACCAAGCCCGACGCCATCGATTTTGCCGAGGACCGCGAGCGCTTCGCCGCTCTGCTCGACAAGCTGGGCATCATGTACCCGCCGGCGGGCCAGGCCACCTCGTTTGAGGAGGCCGAGGCCGTGGCCGCGCACATCGGCTATCCGCTTCTGGTGCGTCCGAGCTATGTGTTGGGCGGCCGCGGCATGATGATCGCCTACGATGCCGAGCATCTGCGCGATTACATGGCCGAGGCTGCGCGCATTAGCCCCGACTACCCGGTGTACCTCGATCGCTTCCTGGAGGGTGCGATTGAGTCCGATGTCGATGCCCTGTGCGACGGCGAAGAGGTCTACATCGGCGGCATCCTGGAGCATATTGAGGAGGCCGGTATTCACTCCGGCGACTCTGCGACCTGCATCCCTCCGTTTAGCTTTAGCGAGAGCCTGCAGGCGAAGCTCCGCGAGACCACGCGCCGCATCGCGATGGCGCTGGGCGTACGCGGCCTGGTCAACGTGCAGTATGCCATCAAGGGCGAGACCGTTTACGTGATCGAGGCCAACCCGCGTGCCAGCCGTACCGTGCCTTTCATCTCCAAGGCCACCGGCGTGCCGCTGGCCAAGTGCGCGGCGCGTATCATGGCAGGCGATTCCATCGCGAGCCTGGGCCTGCCGAGCGACGAGCGTCAGCTGGACTGGTTCTGCATGAAGGAAGCCGTTATGCCCTGGGGCCGTTTCCCGGGCGCCGACGTTATCCTGGGGCCCGAGATGAAGTCTACGGGCGAGGTCATGGGTATCGCCAAGAGCTATCCCGAGGCATATGCCAAGACGCAGCTGGCGATTGACTACAAGCTGCCCGACCCGAGCGCCGGCAAGGTGTTCATTAGCGTGTGCGACCGCGACAAGCGTCATATCCTTTCGGTCGCGCGTATCCTGCGTTACCTGGGCTTTGACATCTGCTCCACCGAGGGCACGGCGCGCGTGCTGCGCGGCGGCAACGTGACCTGCGAGGTTGTGGAGAAGATCAGCGGCCCGCACGACGGCGAGCGTCCCAACATCGGCGACCTCATCGCCGATGGCAAGATTGCGGTGATCATTAATACGCCATACGGCCCGAGCTCGCGTGGCGACGGTTATCTGCTGCGCACCGAGGCCGTGCGCCGCGGCGTGACCTGCGTGACCGCGATGTCTGCCGCCAACACGTACGTGAGTGCCATCGAGGCCGTGCGCGAGGACCAGCAGGGTCACGGCAGCGCCAACGACATGGGCATGGACGTCATCGCCCTGCAGGACCTGCCGCAGCACACGGTGTAGTTGACCTGGCCGGCCGGGGCGGCAGCCGGACACTTTCTCTCGGAAACTGGGCTTCGCGAAGTTTTCCGAGAGAAAGGACCGCCTCCCGCCCCGGCCTGCGGTGATTCAATAGCACCGTGTGCTGCCGAAGGGGCTTTGCGCGATGACTAGGGCTGAATAGAAAATGAGTGCGGGCGCCGTCGTTCATTCGAACGACGGCGCCCACGTTATATAGGAGGGACTTTCAGCCTCGTCAACCTCCCATTCCAAACCAAATCAGCCAACGTACGTCATGGCAATATCCGGTAGGTCGCAGGGTGTCCCGCGGCGGGCTGGGTTATTTAGCTGAGCGACTTTGCGAAGCAAGGGGAGCGAAGATAAAAACCCAGCCCGCCCCCGACGCACTGTGTCTAGACGGATTGCACCTTCCCCTGTTTCTAGAGATAAATACCATTTAGCGGTGATATTCAACCGTTCAAGATATTGTGTAATGGCATATTACGTCATATGACGTAATATGCCATAAGCAGTCAAGGATGATTGTCTGCGTTCAAGTCGAGAAAGGGGCAAAATGATTAAACTGTGCCGCGTCGATAGCCGGTTAGTGCATGGGCAGACCGTGTTCTCTTGGTATCCAGCGCTTAAAGCAAACGCTATTCTTGTGGTTTCAGATGAGTACGCCGCAAGCAAAGAGCGAATTCAAGCGCTGCGAATTGCAAAACCCGCTGATGCCAAATTGGTTGTCAAAAGTGTAGAAGATTCCATCGTGGCCCTTAACGGAAGCGCGGTGGATAAATACGAGCTAATTGTTGTTACGGGAAATGTACATGACGCCTGTGAAGTTGCGCGTGCGTGTCCAAAAATAACGTCTGTGAATTTAGGCGGCGCTCGACCGTTGGGGGATAGCGTAAAGGAGCTTGGCCCTGCTGTGCGCCTTTCCCAATCCGATATTAATGAAATTAAGAAAGCCATGGCTGATGGAATCGAGTTCGAGGTAAGGCAGGTTGCTAGTGAGAAAAAACGCATCGTAACAAGTTTTGATTTGTAGGAAGAGAGAGAAATATGCTGCTTCAGGCTTTTCTGGTTGGTCTTGCTGCTGCTATAGGTCAATCGGATTATTTGCTCGGTACCGCGATGGTCGAGCGTCCGATTGTCCTCGGAGCGATTGTCGGTATTTTTTTGGGTGATATTCCGACTGGCGTTATTGTTGGTTTCCAGCTCGAACTCGCGTTTATGGGGGTCTGGCAGGTTGGTGCTGCCGTGCCGCCCAACGTAATTGTTGGTTCAGTTTTGGGAACAGCCTTTGCGATTACTATGGGTGCGGGTCCCGAGACCGCTCTGACTATTGCTATGCCCACTGCGGTGCTTGCCGGCATGTTTGACAGCCTTATGTATAGCGTTGTTACGCCTCCTATGGCTGTCTGGGCTGATCGTGGTGCCGAAAAGGACGACCCCAAAACGATTGCAGCCGCTATGTGGACCAATGGAATTCTCTACATCATTGCGCTTGGCTTGATTTGCGGCGTGGCTTTTTACGTTGGAAATGATGCTGTTCAGGCGCTGATTGACGCCATCCCTGATTGGCTTACGAATGGGCTTACGATCGCAACGGGTATTCTGCCCGCGCTTGGATTTGCGCAGCTTATGTCAATCCTGTCCACCAAGGAGCTGAGCTTCCTATTCTTTGGAGGCTTCTTGCTGAGTGCCTATCTAAATATTCCGACGATCGGTATCGTGGCGTTTTCGCTGATCCTGATTGGGATCCTCAATATGGCTCACATTTTTATGCCTGCCAGTGCGGCGGTCGCTAAGGAGGTTGACGATGACAACGAATTCTAATGGTGTTCTTGAGCTCTCGCCGGAGTCAAATAAATCGACCGATAAGAGAATAACCAAGAAAGACTTAAAGGCGTTATTTTGGCGTAGCTTTCCACTCAACATCATGTGGAGCTTTGACCGACAAATGAACGTTGGTTTCTGCTACGACATGATTCCGGTAATCAAGCGGTTATACGATAAGCCCGAAGATCGGATCGAGGCATATAAGCGTCATCTTGAGTTCTACAATATTCAAGTTACGTTTAATCCTCTGGTCGCCGGCATTGTGGCCTCCATGGAGGAGGAGAACGCCAACAATCAGGACTTTGACGCCGCCTCAATTAACGCCATGAAAGCATCGCTTATGGCTCCGCTTTCCGGTATTGGAGATTCGCTGATCGCCAGTACGCTTCGCATGATTGCGACGGGCGTTGTGACGGGACTTTGCCTTTCGGGCAGTCTGCTCGGCCCAATCCTGTTCCTGCTTCTTTATAATGTCCCAACGATCCTGATCCGCTGGTTTGGGCTTCAGTATGGTTATTCGCTTGGCAGTGGCATGATTTCAAAGCTGAACGATTCTGATGTAATGCGCAAAGTTACGTCCGGCCTGGCGATTGTGGGACTAATGGTAGTTGGTGGAATGGTAGCGACCACCGTTGCAGTTACCACTCCGCTCGCTCTTAACTTCGGCGACACCGCGTTTAAGTTGCAGGAAACGCTCGACGGGATATTCCCGGCTCTTTTGCCGCTCTGCGCGTTCGGAATCATGTGTCTTTGCAATAAGAAACAGGTCAAAATAATTTGGCAGATTGTGGGCATTCTCGCTGCTGGTATTGTGCTCGGCGTCCTGGGGATTTTGGGCTAGAGAAGGCGTCCATCTTTTGAGATGCTGAACTCGAAGGACGATGCGTCTGCTCGCCAAACGGTTTTTGAATAGTGGAGCGGCATCTCATCGCAGGCATATGTGACGTGCTCGACAACGCTCACGGGGGCTCCAACGATATAACCGAGAAGGCTTGCTTCTTGGAGCCCCGCTATTCCTGCGGTGATTTTGAGCTTCTCAATACCGGTTGCGATGCTGTAATGGTTGGCGATCAGGTCGAAAAGACTGGCATTGTCTGTGAGAAGCTCCAGCAGTCCGGGTAGAGTGCTCTGCGTTGCATAAACGGTGTCGATGGCGCAGGGGGCATTTTCGATATAAACCAAGCGCGCAACTCGTTGCACTACGGTTCCGTTGTCAATTTTGAGCTCCCGTGCAATGTGGGCATCAGCCTTGATTAAGCCTGTTTCCAAGATGGACTTGGTTGTTTTATCGCCGTATTGGGGGTCGGCGCTCAAATTGAAAATGGTGCTTGTTCCTCGTTTCAGGGTGAGCTTCGATGGGTTTACGAATGTTCCCTTGCCTCGCAGGCGGTAGAGCAAGCTTTGGTCAATGAGATTCTGTACGGCGCGTCTTACGGTGATCCTGCTTACTTTGTATTGCTTGCAAAGCTCGGTTTCGGTGGGAATCTGACTGCCGCCGGGGAGTTCGCCAGAAACTATTTTCTTGAGGATGTCGTTTTCAACGGTCTGATAGAGAAGTTCTGGCTGAGTGAACTCGTCTTTTGCTGCAGGCATGGTGGACCCCTTGGTTTTCAGTTTCTTTAGTACATAGATATACGACAACTGAGGACATCATAAGCCGTTATCTCAAAGTTATGGAAATATCGATTTGGCGTTATTGCCGAGAGGGGATTTAAGATGGGTAGACAATACGACGAGGCGTTGATTGGTGCCATTTCCAGTCGCTCGTTTATAACCGAGAAGAGAGGGCTCGAGGTTCAAATTCGTCCGGTTCCTGATGATGAAAGAGAGCATGTGCTTGACCCACGAATTCTCGAGGTATCCCGCAAGAAGATGCGGAATGTTAGCATGTCTCCGAGCTGGACGAGCCTTATTGGAATGCGTCATCGCCCGGATAAGCCGACATACCGCCTACTCGATGGTGAGGTTCAGCGCGATGAGATCCTCATGGAGGCGGCCGATCGCTATATAGATTTATTCGTCTGGACGCCACCAAATCATAAGGAGGCAAGTCCGGCGCTTGTTTACCTGCACGGCGGCGCGTTTATGGCGGGGAATGTTCTGCAATTTGAACATCAGCTCGAGTTCATCGCCGAAAAGTCTGGTGCAGTGGTGGTTTATCCGGAATACCGCTTGGCGCCGGAGACGGCATTTCCGGGGCAGATCGAGGATTGCGTTCTTGCTCTTGATTATGTGCGCGAGCATGCCGCGGATCTCGGAATCGATCCTCATAAAATAATGGTCGCCGGCGACTCCGCGGGAGGAAGCCTTGCTAATGCGTGTGTTCAGCTCAGGGGTGCTGGAGCTGTAGCCCATGCCTTCGAAATCTATCCTGAAGTCGACCTTGCGGGCGAACAGGGCGAGGGATATGAGGATTTTCCTGCGATAGCCGATCAGGAGGACGTTGCGCGTTTTCGCATCGACCATCTTCGCGATTCGGACGGTCCGATGGTCGAACTTTGCGCACACGGAAAAATGTCTCCTCATGACCCGTTGATTTCTGCGCTAATGCTTGAGGACTGCACTGATTTCTCCCCGGTGACTATCGTGACATCCGAATACGATCCGCTTCGTATCCCCGATGAAAAATGGGCTACAAAATTACGGTCTTCAGGAATCGATGTTGAGGTCATCGAATATGCCGGGTGTGACCATGGTTTTTTCGATCATTTTGGCGTGTACCCGCAATCGGAAGACGTGTGTTTGTTGATGGCCGAGAAGCTTAAAGAAATGGCTGCACAATAACGTCTCTCGGCGATAAGGGACTGAAGTCGCCTGTGTTTCTGCGTTTGTGGTTCTCGGTCTGATTATAAAAATGAGGCTTGCTCCTTGCCCGAGTGGGTGGGGAGCAGTTTGTTTTTTGTAGCGATGCGAGGCGAATGCCGCGTGCTTTAGATTGCCATTTTGCTTCGCTGTATACCACTTGACGTAATAAAAGAGGCAAGGGCGGTGCGAGGGCCAACAGTCATTCTAAGCTCGGATTCGTATCCTAAAAGGTTGTTTCTGTTGCGCGGCACAATATAGCAAAAAAGAATGATAAAATGAATTCGAAAAAGAATTCATTTTTAGGAGGTATGTATGCCTGCCTTGCAGATGCTCGACAACCTTGTTCCAATTAGCGATTTCAGCCACGGTAAGGGCTCGGCTGCCTTTTCGAAGGTTGGGGACGACAATCCTGTTGTGGTCCTCAAACACAACAAGCCAGCATTTGTGATTGTGACACCCGATGAATACAGGGAAGCGAAGCAAGCGGAGGAGGACCTCGCCTTGTTAACGTTGGCGCTTAAGAGAGTGGCTGCGACAGGTGACGATGCGCTTGTTTCCCTGTCTGATGTTATGGAAGAGCTGGGTGTGAGCCAGGACGAACTCGATCAGATGGATGAGGTCGAGTTTGAATGAGTGGGTACGAAGTCGCTTTCTACCCAGATGCTCTCAAGGATATTAAGCGTCTGGACGGCTCCCAACGAAAGATTGTCCTTAAGGCTATAGAAAAAATCAGAACGAACCCATTGCCGCAGAACGAGGGTGGATTTGGCAAGCCTCTTGGAAACAAGGCGGGTACGGATTTGACTGGCTTTATGAAAATCAAGCTCAGGGGAAGTGGCATTCGAATCGTGTACCGTCTCATCAGAATTAAAGAAAAAAATGGCCATCGTAGTGGTAGGCGCTCGCGAAGACATGGAAGTCTACCGAACTGCTCAGAGACGAACACTCGATTTCGAGAAATGGGCGGAAGAGAATATCTAGCTTTAACGATGAACGACGAGTGAGCGTTGGTAGGGCCCTGACGAATTAGATTCGTCAGGGTTTTTTCTGGACCAATTGCCTTTCAGCCTCCGTTAACCTTTCTTTCCAATTCATCAGCCAACGTACGTCATGGCAATCCCCGGTAGGTCGCAGGGTGGCGGCTGAGCCTTTCCCTCGGGAAACTTCGCGAAGCCCAGTTCCCGAGGGAAAGGCTCAGCCGCCACCACAAAGACCGCAGGGACGGGAGCGGCTATACTACTCTCAGTAGTTAAGGGTCGCGGATCCGCCGCGTCACCGCTCTCAACAGGAGGTCTTTGTTTATGGCAGATCAAAAGCCGGTTGTCGGGATCATCATGGGTTCCAAGTCCGATCTGGGCGTTATGGAAGGCTGCACCGCCGAGCTCGAGGCGCTGGGCGTGCCCTATGAGCTCGTCATTGCGAGCGCACACCGCACGCCGGCGAAGGTCCACGAGTGGGCTTCGACTGCTGCCGATCGCGGTATAAAAGTGATTATCGCCGCCGCCGGCAAGGCTGCTCACCTGGGCGGTGTCGTGGCTGCGTTTACGCCGCTGCCGGTCATCGGCGTGCCTATGAAGACGAGCGATCTGGGTGGTATGGACTCGCTGCTGTCGATGGTGCAGATGCCTTCGGGCGTGCCCGTTGCCTGTGTGGCCATCAACGGTGCCAAGAACGCTGCCATTTACGCCACGCAGATTCTGGGCGCATGCGACCCCGAGTATCGCAAGGTTATCGAGAAGATGAAGCAGGAGATGGCTGACGCCTAAGCGCTCTGCCAGTCCATTTGCAGCATAAGGAGAGCCATGTCCGACTATCAGGGAAAGCGTTTTTCGGCTTCTCGGATTCCCGATCCAGCCAAGTCGGGAGCAGCCCGCGCGCCGCAGCAGGGTCGGACATCCTCTCCTCAGCAGTCACGTGCGCCGCGCCCCGTGACGCCGGCGAAGCATCGCCGTCAGGATACACCTGCTGCATATCGCCCTTCGTCATACAGTACGGCCAAGAAGTCACCTCGCTCTTCGGCGCATGCCGCGCCATCGAGCTATACCGAGCCGCCGCGCAAAAATCGCCGCTCCGTCATTCCCATTCTGCTCATCATCATCGGTATTGGCCTGATCGTTGCTGCGGCCGCTATCTTTATCAACGCGCAGATTGGCTACAAGCAGGCGAGCGAGTCGTATCAAAAAATCGAAAAGCAATATGTGAGCGACAAGGACGCCAGTGGCGTGCCAATTATCGACTTCAATGCGCTTGCCCAGACAAATCCCGAGGTTGTGGGTTGGATTTACGCGCCCGGCACCAACATCAACTACCCCGTGGTGCAGACCAACAACAACTCCAAGTACCTCAACACGCTGTTCGACGGCACCGCCAATGCGTCGGGTGCCATCTTCCTGATAGCGACGACACCGCGCCGGGCATGGTGGATCAGCAGACCACGATTTACGGTCATCACATGAACGACGGTCGATGTTCAACG
>ENA-OQBV01001440-OQBV01001440.1-human-gut-metagenome-genome-assembly--contig:-NODE-1440-length-11681-cov-1.833910_pt1 | contig 11681 bp, 14 predicted proteins | sample MGYA00242750_ERZ504559 | MGnify/ENA primary metagenome ERZ504559 (study PRJEB26092, sample SAMD00036230) | human gut metagenome | host: Homo sapiens | study: EMG produced TPA metagenomics assembly of...
CCGGTTATGGGGCTGATGAGTGATGCAGGGTATGAAAATGTAAATGCACTTCTGGGAAAAAATGATCCCCAGGGCATATGAAATGGGAATCAAAAAAGGGTTTGATCCTTTTATCACGTTGTCCTTTATGGCGCTTCCGGTTATTCCTGAAATCCGGGTGACTCCAAGAGGAATCTATCTTGTAAAAGAGGACAGAATTCTTTCCAGTCCTTTTGAAGCATAATGTTATTACCCGGAATGGAAAGAGAAATATTTCAGGTAAATGAAAAGCACGGCAGGAGACAAATCCTATCGTGCTTTTTCCAGAGTGAAAATAAATTCTGTTCCAATGCCCTCGGTACTGATCACATTAATGTGCTGATCATGAGCATGGATGATCTCTTTTACAATAGACAGACCAAGACCGGTACCTTTCTGGTCTTTTCCTCTGGAAATATCTGTTTTATAAAAGCGTTCCCAGATTTTGGAAAGGCTTTCCTTTGGAATGCCGATTCCGTGGTCTTTGACAGAAACAAAAATCTTTTCATTTTTTTCTGTTGTCTCAATAATGATGGTTGAATGATCCGGGCTGAATTTAATGGCATTGTTCAGCAGATTATGGAGCACCTGCTGGATCTGTTCCACATCTGCCCTGGCGTACAGCTCTTTTCCGGAAAGAATCAGTTCAAGGAGAATATGACGTCTGGTGCAGTCTCCCTCATAAGTGGCGGCAGCTTTTTTTATGGCCTCGTTGATATCAAAGGTCTGAATGTTCAGGAGACGTTTTTGGATATCCAGTTCATTCAGGGTGAGGAGGCCTTTTGTGAGCTTTTCCAGACGGTCAGCCTCATAGGCAATGATCTTCAGGTATTTATCCTGCATTTCCACGGGAATCGTACCGTCCATCATTGCTTCCACATAGCCTTTTATGGAGGTAAGCGGTGAGCGGAAGTCATGGGAGATATTGGAGATGAACTGTCTCTGATATTCTCCGTTCCGGTTCATTTTATCTGCCATATAGTTCAGATTGTTTGCCAGATATCCAAGCTCATCGTCTGTATAAACAGGGATTTTATAGTTAAGGTTGCCTCCTGCATATTCGGTAACTCCTTTTTTTATTTCTGTAAGCGGTTTGTGAACATACTGACGGAACACAAGCAGGAGCAGGGACATCAGTATATAGACAAGCAGGAACAGAAACTGAAGGATAAAAAGATATCTGCCTCTTTGCTGGTAAAGGCGGCTCATCATATAGTGAATGGCAACATAGCCTTTGATAGTCATGTTGTCTGTAATGGGAGCGATTACGCTGAGGCGCGCATCATCTTCAAAGTACCCGTAGAAATAGCCTACCTGATAATAGGTGCTTCCCCAGATGGAAGGATCAAAACCTGCAAGAGGAATGGGATCTCCCGGAGAAATATCCTTCCGGGTACTCAGAACAACCTCTCCTCTTTCATTAATGATCCAGATGATGGTATTGGGATAGTCTGCAACCATAGTTGAGTTTTTCTCGGATGCTGTCAAGACTGGAAGCGGAAATATTGTACCGGATATCCTCATTTTCTGAGATCCGGATAGGCACTCTGATAAATGATCTGCGCTGATATCTTTTTCCAGCTGAGATTCGATCATATGGGAACCCAGCAAGCGTAACCAGACAGAAAACCAAGGAGCCCTATCAAAAAGATAAACCTTCCATGAATTTCCTGGACAGCTTTTTTTTCATCTGTTTTTTTACCTCGAATTTGTATCCGATGCCCCACACAGTTGCAATGCTCCAACTGGGATTATCTTTGATTTTTTCCCGGAGTCTTTTAATGTGGACATCCACAGTTCTTGTATCCCCGATATATTCATAGCCCCAGATATGATCAAGGAGCTGCTCTCTTGTAAATACCTGATTGGGAGAAGAAGCCAGAAAATAAAGCAGTTCCAGCTCCTTGGGGGGCATGTCTACCTGTTTTCCCATATAGGTGACTGAGTAGTTGGTAAGGTTGATGGTAAGGTCAGGGTAGGACACTGATTTTTCGCCGGAAGGGGCAGACGGCTGTCTGACCTTAAAGCGGCGGAGCACAGCGCGGACACGTGCTACCAGTTCTTTTGCATCAAAGGGTTTAATAATGTAATCATCTGCTCCCAGTTCAAGCCCCAAAACTTTGTCAAAAGTTTCGCCCTTTGCAGAGAGCATGATAATGGGAACATCTGAGGTATGACGCAGTTCTCTGCACACCTGATATCCGTCGATTCCGGGCAGCATCAGATCAAGGAGCAGAAGATCCGGATGAAAAGAGTCAAATTCTCTCAGCGCCTGTTCTCCGTCATTTACGATTTTTGTCTCAAAACATTCCTTTGTAAGATACAGAGAAATCAGTTCTGCAATGTTGTTATCATCATCAACGATAAGAATTTTCTGTTTGGATGTCATTAGGAAATCCTCCCTCTGTTATTTAAAATCTACAATAGTCACGCCTGCATCGCCCTCGCCGAATTCGCCCAGACGGAAAGAGGAAACATGCTTCTGGCGGCGCAGATAATCATGGATTCCTTTCCTCAGAGCTCCGGTTCCCTTTCCATGGACAATACGGACGCTTTTCAGGTGGGCAATATAGGCGTCGTCCAGATACTTATCAAGCTCGGCAATGGCTTCGTCTACTGTGCGCCCGAGAAGATTGATTTCTGTGGAAACACTGGCAGACTTGGACATACGTATTTTTCCAGCTCCTGTTTTCTGAAGAGAAGGGGTGGTGATCACAGGCTCATCCACAAGCTCCAGATCAGAGAGATGTACTTTGGAACGGATAATTCCCATCTGCACAAAGAGGAAACCTTTGGAATCCGGACGGCTTCCCACAGTCCCTTTCAGGTTCATGCTGAGAACCTTAACAGAGTCTCCCGGACGGATATCTTTGGCCGTAAGCAGCTTTCTTCGGTTTTTTTGTTTCCTGTCTGTCAGACATGTTTTTTTCTGCTTTATTCATCCGTTTGCGGAGTTCCTGGCGCTCTCTTTCCACAGCCGAGGTATCCACATTATTTTTCTGGAATTTATGGAACAGCTTCATGGTCTGGTCAGCATATTCTTTTGCTTCCTCCAGAACCTTGTGAGCCTCTTCATTTGCCTGGCGGAGAATACGGTCCCGCTGGGCATCCAGTTTTTCCTGGCGGGATTCCAGCTGGGCTTTGAGAGTTTTGATCTCTTCTTTATAACGCGCGATCTCCAGTCTTTCATTTTCAATGGTAACGCGGTTTTCTTCCAGAGAAGAAAGAACATCCTCAAAGGATTCGTCCTGTTCGCTGATCTGTTCCTTAGCTCTTTCAATGATCTGATCGGAAAGTCCAAGTTTGGAAGAGATGGCAAAGGCATTACTTTTTCCGGGAATACCGATCAGAAGGCGGTAGGTAGGACGCAGGGTTTCTACGCTGAATTCGCAGCAGGCATTTTCCACACCCGGTGTAGAAAGTGCGTATACCTTAAGCTCGCTGTAATGGGTGGTTGCCATGGTCCTTATTCCTTTATCATGAAGATAGGAAAGGATGGAAATGGCAAGGGCAGCACCCTCCGTAGGGTCGGTTCCAGCACCCAGCTCGTCAAAAAGAACAAGAGAACGGGAATCTGCTTTTTCCAGGAAGGATACAATATTAGTCATATGAGAGGAAAAAGTACTCAGAGACTGTTCAATGCTCTGCTCATCCCCGATATCTGCATAAATCTCATGAAAAAGAGCCAGCTCACTGCGGTCAAGAGCCGGAATGTGAAGTCCTGCCTGACCCATAAGAGTAAGCAGACCAACGGTTTTCAGAGAAACTGTTTTTCCTCCGGTATTAGGACCTGTGATAATCAGAAGGTCAAAATCATCTCCCAGACGGATATCAATGGGAACTACTTTCTTTTTTGGAATCAGAGGATGGCGGGCTTTTTTCAGGAGCACACGGCCTTCCTCGTTAAAAACAGGTTCGCTTCCGTTCATTATCCATGGCAAGACCGGCTCTGGCAAAAATAAAGTCAAGCTGTACCATCAGTTCCAGATTCAGGGCAATGGCTTCCCGTTCTTCTGCAATCTGTTCACTTAAACCGGCAAGAATGATCTCAATTTCTTTTTGTTCCTGAAGCTCAAGCTCCCGCATGTCATTATTCAGCTTTACCACAGCCATAGGCTCAATAAACAGAGTGGAACCGGTGGAAGACTGATCGTGGATCATGCCCGGAACCTGTCCTTTATATTCGGCTTTGACCGGAATACAGTACCGGCCGTTTCTCATGGTGATCACAGAATCCTGAAGGTAGGTACGGGCGTTTCCGTTTACCAGTCCGGAAAGCTGCGTATGGATCCTGTCATTGGTTACTTTCATATTTCTTCGTACCTGGCGCAGCGCAGGACTTGCATCATCACTGATCTCATCTTCAGAGAGAATGCATCTTCTGATCTCTGAAGACAGAGGGGTCAGAGGAGCAAGCTGTTCAAACATGCTGTCAAGAGAATCAGAGGGAAGGTCGCTCCGGTCGCCTCGGGAATAGGCTTTTACTCTGGAGGTGTTTTCCAGAAGCGCGCAGACAGAAAGAATTTCCATAATACCCAGAGAACTTCCGATCTCCAGTCGCTTCAGTGAGCCGCGGATATCCTTTACACTTCCAAAAGAGACGGAACCCTTCTGAAAAAGACGGGTCAGGGCATCTTTTGTCTGAGTCTGCATGAGACGGATCCTATTTATATCAGTAGAAGGCTGAAGTTTCCGGCACAGCTCTTTTCCCATAGGAGAGGAAGCCTTTTCTGTAAGCCGTTCTATAATTTTGGGATACTCAAGTGAAGATAATGCTTTTTGATTCATAACTTTTTTCGCTGCCAGAAGCAGCATCTCCTGTAAATTCTGATAGTATTTAGTCTTTTATCATAACAGATTCTGATGTTTTTTTCCAGATGAAACACAGAATCAGGAAAGAAAATTCTTCTTATAATCTTATCATACATGATTTGTTTCATAATGAAAAGGAAAAAGTATATTTTTGTTAATAAAAAGTTCATAATTTTTTGCTAAAATACACCTAAATTATCTGGTTTATGGGAGAATGGTTATGGTTGATAAAAAGGATCAGGACTATCCATTTATAAAAGAGACAATAAAAGAACGGCCCATAGATAAAAAGACAGTGCTCCGCAGGCTGGCAATGGCTGCATCCTGTGGAATTGTATTCGGAATTTGTGCAGTTGTAACGGTAATGGCTTTTGTGCCCAATATATTCAGACAGTTTGAAAAAGAAGCGAAAAAACCGGAGACGGTACAGTTATCACCGCCTGCCGGCTCAGAATTCGCCAGAGGAACGGATACACAGACGGCGGAAAGTGTTCAGCCGGAAGAGGAGGAAGATGCAGATTCAGCAGACCATTTGAAAAATGTGTATAAAACCATCTGGGACATTGCAGAGGAACCGCGCAAGGCTCTGGTTCAGGTGACCGGACTTACGGACACAGAGGATTTACTGAACGATTCCCTCCTCACTTATGGGGATGAAGAAGGTATTGTTTTTCTGAAAAACAAAGATGCGTTTTATATTCTGACTACATCGGATGAGCTGGAAAAAAGCGGAGAAATTCAAAAATTACATTTTCTAATGGAGTGATGGCAGAGGGAACTCTGATGCGGAGCAGATCCCAGGACAAAGCTGGTAGTCGTCAGGGTTCCGGTAAAAAAAATGTAGAAGAGGAATACAGGGATGAGATTACTGCAGTGACTCTGGCTCCGCAGGACGACCGTCAGCAGACGGAGCCGGTGATTGCGATCGGAAGTCCAAATGGAGATACCAATTCCCTTATTTTACGGAAATATTACCGCCATTTCCGGAAAGCTTACTATCCCGGATGCAGAATATACACTGATCACAACGAATATGGCCGCCGGTAATGACGGAGGCGGTAGTGCTTCTGGATATGGACGGAAAGATGATTGGTATTATTCTGGATCATGAGGAAGAAAAAAGCTGCGTGATCCGTGCTGTATCGGTGGCACAGCTTGGAACTCTTCTGGAAAAGCTTTCCAACGGAGAACCCATCTGCTATGCAGGACTGATCGGGACAACGATTTCTCAAATACAGTCTGAGAGCAGAGATATTCCGGGAGGGGTTTATATTGACCGGGTAGAAAGTAATTCCCCGGCTATGGTTGCAGGCGTTCAGAGCGGAGATATTCTTCACCGGATTAACGGAGAAGAAATTACCACAATGCGGGAATACAGTATCCGGCTTCAGAGTATGAAACCGGGACAGCAGGCAGAACTTACAGTATATCGCAAAAATCCATCAGGAGAATATGTGGACGTAGAATTAGATGTACTGATAAAACAAAAATAGAGAGGCAGAAAAAGAAATGCGTTTTATTAATGAATTACACGAAGGCGACAGAATCAGCGGAATTTATCTGTGTAAACAGAAACAGTCAGCGGTGACCAAAAACGGGAAACCTTATGACAGCATTATTTTACAGGATAAGACAGGAGTGCTGGACGGAAAGATCTGGGATCCAAACTCATTGGGAATTGATGAATTTGATGCACTGGACTACATAGATGTAATGGGCGATGTGACAAGCTTTGCAGGAGCCATGCAGGTAAATATCAAGCGTGTGCGCAAAGCCGGAGAGGGAGAATATGATCCAGCAGATTACCTTCCTGTCAGCGAAAACAGTGCAGACGATATGTATCGTCAGCTTTGCGATATGATCAGCACAGTAAAAAATCCATATCTGAACACAATTCTCAGGAAACTGTTTGTGGAAGATCAGGAGTTTATCAAAGCTTTCCAGGGACATTCTGCAGCCAAAACAGTTCACCATGGATTTATCGGAGGGCTTATGGAGCATACGTTAAGCGTGGCAAGGCTCTGTGATTATATGGCAGGCGCTTATCCTCTTCTGAAAAGAGATCTTCTGATCACAGCGGCGCTGCTGCATGATATTGGAAAAACAAAAGAACTTTCTGCTTTTCCTCAGAACGATTATACAGACGAAGGACAGCTTCTGGGGCACATCATCATCGGCTCTCAGATGATTCATGATCTGGCAAAGGAAATTCCGGACTTTCCGGAAGTGCTGGAAAATGAACTGATCCACTGTATTCTCGCCCATCACGGGGAACTGGAGTATGGATCTCCGAAAAAACCTGCGCTTGCAGAGGCAGTTGCTCTGAACCTGGCGGACAATACAGATGCCAGAATGGAGACGCTGACTGAGATTTTTGCAGCAGATAAAGGAAAAAAAAGACTGGCTTGGATATAACAGACTTTTTGAGTCAAATTTAAGAAGAACAGGAGAAGTGTGATCCTCATGGAATATCGTAAAAATGATATGGTTACGTTAGATATTGTGGATTGCGGTACAAATGGTGAAGGCATTGGCAAAGCTGATGGCTTCACTGTTTTTGTAAAGGACGCAGTCATTGGAGACAGAGTTACAGCCAAGTCATGAAAGCAAAAAAAGAACTATGGGTATGGAAGACTTATGGAAATCCTGACGCCTTCTCCTGACCGTGCGGAGCCGGTATGTCCTTCTGCCCGTCAGTGCGGCGGATGCCAGCTTCAGGCGCTTTCCTATGAAAAACAGCTGGAATTTAAAGCTGACAAGGTTCGCGGGCATCTGGAACGGATTGGCGGCTTTGCCAATCTGCCCATGGAACCCATTATCGGTATGAAGGACCCGTTCCATTACCGCAACAAAGCACAGTTTCCGGTAGGACGGAACAGGGATGGAAAAATCGTAACAGGATTCTATGCAGGACGCACCCACAGCATTATCGAAAACAGGGACTGTGTCCTTGGCGTTCCGCAGAACAGAGAGATTCTGGACCGTGTAATTGACTATATGGAAACCTATGATATCTCCCCGTACGATGAGGTTACCGGAAAAGGCCTGATTCGCCATATTTTTACCCGTTACGGTTACCATACAGGAGAGAATCATGGTCTGTATTGTTGCCAATGGCAGCAGGCTTCCGCATCAGCAGGAGCTGGTGAAAGCTCTGAGAGAAATCCCGGGTATGACCAGCATTACTCTGAATATTAATAAAAATCGTAATAATGTAATCCTGGGAGAAAAAATCCAGGTTCTCTGGGGACAGGAATATATTACAGATAAAATCGGAGATATTTCTTATCAGATTTCTCCATTGTCTTTTTATCAGGTAAATCCACAGCAGACATGGGAACTGTATTCCAAGGCTCTGGAATATGCAGATCTTCACGGAGAGGAAACAGTGTGGGATCTTTACTGCGGCATTGGAACCATCTCTCTTTTCCTTGCCCAGAAAGCAAAATTTGTCCGCGGCGTGGAAATTGTTCCTGCCGCTATTGAAGATGCCCGCCGCAATGCACGGCTGAATGGTATAAAGAATGCAGAATTCTATGTAGGAAAAGCTGAAGAAGTCCTTCCTGATTACTATGCAGATTATGCTGCCCGTCATCCGGGCGAAAACGCCCGGGCCGATGTGATCGTTGTAGATCCCCCGAGAAAAGGCTGCGACGAGATACTGCTTGACACGATCGTAGAAATGCAGCCGGACAGAGTTGTGTACGTAAGCTGCGATTCCGCCACCCTGGCAAGGGATCTGAAATATCTGTGCCAGAGAGGATATCAGGTGGAGAAGGTGTGCCCGGTGGATATGTTTCCCATGACGGTGCATGTGGAGACAGTGATTCTGATGACGTATTGTGGTGATAATAGGAAATAAGACGGTTATACCACAAGATGTTGTGGTTTTTGAGCGAAAATCGAGCGAAAAATGGGGCGAAAAACAGGCGTTTTTGCCCCTTGTTTTTTGCGTGTGTCCTGCAAAGCTGGACTACACTTGCCGGTGTAAGTCCGGTCACGGTAATCGCCAGTGAGCCGTGTAGCTAAACTCGGTGCGTTGTAGTAATACAGGGTGCTAAGCGAGTGGATAAAGTAACCTTGGAAAAGGGGCGAGCAATCATGCAGACCGTAACATAAAGTGAATTCTGCCGTATCGTTAAAAAGGTCTCGAAAGAGAGAAAAGGGAAGTTGAGCCTTGGCAAAATAGGCGAAAACCATGGAACGTGTGGAGAAACTGGAAAACAGCACGGAAGAATCCCTCGGTATAGAGGAAACGGTATGTATGAAAAGTGTAGTTTGGAACTGGAGAGACCCTACCCATCACCGAAAGGTAAAGAGAAAGCGTATAAGCTTGACGAAATCGTATTTCTGATGGAAGGGAGTCGGAGGGGAACATAGTACCGATAATGACTGTGCAAGAAAACGCAGTCTATGGGAAGGTTCCTTGCTTCATTCATGTTTGTAGAGAGGGTAAGAGTGAGAGAATGTCATGCAGACTAACAACTCCAAAGAAAAAGTTCGACAACTTCAAAACAAACTATATCTGACAGCCAAGAAATGTGATAGCCGAAGATTTCATGCACTTTACGATAAGGTATATCGTGATGATGTACTTTTTGAAGCATGGAAACGGGTAAAAGCTAACAAAGGTTCCAGTGGTGTAGATGGTATCGGAATCGAAGATATTGAAGAGATGGGAATTGAAAAATACCTGTCAGAAATCAAATCGGAACTGATGGATGGAAAGTATAAACCATCCCCAGTAAAGCGAGTTATGATACCAAAACCAGACGGAAGTGAAAGACCTCTTGGAATACCAACAGTCAAGGACAGAATTGTGCAGATGGCTACCAAGATAGCAATAGAGCCAGTATTCGAAGCTGACTTTAGAGATTGTTCCTATGGATTCCGACCGAAAAGAAGTGCCAGGCAAGCACTGGAAGTGGTAAGGAAAGCGTGTAACAACAAGGGCTATTATGTAGTAGACGCAGATATTGAGAAGTTCTTTGATAACGTAAACCAAGATAAACTGATGAAACTGGCAGAGCAGAGAATATCAGACCGTAGGATATTGAAGCTGATAAGACAATGGTTAGTATCAGGAGTATTATACGGAAATGTACTGACAATTTCCGAACTGGGAACAAGCCAAGGTTCAGTTATATCTCCGTTATTGGCAAACATCTACTTAAATACACTGGACAGACTGTGGGAAAAGTATGGACTTACTCACGGTATTCTTGTAAGGTACGCAGATGATACAGTCATCATTTGCAAGAATAAGAAAAATGCAAATCACGCACTGAACTTATTGCAGTACATCATGGCAAAACTGGATTTAAAGCTACACCCAGTAAAAACAAAGATTGTCAGCATGTGGGACGGAAAAGAGGGATTTGACTTTCTTGGAATGCACCACAGAAGAATGACAACGGAAACAAGCAAAGGACAATTGTATAAAGAAACTTATCAGTACCCGAGCAGGAAAGCCATGAAGAAGATGAAAGCAGAAATCAAAAAGAATGTAAACGGTCGAAGTCTGTTAGTTGCAAAGGAAGAGGATTTAATAAAGAATCTAAATCCGAAAATCATAGGTTGGAAGAATTATTATTCCACCAAAACAAATGAGACATGGATGCAGGAATTAGACTGGTATATTATCTGCACCTTTACAAGATGGTATAACAAGAAACACCAAAGGCGTAAACATATGTCAAGAGTGGGATTTGTTAGAAATAGCATTTACGAAAAAGGATTAAAGAAAATGGCTAGAGCATGACGTAATGCTGTAGAAAGAAGAATGTCGGAAAGCCGTGTGAGGGAGAACCTCATGCACGGTTTGATGAGGGGCGGATGAAATTTTCATCCGCCTACTCTACATGGCTGACTTGTGAGAGGGCGCTTATACATGCCCATTTACGCTGTGAATTGCACCACAGAATCTGCAATTTACGTTATGGGATGAGTGCCTATATTGGGTTCTGCTGCTCGTATTCTGGATTGACGGATTTTATTGACACAATTCCAAGATTACTTTATACTAAGCCTACATCAAAGTCGCAGACAAATAACAGTTACGATTATGAAACTTTCGTAATCGTGATCATTCTTACAACGTTTCTGTCTGCAGATCCAAAACCTGATATATGGTTACGGGTATGATCTCAAAATTCAGTGCCGGTTCGGCAGGAGATTCCATTTTGATGAACAATTCAATGCATAAAAATTTTAATCTTAATTATTACAGTTAGCACCGTTGCATTTTTATGAAAAAATCTTTTACGTGCATTGAAAAATACCACACATTCTATTATCATAAAGGGGAAAATGATTGAACACAACGATGAGAAAATCCAATGGCATCCTGCATTTGATGCGGCATTGCAGATTGAACTTGGAGAAGAAACAAAGTATTTAGAATTTGATTCTGAACATCTGCTGTCGAAGAAACCAATGCAGATCGATGTGTTAGTCAAAAATGAAAGACATGTAAAAATCCAGAAGAATATTGGGAGAATTTTCCGACAGTACAATGTTGTAGAATACAAATCGCCGGAAGATGACCTTAACATTGACGATTTTTACAAGGTGTACGCATACGCCTGTATTTATAAAGCCGACACGGTAGACAGTAGACTTCATACCGGCAGCAGAGCTGACAATTACTTTTGTATGTTACCATTATCCAAGAACCATGCTTCAGAAATTGCAAAGAGATCGGCAGATAACAGTCGAAAATATGGAAAGCGGTATTTATTACCTTATGGGAGATGCAATTCCGATGCAGCTTATCATTGTTCCAAGATTATCTAAACGAATAACTACTGGCTGAATAATCTTCGTAATGATTTAAAGTCAGGCGGCGAGAT
>ENA-OQBV01001445-OQBV01001445.1-human-gut-metagenome-genome-assembly--contig:-NODE-1445-length-11673-cov-3.291789_pt1 | contig 11673 bp, 11 predicted proteins | sample MGYA00242750_ERZ504559 | MGnify/ENA primary metagenome ERZ504559 (study PRJEB26092, sample SAMD00036230) | human gut metagenome | host: Homo sapiens | study: EMG produced TPA metagenomics assembly of...
AATAGGGAAAAATATTCTATGAGCTTTTTCTGATATAGAATATTGTTTATCTGGGTTCTTTTCCATCACGGAAGAGCATCATCATTTCCTTGGTCAGGCTGATATTATTGCCCTGATCCGGGATTTTATCACGTTCTACCCACTGTGCCATGGAGAGCTCTTCATGGTCAACGGTCAGGGTATCATCGCCGTCCACATCACAGAAGAATCCGAAAAGCAGGGTACCGCTGAAGGACCATGGCTGGCTCTTGTAGTAGCGGAGATTTTTGACCTTCAGTCCCACTTCTTCCATCACTTCTCTGTGAACAGTCTCCTCAATTGTTTCTCCGATCTCTGCGAAGCCTGCGATGAGAGCGTAGCGCTTGAATCGACGTCCTTCGTATTTGGACAGGATGATTTTATCTCCGTTTGTGATTCCTACAATAACTGCAGGACACAGAACAGGATATTCCTGATTGCCGCAGGAAGGGCATTCCATCATACGTTCTTTCTGGCTGTGAACCATTGGTTTTCCACAGCAGCCACAGTATCTGCGCTTGCTGTACCACTGGAAGAGCTGATGCCCTGTAATTCCTGCAAATGCAAGATGCTGTGGCTGAGCGGTCCGAAGAATCCGTACATCCTGAAATTCATAGTCCGGAAGCAGAGAGGTATCCAGCTCCGGGATCAGGTAGAAACGCTGATCATCTATGGAAAACAGATAAATAAAATTGTTGTAAAGATCAGCGATCTTTTCCTCAAACTCCCGGAAACGTGGGAAAGTAATATCTGCATCCCGTTCCTGGCGGGGAAGAAGTATACTGCCTTTTTCGTATGCAAGGATAAAGCTGTCTTTATCCGGGGCAGAAGGTTTGTATTCGTTGTGATAAGTATGTGGTGCGATGTCCTGAATCATATTGTAGATATCCTTTTCTTTATTTTGTTATAAAATAATTTCATAAGATTCTGATAAGATTATTTGTGAGTGTAGTTATAAATTCTTTATGGTTTATCAGAAAAATATAAGAAGATAATGAGTGGTAAAATAATACAGATTCATTATCTGTTCATAGTATATTCTTGGAGTTTTATAAAAGCAAGCAATAAATATTCATTCTGAAAAAAGACGATATGTCAGATAATTTAATAATAATACAAAGAAAATTCGTAGGTATACAAAAAAAACAGATAGTTTATAATAGAAATTTGGAAGGGTTAAAATAATGTACGTGTAAACAAACAGGGAGGAAAAGGATTGAAGGTATTAATAGCAGATGATGAAATAAAGGTATGTCGGCTGATCCAGCACCTTGTGGATTGGGATGCCCTGGAAATGGATATTATTGGTTTCGCAAATGATGGGGAAACTGCTTATGAAAGTATTTGTGAAAAGAAACCGGATATTGTGATTACAGATATACGTATGCCGGTGTATGATGGACTTGAACTGATACGCAGGGCAAAAGAAGTGAATCCGGAGATTAATTTCATAGTAATCAGCGGTTACAGTCAGTTTGAATATGCACAGCAGGCAATCAAGTATGGGGTAAAAGACTACCTGCTGAAACCATTAAAAAAGAGAGAACTGGAAAACTCATTAACTGAAATTAAAGAATCACATGAATCTCTGATTAAGAGTACCAGAATCAGAAACGAAATGGAATCTATCATTGAAGCATCCAGAGAACATATACGGGAGAATTTTCTTATGAAAACGCTTCAAAACTCAGCAACTAATCCGCTAAAAGCAGATATGAGTCTGGAACAGTTGAATGAACAGTATGGTTGTAAATTTCATAAAGGATTTTTTACAGCAGTCAGAGTCAGGCCATTTTTCTCAAAAAATTCGGACAAATCTGCCGGTGACAGTGAAGAATTTGTAATGAACAAAATTCATCAGATGGTAAAAGAAAAATTGGAGATATACTGCGAAACTTATATGTCTACAGTATATCAGGATGAAATCGTATGCATTTTAAATACAGTGGATAAAGAGATTGAACCAGTCAGAAAAAAGCTAAAACATTTGATAGTTAATGTATCTAATTTGAAAACTGTATTTCCTGATATCAGAATAAGGATCGGACAGGGAAATACACATAGTTCTTATATGGGAATCACGGATAGTTTCCGAGAGGCAGAACTGGCGATCATGAATCGAATGGGCGAAAATGAAGATACATATATCTGCTACAGTGAAGACAGTAAAAGTGGAAAAACTAAAGAAGAAATTTTTGACAGTGGTCTGCGAAATGAAATTCTGACCTATCAGGAAAGAATGGATATTGAAGGAACCCTCCGCCTTGTTGACAAGGTTGGAGAGAAATTGAAGCCATTTAAGTATGACGGAAAACTGGTTTATGAAGTTTTTGGTGAATTAGTTGAAACATTGCGGTTTGGTATGAAATATTCTCGTGAAGGCAGAAATCTTTTTCTGATTGAAGATTATAAAAAACAGTACAGAAGGATATGGGATTATGATGAACTCTTTCAGTGGATCAAATCGGATCTGTCCCGGGTGCATCAGGTTTATATGAAGAATATTCAGGATGAAGAGAGTAAACCGATACGTGATGCAAAGAAATATATCCATGATAATTTCAACAAACATATCAGTCTGGAGAATGTCAGTGAGTATATTGGATTTAATGCTGCCTATTTTTCTACACTGTTTAAGAAAGAAACAGGAAAAAATTTCCTTGAGTATGTGACAGAGCTTCGTATCCAAAATGCAAAGAACTATCTCATACAGACTAATTATGACATTGCGGAAGTAGCATCTGCAGTAGGATATAATGATCTGAAATATTTTTCTAAATTGTTTAAGAAGACAACAGGATTGAATCCTTCAGAATTTAGAAAGTTATATAGTTAATCAAAATGTGCAGGTGCAAAAACTATGAAAAAAAGAAATATATTTAGCAGACAGGCAGTTAATTTTTTGTGGGTTCTTCTGGGATTAGGGGCAGGTCTTCAGTTTATAGAAGTTATATGGGCTGCATCGAAAGGATATCTGGGATTCTTTTCTATGATGGTGGTTATTGTGACAGAGATGGTTATTACAGGAAGCATTTATGTGATTATTTATAAGTTTCTAATAAAACCATGTAATGAGACCAGAAAATTATTCAAACATTTTATACAGAGTGGAAGTTTTCAGGAACTGATTGATCAGGATTATCAGATTTTTCCAGAGCAGAATGAAGTAATGCAGAAGCTGGATTCCATATTGGATAAAAAGAACATTATTGAGTTATCGACAAAACATGCAGAACTTCTTGCACTGCAGAATCAGATCAATCCTCATTTTCTGTATAATACGCTGGAAGCAATACGAGGAGATGCGCTATGTGAAGGAATTGATAGTATTGCTGATACGACGGAAGCATTGTCTACATTTTTCAGATATACCATCACGGATACAGGAAATCTGGTTTCAGTAGAAGATGAACTGGAGAATGTAGAGAATTATTTTAAAATACAGCAGTATCGTTTTGGAGATAAACTGGATATGAGAGTTAATTTTCCGGATGACTATGCAAGGATCCTGGAATGTAAACTCCCTAAACTTACTTTGCAACCTGTAGTTGAAAATGCAATTTTTCATGGTCTGGAAGCGAAAGCAGAAGGTGGAGTTATCACCATTTCACTGGAGATGACAGAGAAGAAACTTCTGATCAATATTCATGATGACGGAATTGGAATTGACGAAGAAGAGCTTATAAAGATCAACCAGAGACTGGAGATAACTTCAGGGCCGCTGACAGAAGAGAAGCGTAAACGTGGAGGTATTGCTCTGCCGAATGTATCCAGGCGTATTAAGCTGTTATTTGGGGATGAATATGGAATACATATTTATAGTATTCCTAATCTTGGAACAGAAGTCAGGATATCGGTACCGATCATTACAAACAGGGAGCAGAGAAATCAGTGAAAAGAGAATTACTGAATATAGAAGGCGGAAAGATAAAAAAAGGGAATAATGTTATATTTGATGATCTGTCTCTGGAACTGTTTCAGGGAGAAATAACAGGAATCGTATTCGATGATATTCTGGAACAGAAGCTCTTTATTGACATGCTGCTTGGAGATGTTTTACTTTATTCAGGAAAGATTTTTGTAAATGAGGAAAGGAAAGCTTATGAAGAAGCTGCCAGATTGTTAAAACAGCAGGTGGCGGTGATTGGTTCTAAAAGTAAATTACTGCCTTCTATTACGATAGAAGATAATATATTTCTTTTTTCAGACAGAAAACTGTTTCTGGATCAGAAAGAGTATAGAGAACGTTTCCAGAAGTTAAGGACGGAACTGAATATTTCGAATGATATGCCTCATAAAGTCAGAAATTTATCTGCCAAGGAAAAGGTTATTATAGAATTACTTAAAGCCTATGAGGAAAGAAAGAAAATTGTGATTCTGGATGAGATTACCAGCCTTTTATCAGAAAAGGATTTGGGAGAAGTGTTTTCTCTTATTGATAAAATGAAATCCCAGATGTCATTTCTGGTTACAGTAGGATTTGAAGATTTTATTATGGAATGGATGGAATCTATTGCAGTTGTTCAAAATGGAAGAACTACATTTGTATCTGGGATTTCTCAGTTAAACTGTAAGTTGAGTAAAGTTCTGAAAGCTCTGATATATGAAAATAAGGCAGAAACATTTGGAGTCTATGGGCAGAAAGTAATAAATGGGCAGAACAATGTATTAGAAGTAAGAGATGTAAGTACCTGTTATCTGAAGAATCTTAATTTTACATTGTGTTCCGGAGAGCTGCTTAAGATTTATTATTCAGATGAAAAAAGCAAGAGCAGTTTCTGGGAAATGTTTTCGGGAGAAGAGAGCATTGAAGAAGGACAGATTTATATTTCTGAGAAATTGTATAAGGTATCAAATATGAGCCAGGCAGTACGTGAGGGCGTAGGGTTTATAACAGAAGCACCGTATAGGAGCATGATCCTGGATAATATGAGTGCAACGGAAAATGTGAGTGTGCCACTACATGAAAAGGTAAGAGGATTCTGGTTTGCGAAAAAGTATACCAGAAGTGTAAGTGATTTCCTTCAGAACGATGAGCTGAATAAGAAGAAACTGAAAAATATTGGAAATGCAGAACTACAGAAGCTGGCCTATGAAAAATGGCTGGTGTATCAGCCAAAGATTGTGATCATTGAGAATCCATTTACAGATATGGATATTAATATGAGGGAAATTACAAGAAAGATGATCGGAGCATTGCAGAAAAGAGGAATCGGAGTAATTCTTCTTACTGCTAACTTTGCAATTATGAATAAAATCAAGGGAGAATCCATGTTTCTTAAGCACGGTGTGCTGACAAGAGAAGAAGAATGGTAAAACAAAAAAAGACGAATGTGCAATGATGATAAAAAATTTGGATAATTCGTCTTTTTTTTGTACAAAAATAAGAAACAAAAGAATGCCCCCCTTAATCCAAATATCAAAAGTTGAAAAAATAGGACCTCAAAGTTAATATGAGTATACAAAATAACAAACGCGTAAAATAAACTAATGGGAGGGTTTACAAATGAAGAAAAAGTTATTAAGTGTCTTAATGGCAGCAGTAATGGTAGCCGGTGTTGGCGGCGTAGGTGCAGCACAGGTAAAGGCTGATGATGAGAAGATTCTTGGCGCAGGTATTTATTCAGCTTCTGATAACTTCAACTCTTATATTGGAAAAGCGATTACAAATGCATGCGATGGAATCTTTAAAACAAACATCGAAGATGGACAGAATGACCAGTCCACACAGAACAATCAGGTTGATACAATGCTGGCTAAAGGCGCTTCTGCAGTTGCAGTTTCTGTATGTGATGTAACAGCAGCTCCGACACTGATCCAGAAATGTAAAGACGCAGGAAATGTTCCGATCATTTTCTTCAACAAAGAGATAACAGATTACGATGTAATTAATTCTTATGAAAATGCTTATCAGGTAACATCTACAGGTGGAGATTATGGTGCATCTATTCAGGCACAGATGGTAATCGACTACTGGAAAGAACATCCGGAAATGGATAAAAACGGTGATGGAAAATTACAGCTTGTATATCTGATGGGTGACCCGGGACATACAGCATCCCAGCCGAGATGTGATTATCTCAAGAGCACGATCGAAGATGCAGGAATTGAGATTGACCTTCTTGCAGAAGATACAGGAATGTGGGTAACAGCAACTGCAAAAGAAAAAATGGATGCATGGGTATCTAAATACGGTGACGAAATTGAATGCTGCGTAGCAGGAAACGATGCAATGGCACTTGGTGCTTTATCAGCAGTAGAAGCAGCCGGATTTAATACAGATGGAGAAGAAAGCAGCAAATACATTCCGATTTATGGAATTGATGCTCTTCCTGAAATTCTTTCCAAGATTGAAAGCGGTGAGATCACAGGTTCCGTATTACAGGATGCTAAGACTCAGGGACAGACAATTGTAAAAATGGCAGAGAACCTTACAAGTGGTAAAGACGCTGTGGATGGAATCGAAGGTGTAGAAGTGGAAGAAGAAGCAAAAGCTGTACGAGTTCCATATCAGGCAATCACCAAAGATAATCTTGATTTAGCAAAGTCAACTTATGAATAAAAATAACTGATTTTACAGGCAGGCATTCGTTTTAAACGGATGCCTGTAATAAAAAAGAGGGAAAGGATTTTAAAATGGGAACAGAATATATATTGGAATTAAAGCATATTTCAAAATCGTTTCCTGGTGTAAAAGCACTTGACGATGTAACGTTATGTGTACGTCCTGGAACAGTGCATTCTCTTATGGGAGAAAATGGTGCAGGTAAATCCACATTAATGAAATGTCTGTTCGGTATTTATTCATTTGATGAGGGCGAAATCATTCTGGATGGCAAAAACATTAAATTTTCCAGCCCATCAGAAGCATTACAGAATCATGTATCCATGGTGCATCAGGAACTGAACCAGGTATTAAATCAGACAGTTATGGAAAATATGTGGCTTGGAAGATTTCCAATGAAGCATGGTCTGGTAGATGACCAGAAAATGTATGAAGACACAAAAGCGATTTTCGATGATTTGGATATTCAGGTAAATCCGAAGGTTAAGATAGGAACCCTGAAAGTTTCACAAAAACAGATGATAGAGATTGCAAAAGCAGTTTCGTATAACTCAAAAGTAATTGTAATGGATGAACCGACTTCATCGCTTACAGAGAAAGAAGTAGAGCATCTTTTTAAGATTATAGAAAAGCTTAAGAAAAAGAATACCAGTATTATTTATATATCACATAAAATGGAAGAAATTTTGCGTATTTCTGATGATGTAACAGTCATGAGAGATGGCAAGTGGATCGATACAAAACCTGCCAGTGAGTTGACCATTGATAAGATCATCAAAATGATGGTTGGACGAGAATTAAAAGACCGCTATCCGGAAAAGAAAGCCAAGATAGGTGATGTATTAATGGAAGTAAAAGACCTCGGTACATTAAATCCAGGATTTGAGGGCGTTAATTTTCAATTACATAAGGGAGAAATCCTTGGAATCGCCGGATTAGTAGGATCTAAGAGAACGGAAATCCTTGAAACATTATTTGGCATAAGAATGAAAGGCAAAGGTCAGATACTGGTAAAAGGAAAAGAAGTTCAGAACAGAAGTCCAAAAGAGGCAATGGCGAATGGATTTGCAATGCTGACAGAGGAACGAAGATCGGATGGTATTTTGGAGGTTTGAGTGTTGGATTTAATATGACAATTTCCAATTTACCGAAATATCAGAAGACGGGACTTTTAAACGGAGAAAAAATTGAAAGCAGATATTACCAAATGATAAATGCATGAAAGTAAAAACTCCGTCAATGAAGTCCAAGATCGCAAACCTTTCAGGAGGAAATCAGCAGAAAGTAATTCTGGGCAGATGGCTGCTGACAGATCCTGATATCCTGCTCTTGGATGAGCCTACCAGGGGTATTGACGTAGGTGCTAAATTTGAAATCTATCAGCTGATCAACCAGCTGGCTGAGCAAGGAAAAGGAATTATCGTAGTAAGCTCAGAAAATGCCGGAAACTGTTCGGAATTTCCGACAGGATTCTGGTTATGAGCAATGGACATCAATCAGCTATATTTGATTCAAAAGAAGTAGGACAGGTAGATGTTATGCAGGCAGCGGCCCGATTTATCTGATCTTTCAATACGAACTCAGGAGGGGATTCTGGTGAAAAAATTCAAAAGAACATTTCAATTAAAGAACTTGATTGCTGGAAAAAGCAATTTATCATGGTTTTTTAATTATCCTGTAGTTGCAATTGTGGTAAGTAGAACCAAGATTTCTTAACATTCAATAACTTTAAAAAAGTAATTTTTGCGCAGTCATCAACTAAGATTATTATTGCATTAGCAGCCGGAATGGTACTGGTAGTGCAGGGCGTTGACCTTTCCACAGGACGTATGATCGGTCTGGCAGCAGTTATCTTCGCATCTTTAGTTCAGAATCCGGACTATGCATACAGAATGTATCCGAATTTAAAAGAGCTTCCGCTGATCGTTCCATTATTACTGGTACTGGCAATCTGTCTTGTACTTGGTGGAATATCCGGTGTGCTTGTTGCAGTATTTAAAGTACCGCCGTTTATCGCAACGCTTGGTATGCAGTTGATCTTATATGGTGCATCTTCTATTTATTTTGACCGTCCGCCATATGGTGCACAGCCAATTGGTGGTATTGATTCAAAAGTAACTCAGATTGCAATTGGTTCCATTGGAATCGGAGATTTCCAGATTCCGTATCTGATCATCATTGCCGCAGCAGTATGTGTAGTTATGTGGATCGTATGGAATAAAACAAAATTTGGTAAATATATGTTTGCAGTAGGTGGTAACCCGGAAGCTGCAAAAGTATCCGGTGTAAATGTTATAAAGACACAGATTATGGTTTACGCAATTGCAGGTATGATGTATGCATTTGCAGCAGCCCTGGAAGTAGGACGTATCGGAAGTGCTTCCAATACAACCGGTAACGGATATGAAATGGATGCAGTTGCTGCCTGCGTAATCGGCGGTGTATCTCTTTCAGGTGGTGTTGGTAGTGTAGGCGGTATCGTAATTGGTGTTCTGATGTTCACAGTTATCAATTATGGCCTTGCATTCATTGGTGTAAACATGTACTGGCAGTATATCGTAAAAGGTCTGATCATTCTTCTTGCTGTTATTATTGACATGAGAAAATATGCAAAGAGAAAATAAAAATAAACATCAGACAAGTGCAATTATGAAAGGAGAAGTAAAGGATGAGGGATGTAGTAAAAAGAACAAAACTGACAGAAAATTGTTCAAAAAAAACAATAAAGAAATATGTAGATGAAGTGATCCAGGAACTCACACTGGATGAGAAGATCGGTGTAATGTCAGGCCAGGTTACAGAGAAGAAATTACTGGATGATCTGTTCCTGATCGAACACTATAATGTAAAGCCATATCCGACAAAGGCAGTAGAACGTCTGGGAATTCCGAATATCCGTTTCGTAGACGGACCAAGAGGTGTTGTTGCCGGATCTGCCACCTGCTTTCCTGTTTCTATGGCAAGAGGTGCCAGCTTTGACCGTGATTTGGAAGAGAAGATTGGAGAAGTGATCGGTGCAGAGGTTCGTGCAGTGGGCGGAAACTATTACGGCGGTGTGTGCATCAATCTTCCAAGAAATCCACGCTGGGGCCGTGCGCAGGAGTGCTACGGAGAAGATACCTATCATCTGGGAGAAATGGGGGCAGCTCTGACGAGAGGTGTTCAGAGCCAGAATGTTATGGCGTGCATTAAACATTTCGCAATGAACAGTATTGAAAATGCGAGATTTAAAGCTGATGTGCATGCAGATAAGAGAACACTTTTTGAAGTATATCTTCCTCACTTCAAGAGATGTATTGAAGAAGGCGCGGCTTCTGTAATGGGAGCATACAATAAAGTTTATGGAGAACAGGCATCTGAGAGTAAATATTTGTTAAAAGATATCCTCAGAGATAAATGGGGATTCGAGGGATTTACTTTATCTGATTTCCTCTGGGCTGTAAAAGATGGTCCAAAGGCAGTAAAGAGTGGAATGAATGTTGAAATGCCATGTATCTGTCATTATGCAGAACAGATCCCTAAAGCAATTGAAGACGGAACTCTTGCTATGGAAGATGTAGATGAAGCAGTTGGTTACATTCTTCGTACTGTACTCTATTATGAGACAAGAAAAGATCCGCAGGAATATACAGAAGATATTCTTGCATGCCCGGAACATATAGCAGTAGCAAAGAGAGCAGCAGAAGAATCGATGGTACTTCTGAAGAATGAAAATCATGTACTTCCGCTTGATAAAGAGAAAACAGAGAAGATCGTAGTTCTTGGAGTACTGGGAGATACAGAAAATATCGGCGACCATGGTTCCAGTAAGGTTCATCCATATTATACAGTTACGCCATTTAAAGGCCTGATGAAAAAAATGCCGAAAGCACAGATCCTTTATAATGACGGAAGTGATCTGGAACGTGCAAAAGAACTTGCAGCAGATGCTGATGCAGTAGTGATCGTTGCCGGTTATATCCATAGCGATGAAGGAGAATATCTGGCTGATAGAAGTGATATTGCCGGAATGGGCGGAGACAGAGCAAGCATGAGACTTCATCAGAGAGATATCGATCTGATTCATGGTGTAAAGGGTGTGAATCCGAATACTGTCGTTTCCATTATCGGAAGTAGTGCGATCCTGATCGATGAGTGGGAAAAAGATGTTCCTGCAATTATCTTCTCCTTCTACAGTGGAATGGAAGGCGGGAATGTACTGGCAGATATTCTGTTCGGTGATGTTTGCCCAAGCGGTAAACTTCCATATACAGTAGCACTTTCCGAAGACAGTTATCCTGATTTTGATCCTGACTGCACATATGCAGAGTATGAATACTATCATGGCTACTGCAAGATGGATAAAGAAAACATTCCTGTTTTGTATCCGTTTGGCTATGGTTTATCCTATACAACATTTGACATCAGCGAGCCGACAGTTGAAGTATTTGATAAAACAGCAAAGATTTCTGTTAATGTAAAGAATACAGGAGATGTAAAAGGCGCAGAAGTTGTACAGCTTTATATCGGATGTGAGGGAAGTGCTGTAGATCGTCCGGTTAAAATCTTGAAAGATTTCGCGAGAGTAGAATTAATGCCGGGAGAAGAAAAGAAAGTTTCTCTTCAGGTAAGTTCGAAGGATATGGCTTATTATTCAGAAGAAAAAGATGATTTTGTAGAAGAGGATATTACATATATTGCATATACAGGTGATTGCAGCTGTAAAGAAGCATTAAAATCCGTGAAATTTGAATTTGGAAAATAACAGGGAGAAATACTATGAGAATTGGTGCGGATTATTATCCAGAACATTGGGAAAAAGAGCGTTGGAAAACAGATGCAGAGATGATGGTCAAAGCAAATATCAAAGTAATCAGAATTGGTGAATTTGCATGGAGCCTTTATGAGCCTGAAGAAGGAAAATACGAATTTGACTGGATGGATGAGGCACTGGATTTTTTTGGAAAGTACGGAATCAAGGTAGTAATGTGTACACCTTCATGCTACCCCTCCTAAATGGATGATAGATAAGTATCCAGATATTCTTCAGAATGATATTCATGGAAATCCGAAGCTCTTCGGAACAAGAAAGCATTACTGCTTTAACAGTG
>ENA-OQBV01001446-OQBV01001446.1-human-gut-metagenome-genome-assembly--contig:-NODE-1446-length-11673-cov-2.745973_pt1 | contig 11673 bp, 16 predicted proteins | sample MGYA00242750_ERZ504559 | MGnify/ENA primary metagenome ERZ504559 (study PRJEB26092, sample SAMD00036230) | human gut metagenome | host: Homo sapiens | study: EMG produced TPA metagenomics assembly of...
CATACTCATTATAAAAATCCAATCGAATTGTATTAGCCCATGCTACTTGCTTTTCTGATCCTGCCAGTTCTGGAAATCCATATTCTTTTGATAGCACCTCAGAGTTTTTATTTTCTTCTGCAATCTGTTTCTCTCTTTCTTTTTTCGCACATTGTGGACATAGATGAGAAAAAGCATAATCTATTTTTCGTTGTCTATCACGATTTTTTCCAATCACATTTACTACGCCATCATGTCCACAGGCGTAGGTTCCCTCATATTTTGCCATATTTAAATTCCTTCCTATCTATATATGAATCATTTACAAACAACAATTGCCGTCATATCCTTAAAGAACGGTTTCTCTTTAATCTGATTCAACAAATAATACACATCCCCGTTAATCATATCTTTTTCTGATTTTTCCGTACTATAAATTATTAAGTATTTTAACTTATCGCTCCAATTTTCAACAATGTTTAAATATTTTTTCATTTCATCTTTAATACTTTGCGCCTCATCTAATACAAAATAATCATATTCCGAAAAAAGGCTGCAAGAAACATTCTTATCTTCTAATATTATCGCAAAACATTCTTCGGATTGCAATTCATTCATGAATGTATGAAGAAAGTCAGATTTTCCGGTTCCATTTAGCGTTAATATATTCATCATTATTCTTCCTTTCCAAAATGTCTTTCCGCAATTTCTATAAAAAACTGTTTTTCAATGATATCTATAATCATCGTAAAATCCAAATATCCATCAGGATAAAGCTCACTCTTATACATTCTCGCATACTTTACAAAACTCTCACATCTTTTCCCAGTTTTCTTTGATTCGGCATAATCCTGCCATATGAGCCTTAAGTCGTCCTCACTCACTTTGTCAAAAAGCTTATATATGTTCATGACTATATCACACCTTTCTTAGTAATATCTTCTTACTACAAATATGAAAGAAATCCAAGAAACAAAAAATCACATATAAAAAAAGAAGCTCATTCCTGAGCTTCCAATATATTATTCCATTCTTTACAATAACCTTTTTTCTTTTAAAGTATACAACGCTTCTTTACATCCATATTTCTGCACCCATGTTTTTAAAACAAGATTAGAAAGATCGATCTGCGCAACATAAATATCGTTCTTTAGAATCATAAGATCGTGGACAAAATAATCTCCAACCCATCCATTTAATAAGGATTCATCCACATCCAAAATACAAGGAGTGATTTCATAATCAAATCCCGTAATATAGAGTTTGCGGTCATCTTCTAAAAGTGACTTTAATGGCTTCATAACATTTTTTACCAAATGACTATTTTCCTTATCTTCAGAAAGTATTGTATCTGAAGAAGGATTCAATCTGCGATCTTTGATTTTTTCTAATCTTCTCGCAATCTCAATCTCCTGCTGTAATTCTTCTAAACGACTTGCTGCTTCTCCACAAATGCATGCCTGCTCTCCCAATTTCGATGATTTTTCTAAAATTCTTAATTCTTTGATCAGTTCTTTTGTTTCCATTTTAATCTACCTCCTCAATTTTGATCTTGTCATTATATAATTGTTTACCTGTAGCGGATAACACAAATCTGTTTTTCTTGATATTATCCAGAATCCTGTCATATTCTCTCAATACATTTTTTAGATAGTTCCTGAACTCTTTCTTTGTTTTTTTGATATCATTGTCTGTACTATGAAAATACAGCACATCTCCATCCAGAAACAAAGAATTATCTCGCTCCCATTCTTTCTGTTTGTTTAGTACTTTTCCCATCTCATTTTTCGCAAGATTGTTAGAATCATTGTATTCAAAACAATCTCTGGTAGAAGAGCTATTTAATTTGTAAGTAGTTCTACCTTCCGTTACTTCATATTTTTTTACTTTGATTTTGCCAACAACAAGTTTATATTTCATACAAATTCATAAAAACACCTCATTTCTTTTGATCTTCCGAAAAATCAATCCACAAATTTTAATTTCATCCATGAAATTTGAATAACCAAGATCCTCACAACACATAGATACTTCACAATATCCACAAGTATTTTCATGAATTTGATCATACAGTTCTTCTTTTTCTTCTTCAGAAGCATTTCCAGATCTTACTTTTTCGTATTCTGTTTGATCAATCCAACATGTATCTCCAGAAGCACAAGCTGATATTTTCAACATGCATTTTCCAACATTATGTTCTACAAACATATCAATAATCTGTTTCCATTGTTCCTCTGTTAATTCCATTGATTTATATTCCGTATTGTCATATTCAGCAACTTCTTGTGGGTATTGTTGAATTCCGTCTCTGCTAAATCTTTGTATAAAGCATTTAAGTTCCGCATTCGAGCAACAAATCCATCAAATTCATTAAATTTGTTTCTTTTGTCAAGAACGTCAATTCGTTTAAAAATGGATAATGTATTGCAGCTCCATTTTCTTTGATTAAACCTCTTCGGATTTCTATGTATAAAGCTTCTCTCATTTTCATGTCATCGATAGAAAGCAAAAACGTTTTTCTCAGTAATATCTTATCTTCTAATGACATTTCCTTGATTTGATCAATAGTTAATGTATCCAAATTCTCATGAATTTTCTTTCGATGCTGTTCTTCCATCTGATACAACTTATCAAGTTTTTCTTTTTCTTCTAATAACGTATTTAATAGGTTATTCATAGGTTTTCTCCTTTATTTATTAATACTGCGTTCGGAGACTCGTGACTTTAGTCGTGGGAGGAGAACGCAGAGATTTTTATGACACAAAGACCAGACCCTGATTGTGAACAACGATCTTGCATTTCTTTGCAGGGAAATCCTTGTCTCCCATTCCAACCGCCTGAAGATATTGTCCATTGCTATGCTGTCCACGCATGACATATCGAACGCCTTGATAATAAAAGACAGCTCCTGGCATGAGACGATCCAGACGATTGTAACGCCGGATACTCTCTTTGACTTCCAGTTGACTGATCATTTTTCTGGTCTGCTCTTTTCCATATCTCTCGACCTGTCGTTTTCTCCATTCCTGAAGGGAATCTTCTCTTTGTCCTTCCGCTTTTTTGCGGTTCTTGGCAATTTTCTTTCCTTCATAATAGTATGCACGAGAGGTCTGAGCTTTGATCCGACTGCGATCCTGTCTGCGGAATTGCAAAATTTCATGAACATGATCAAACTTTGGGGCTTTCTCTGGGACATGCTGTAAAGCAAGAACTGCGATACACCAGGCATCGACCTCATGCAGCTGCTCTTCTTTTGTCTTATGATATCCAAGGGATCTTCGGACCATGGAGGTATCTCGTCCAGAACAGTAATGAACATGTTCCTTCCCGAATTCCTGTTCCAGTCGTTTGCAGATAAATGGAATCGCCTGATTTAAGACACTGACCGCTGCATAACGCTTGTCCAGTCCGGCTTTCTTTTTCTTCAGACGGTCCTCAAATCTTGCATCTTTATGGACTCTCTCATGACATTTGCAGCATAATCCTGCGATGTTTCCGATCGTATTGGACCCTTGCATACTCCGTGGCACGATATGATGCCGATGTTCGATCGGGCTGTCACACATTAAGCAGTGTCCATCCTGTAGATCTTCTACCGCTGCATTCAGATCATCATAGCCTTTTAACGGACCCTTCTGGAAATCAACTCCACTGATACTCTGATCTTCCAGTGATAAGAAAGCAAACCGGTTGATCTCGATCGCAACATCGGTGATCGGCAGGAATTTCTGCATCTTATGGATCAAATTGATGTGTGTCCGCACCAGATGTTCCGCACTTGGGGTCAGCCATCCATCTTCTCGCTTTCGATTACAGAATCTTGCTTCCGTATTGCGGATCACAAGACATTTCACTCGTTTGTCTTTTCTATACATCGGAAGTTTTCGCATCAGGAATCCAGTCTTGATCATCGTATGACATTTCTTGGCTAGTCGCTGTCTTGCCTTTCGTTCTCCATTTCTGGAAGCTCTGCGATGCTGCTTACGTTTCTCCATTAATTTAACGATTTCCTTGTTCCTGGTCTGCACAACCGCTGCGGATAGTAACTCTCCACTCAGAGAGACCACTGCCATTCCGATATTAGAACGTCCGGGATCTTCCGCGATCGTAACTGGCTGTAAGACTGGTTGATTCTTATAAGTTAATTGTATTGTATAAGGGACTTGCCGGAAGACGCGTGCTCTTCCTGTCTGTAACAGTTTTTCGACATGTCTCTTTCGTTTGGTCGGCATCTGTGGATCTCCATCCATGCCTATGACATAAATATATTCAGACATCCTCGATGTCTCCTTTCTTTTTTGGTGTCATGTAGTCTCTCAGGGATCAACGGGATCCCCGCTTCGGTGGTAAGCCTGTACATGACGAATTTTTGGTCTTCTTAAACTTGGTGTCAGCTTGACAAGGTCTGGGACTAGAGAATCCCAGAGTGTCCACTTTTCCAAAGAAGATCGCTGACATCTTGTTTCTGCTCATTAACGCACTAACTAATTCACAAAACTTCTGCAAGCTCGTGACTTTAGTCATGAGTTAATTGACTTTTTTTACTTTATCGGGCGTTAATTTTGTCTGTCTATACAGTAATAGCTCATTTAATGCCATTATTGTTACTTTATTCAAATAAGTATTATCAGCAGCTCTGTATCTATCCAGCGCATTTTTAATAGCATCATCATTAAGATTCATGTCTAATAATTCTGTATCCTTATTTGAGATATCGTACTGAGTAACGCCCAGCATTCTTGCAATTCCTGTTACGGTTTCTTTATATGCTAATAATTCTTGTAAGCATTTTTCTGTCTGTGGACTGTCTTCATATTTTTTGTAATATTCAATCAGCTCTTCAATTTTTTCTTTCGGTGTTTCTGTCATTTCTCCACTCTCCTTCTATCCCAAGATGAAACATTTATATTTCTTATTTTATTTAAATATGCGAGATTTTTCAAAAGATATTTTTCATATATAAGATTTTAAATGAATAGAACTGGCTGATATTAACAAAAAAAAACAGACTAGCGATTGAACAACTAATCTGTTTTTGGTATTTTTCAATCATTGTCTTTTAAGATTTCTAAGAGATCGACAAAAAGATTGATCAGAATCCAAATAGATATCTGCACCAAAAATGATCGCATTTGCTACATTATGGGATGCATGCTGTGCTGACACAAAATCATGTCCGATATATAAAGAAAATACGATCGCTGAAATCCATGTTACAATTCCAGAATTTAAGTCTGCAAAAAAACATACAATATACGCAATGATAATGCCTAACAATGCAACAAAAAGCATTCTTCCAATTCCCAGAAAAAATTTAGGGAAAATAGAGCTAAGAACGACCATGCAAACAGTAATAATCGTTGTAATGATCAATGCTTCTAATACAATATCTGATTTTTCAACATAATCATTTAAGGTTGTAGACAGTGTTACTCCACATGGAATTATCAACATATTGTAGCCTATGAATTTCAAAATTATCGACTTACAAAATGTCAATACAGCAATCCCTATAATTGCGATAATCAGATATCCAATTAACAATACTTTTACTGGAATCTTTGCTACATAATCTCCGAAAAACGCACATGTAATGAGATTGATCAGCAATCCATATAATACAATGGCTCCGATCAGCAAATTATATGTTCCCTCATTTAAGTATATATTTTCTAATTTTGAACTAAATTTTATATCCATTTTTCTACCACTTTTTATTTTCATTCCTGATATCTCCTATATTATTTTTTTCACGTTCTTCTGCAATTTTCATAGCTAATGCATTTTGCAACACTTTTGAACAACTAATTCCATATTTTTTGACTTCATCGTCCATCCAAACAGGAATAGAACAATTCTTTCTAACAGACTTATTTTTCAAACGGCTTAGATAAGATTCCGTGTTAATGTCTACATAAGTCATGATTCCTTCCAAACATCCATATTCTTTCGAAACCTTAGCAAATCCTTCTTCATAAGTCATTGGTGTAGGAATTTCTTTTTCATCCAATTCCAGATCTGCTACTTTTAAAGAAATCGCATCTCTTGCCATTTGAATCGCATCATATAGATCGGCAGCTTCTGTATGAATTTCAAGTCCTGGAACATATACCAAGAATCCATTTCCTTTTGTATATGTATATTCTGTTAGAAAAACAGGGTATGCTTCTTTCATTTTTTCCTTCCTTTCGTGTTTGTTTAATACAAATATGATGGATTTTACAATTTTTATTTTTCACATATAAGATTTCGGATTCTTTTTGAAGATTATCCGATATTATATAAATTACTATCTTTTGAATCATCTAGATTACTTTCCCTGCTTTACCTTTTGGATCAGTTTTTTCTACAAGAAAATCCATGGTTTCAGATTGCGTGTGATCATCCTTTACATATTCAATCAATTCTTGATCCATCTCCATAAGATCAATGCTTTCTACAAATTTTTCAATCATTTTAAGCTCTTCGTTCTCATTGAATTTTGTAAATTCCACTTTGTTACGAAATCTTCGTTTTAATGCTTTATCAAGAATGTCTTCTCTGTTTGTTGCAGCAATTACAATCTGTCCATGTACAAGATTATCCAGACATTGCATCAGAGATATGACGATTCGTCCCATTTCTGCATCTGGGCCGGAATTATGTTGCCTAGCTTGTCCTATACAATCAATCTCATCCAACATCAATACACATTTCATTCCTTTACAATAGTCGAAAATTCTTGATAAATTTTGTGCCGTCTTTCCCATATATGAATCAATCAGATTAGAAAAATTCAAATATGCATATGGAATACCTAGTTTATATGCAACATATCGTGCAAATTCCGTTTTCCCTGTACCAGGGACTCCATACAAAAGAGTACTATTGTGATAGGAAATACCATATTCCATTAGTCGATCTGACACTTTTGTTCCTGTAAGAATCTGATCATATAGTTTCTGTTGTTTTTTTCCAACATAATATCGATCCTCACGAAATCCAGAAACATCTTCCACAGACATATAAGACTCAAGGTTTGGAGGAAGTTCCATAAATACTGTATTGCCATTCTCCAAAAGTTTTTGATAGTAATTAAGATTCGCTGCGTTCTTTTTTGTTGTATCATTTTTGCAGCATACGATCGCTGCATTTTTCGCATCCTGTATTTTATTTTTCGCCAAACATTCAATAACTGAAAGCATGTTATTATCTAATCCTGCCATATATTTTCCTTTCTTCGAATATAGTTTTCATCTTCAATATAAATATGAAAGAATTCATGCAGAATTATTTTCACATATAAAAATTCAAGGCAGATAGCAGAATGATTGTGGAGCTCTTTTTATCCCAAAATCGCTTAATTCTTTTGGAATATCGTATTTGATTATATTTTTTAATTGATAAGCAACTGCAGCATATCGTCTTCGATAATATTGAAAGTAAAACTCTTTACTTATTCCAGAATACTCTTTTGTCTTTTCCAAGATCACTTCTGGTGTATCCACAAGAACTTTTTCAACTTCTGCTTCTCCCACAATTTTCATGATTGGAGCTGTCTCATATATCAGTATTTTGCTAATTGGAATTCTGTTTGGCTGTTTTCGATATTCGAACTTTTTGGTTCCATTGAAAATCTTTTCTACATATTCCGGACGAATTGAAAACAATGCTGTTTTTGCATTGACTGATTTTCTTGCTGGTTCAACAATTGATTTGACTTCTTCATTGGATAATTCTTTATTCAGCAAACTGGTATTTTTAATTTTTTCTTGTAAACTCATTTTATTCTCTTTCCTCGTATTATATAGTAGTAGTGTTTAGAGACCCTCTCCAAGGTCTTTATTACTATTAAGTCATAGTCTTTTCTTTACCTTTTCTACAGGTTCGACTATGATATATAAGATGCTGTGGATTGGTTCATTTTTCCTACCACTTGATGGTTTACGAAAGGCTCCAACCACAGTCTCTTTGTTCATTTGTTAATCAGTTAGATACCGCATGACGGTTTATTTAGAACGAGGTTACAATCGCAAGGAGCACCCTGTGGTTCTAAAACAGCATTCATATATTTCAAAGGAGATTTTTTATGATTTACGTAGGAATTGATGTTGCAAAAGATAAGCATGACTGCTTTATCACTAACTTTGATGGAGAAGTGTTATTTAAAGCATTTACCATTGCTAACAACCTGGATGGTTTCAATGATCTTTATCAAAAGATTGTATCCGTTGCGGAAGATATAACCAAAGTAAAAGTAGGACTGGAAGCCACCGGACACTATAGTTACAATCTCTTAGGATATCTCATTGATAAAAGTTTGCCCACCTATGTTATCAATCCGTTACATACTAATCTGTACAGAAAAAGTCTAAGCCTTAGACAGACGAAAACGGATAAAGTAGATGCCCGTACGATTGCTTCTATGCTAATGTCTGACGTGAACTTAAAGTCCTACTCAGACATATCTTATCACAACAAAGAACTAAAGTCATTAACCCGTTACCGTTTTGATAAAGTAAAAGAACGTGCTAAGTTAAAGTCTTCCGTTTCAAGACTTGTCTGTATCTTATTTCCTGAATTAGAAAAGTTAGTTCCAACACTTCATATGGCATCAGTTTACGCAATGCTTTCTGAATTTCCCGGTGCTAAACAAGTAGCAGACGCTCATCTTACCAGACTTACCAATCTGCTTTCTGAATCATCAAAGGGGCGATATGGTAAAGAAACAGCTATTGCTTTTAGAAATGCTGCAAGAACCTCAATAGGTTCAAATATGCCAGCAAAATCATTAGAATTAAAGCATACCATCAAGCTGATCCGGGAACTCACATCTGATATTGATGAAATTGAACATGAAATCAAACTCATTATGGATGAAATCAATTCTCCGATTCTTAGCATCCCCGGAATCAATTACCGTATGGGAGCTATGATCATTGCCGAAATCGGCGATTTCAACCGTTTTGATTCTCCTGATAAAATCTTGGCTTATGCCGGATTATCTCCTTCTACATACCAGTCAGGACAACTTGATGGCGCATACTCCCACATGGAAAAGCGTGGTTCCAGATATCTACGATATGCCTTATACAATGCAGCCAAATATGTCTGTCACTGGGATCCAACATTCGCTGAATATCTGGCAAAGAAACGAGCCGAAGGCAAACATTACAATGTTGCCATATCTCATGCCGTCAAAAAGTTGGTTCGAGTTATTTACCATCTCGAGAAAACCAACCAGCAATACATCAAAGCTGCTTAAGTTTTTCTAATTCAATACTCCTTTTTTTGAGCACCAGCAACGATGCTATTTTTGTCATGCAGTTTTCAAGGTTCAAAGAACTCTAACTGAGTTCAAGATATATCTAAAATACATTTCTGTACTTTATTCAAAAAAGTTCATTTTTAGACTTGACTTTTAATAGTTAGTCTTTCATTAGAATTTGTAGTTCTTCTTTAGAACATATATTATGGATATGATCACACTCAATTTTAATGATATCACCATCAAAATCTTTTATTGAAAAAGAATTTTCTTCTTCGTTGATCTTAACTATGATGCCAAATATCCAATGAGTTGGATCCTCCCCATCTAATACAACTTTACAGTAATCTCCGACACGAAGATTGTATTCAAAATCAGAATCTGAATAATAGTCAATTATTTTTTCAGGATTAAGATCACCTGGGGTTGTCAGATATACATTAACTTCGCCAATCATCGCTTTCTCTTCCTTCCTTTCTCTTCCTTCAAATCTTTTATATTTACATTTTTTAGATTTATTAAGGCATTGATACAATGATGCATTAACAATCTGGCATCCTTCTCTTTTCCACTAACATGCATTTCGATAGTCTTTATCACGTTATATGCAACATACAGAAAAAATATTATTCCGCAGATTGCATAAAATGTTGAGATTATGGGATGATACTGTATGACTTGCAGAAAACTTGCTTGTGGTGGAACTGGATGAAAAGGATGTGTTTCTTCATATCCTATTGGTTCATAAACAAACGTAAATTTCATTACTAACAAAACAAATATGCTTCCAAAGAATCCAACAAACGATTGAAACAATAATAGTTGATATAAAAACTCAAATATTTTCTTTTCTTCATCTTGTAAATCGCCCTCTTTTCTTATGGTTCTCAATTCCTTTCCTATGAAAAACAACAGAATCAAAATAAGAATAATCGCCATTACAATTCCGCTTTTGTCCCATTGACCAATCCAAAGCCCTGTTACAACATATTGTAATATAAATAATCAAAACGTTCTCATCTTCAGCTCCTGCAAACAATACTAATAGTGTAGAAAATAAAAATGAGACCATATAAACCAGAAAATATCCATTAGGATAACAGGGCTGTAATTTTTGCAGAGAACAATAAGAACCTGTCTTTTGTATTTGTAAGTTTTTCTTTTGGAGTTTGATAGAAAGCAAAATCTTTATATAAGCGATCATATTTTGTAGATTTTATGAAACTTTTTCCACAAACTGATCCATTCCCAAGCTCATTGGAAACATTAAATCAAGTAATTGATTTTTTATTTTTCAAACCATAAATTGCAAGATTGTTATATTTTTTTGCAACATCATCTAAGGAGTATGTTAAAAATACTTTCTTATGACTCTTTTGAACCACAAGACTTTTCGCTGTTTTTAATTCTTGATCCGAAAATTTTTTTGGCATCAAAAAGATTTTGTTTCCAGTAAACGTAGCTGTTAATTTTCCATGATTGGAACGATAACTGATTTGACATTTTGGTTTGTATACAAAAAAAATATCTGCACCTTTAATGTATTTATTATAGCTCTTTTCATTCGTTTCAAATTTCATATGATTTTTATCATTATAATAGTATTTCAACTGTCCTATATCTTTTTTTATGACAAAATATTTTATATTACACTCATATTTTTGATATGAATTTTGAACGACTTTTAATTGACCCTCTGTAATTTCTTTGCCATAAAAATTACGGTCCGTTTCTATCTTATTTTGTCTCAGATTGATACAGAACATCGTAATGATTGGAATCAAAGAAATGATAACTCCAGTATATACAATTATTTTCATTATCTTTTTCATAATTAGACTCCTTTTTTTACGTATACTCCTACATTGTAAGTATAAGGACGACTATAAAAAATATAATTTCAAAACTGCATAATGTAATTAAGTATCCATCTGAATGATATGTTTTGACAATGTAATTCAAAAATTTAAGTTTTAATTCTGTTTTTGTATTAGTATCCTTCACATAGTACTCTGCGTCTGGATATAAAGAGTCATATTTTCCAGCTTTTACAAAAGTTTTTCCATATACATAGGCATTGATATTTAAATTTTTATCAGAATATGTGTAACCTGAACATACTTTCTGTCCCTTGAAATCTTTTAATTCAGATTCTTGATCTTCATATTCAGGATCATATTTCAAGTTATCCTGATTTTCGTCATTGATAAAAACTTTATCTTGTGTTTCTTTGCATACTGATTTTTTTATATCAGTTAATTCATCCTTAGAAAATTTCTTTGGAGTAAAATGCAAATCCTTACTTTCGATTTCCGCATTCATTTGTCCATTAGCAGACTGATATATTATATTACATACCTTCTGGTACATGGTAAACTGATCACAATCAGCAATATATTTGTTGTATACGTTTTCTTCTATCCGACATGTTAAGGGATAATGTCTAT
>ENA-OQBV01001450-OQBV01001450.1-human-gut-metagenome-genome-assembly--contig:-NODE-1450-length-11634-cov-2.781524_pt1 | contig 11634 bp, 14 predicted proteins | sample MGYA00242750_ERZ504559 | MGnify/ENA primary metagenome ERZ504559 (study PRJEB26092, sample SAMD00036230) | human gut metagenome | host: Homo sapiens | study: EMG produced TPA metagenomics assembly of...
GTAATCTTGATTTTGCAAAACTTCTTTTTATCTCAATCAATAGCTTTCACTCCTAACAACTTCTCATTTGTATATTTCTTTTATATTACCATATTCTTTAACATCTAACGCCAGTTATTTTCAAAAAAAGAGGGTATATCACTTCCGCAATACACCCTCAACATTCACAGCGTTCCCTTTCTATTTTAAACAACAAGCAAATTCCTCGTTAAGAGGTTGGGTAATTTTCTTTACCCAATACTCTACCCAATCTGTACCCAAAATAGCACGATATTTTATGAGATTTTACAGTAGTTTATAACACTTGTCAAAATAGCTAGAAACCGCTTAAATACGCTATTTAATTCGCTTTTTATCAGTCCAACGATTGATAAATTAGTTTCCCATCTGAGCTGCAACTTCTGCTGCAAAGTCTTCCTGTTTCTTTTCGATTCCTTCACCTGTCTCAAAACGAACAAATCTCTTAACAGTTACGTTTGCATTGTTTTCTTTTGCAACTTTTTCTACATATTTAGCAACTGTAAGGTCGCTGTCCTGAACATATGCCTGATCTAACAGACAGATTTCTTTTAATTCTTTGTTCAGACGTCCGATGATCATTTTTTCAATGATGTTTTCCGGTTTTTCCGGATTCTCTTTCTTAGCTGCTGCAAGAAGGATTTCTTTCTCGTGATCCATGTATTCCTGAGAAACTTCTGCACGAGATGTATATTTTGGAGACATAGCTGCTACCTGCATAGCTACGTTCTTTAAGCATTTTTTGATTTCATCGTTTACTACGTCTGCCTCTGCTTCGATCAGAACACCGATACGTCCGCCGCCGTGGATATAATCTACAACACATCCGTCTGTTACGATCTTTTCAAATCTTCTGATGTTCAGGTTTTCTCCGATTACTGCTACTTTTTCAACAAGAGCATCTTTTACAGTCTTTGTTGTATCAGCTGCCCAAGCTTCTGCCATGAATGCATCCATATCTGCTGCATCAGAATCTGCAACCTGATTCACAACTGCATCTACAAATCCCTGGAACTCTTCGTTCTTAGCTACGAAGTCTGTCTCAGAGTTTACTTCTACAATTGCTGCTACTTTGTCGTCTTTAACAACAGCTTTTACGATACCTTCTGCCGCAATTCTTCCAGCTTTTTTCTCAGCTTTTGCCTGTCCGTTCTTTCTTAAGAACTCGATTGCTGCATCCATATCTCCGTTTGTTTCATTCAGAGCTTTTTTTGCAGTCCATCATTCCTGCACCTGTCATCTCTCTTAACTCTTTTACCATGCTTGCTGTGATTGCCATGATTTTTTCCTCCATGAATTGAAATAGTTTACCAAAAATGCTCCAACCTGATGTTCAGGCTGAAGCATTTACGTTCATAATTATTCTGCTTCTACAGTCTCTTCAGCTACTGCTTCTTCAGCTTCCTCATAATATGCATCTTCTGCTGCTCCCTGATTTGCTTCGTAACAGCATCAGCCATTTTGGAAACGATTAATTTTTACTGCTCTGATCGCATCATCGTTACCTGGGATTTACGTAATCCAGTTCTTCCGGATCACAGTTTTGTATCACAGATTCCGATCAGCGGAATTCCCAGAGTGTTGTGCTTCCTGTACACAGATTCTTTCTTTTTTAGGATCTACGATGAAGATCGCATCCGGAATCTTTTTCATTTCTTTGATTCCGCCAAGGTTCTTCTCCAGTTTTTCCCACTCTTTTTTTCAGCTCGATTACTCTTTTTTTAGGAAGTACATCAAATGTTCCGTCTTCTGCCATTCTCTCGATGTCTTTCAGACGTGCGATACGGCTCTGGATTGTCTTGAAGTTTGTCAGCATTCCACCTAACCATCTCTCGTTTACGTAGAACATTCCACAACGCTCTGCTTCTGTTTTGATTGCATCCTGAGCCTGTTTCTTTGTTCCTACGAAAAGGATTGTGCCGCCTTCTGCTGCAATATCAGAAACTGCTTTGTAAGCATCGTCAACCATTCCTACAGATTTCTGCAGGTCGATGATGTAAATACCATTTCTCTCTGTGTAGATGTATGGAGCCATTTTAGGGTTCCATCTTCTTGTCTGATGTCCGAAATGAACACCTGCTTCTAAAAGTTGTTTCATTGAAATAACGCTCATGTTTTTTCCTCCAAATTGGTTTTTTACTTCCGTATACTTTCTTTACACTGAGACCGGCTTGTCTTATCGTCAAACTTAGGCACCTTCAGTGATACCACGCATACGTGTTTTTTCGCAACGCTAGTAGTATATCATAGAAAATACTGGATTGCAAGGACTTTCTATGGTATGCTGATGGAAAAGAAAAAGAAAGGATGTACTCTATGAAATTTACATTTGCACACAACAATTTAAATGTACTGGATCTGGATAAATCTCTTGCATTTTACAAAGAAGCTCTGGATCTGACGGAAGTTCGCAGAAAAGACGCTGAGGATGGAAGCTTTACCCTGGTCTACCTTGGAGACGGAACTACTCCACATCTTTTAGAGCTGACCTGGCTGCGCGATATGGATCGCCCTTACAACCTGGGAGACAATGAGATCCATCTTGCGTTTGAAGTGGATGATTTCGATGCAGCTCACAACAAGCACAAAGAAATGGGATGTATCTGCTACGAAAATCCGGGAATGGGAATTTACTTCATCTCTGATCCGGATGGATACTGGCTTGAAATTGTTCCCCAAAAACTGATCTAAGAATCTTAAAGCCCTGATGACACGATGACCATCAGGGCTTTTCTTTTGTACTTTGTATATGAATTTTTCTTTAGTAACGAACGTAGATCATACCGCTCTGAACCGGTCCTACAATAACACCGATTCCATAATCTGCTGCATGGATCATCTGGCCACCGCCGATATAAATACCGCAATGGTTTTCATTTACAGCTACATCTCCCGGCTGAGGATTACTTACCTGTGTCCATGTTAGGAATGTATAGGTTGTCCCAAGACGGCTGTAAGCTCCTGTCAAACAATAAGATACGAATCCAGAACAGTCGAATGCTCCCGGACTGCAGGCTCCCCATACGTACTCCGCTTTTCCTACCCAGCTGTATGCACGATCTACAATGGCATTTCCTGTAGATGGATTGTAATTTGGTTCCGGTGTCGGTGTCGGTGTCGGAGTTGGTGTCGGATCCGGAGTTGGTGTCGGTGTCGGTGTCGGATCCGGAGTTGGTGTCGGCTCTGGTGCCGGCGTTACAGTTCCACCGCTATTATCTCCACCGCCTGACGGTGTATTGGTATTTTCATTATTTACCGTGTTGTTCTTTTCCTGTTCCTTTTTCGCAGCTTCTACTGCCGCTCTTGCAGCTTCCTGAATCATTGCATCCAAGTTAGACACTTCTGCTCTCTTGGACTCAATCGTACTTGACAGCTCTGCTGTCTGTGTCTTGTACTCCTCATCCAGATTCTGCAATTTTGTCATATCTGATTCCAGAGATGTCTTCAGATCTTCTACTTCCTGAACTGTCTCTGCATATTCCCGCAACTTATCACGGTCATATGTATGTACTTTCTCCACATATTCCGTCTGAGTAAGCATCTCTGAGATACTTCCGGAAGCTACAATACGTTCTAATGCTGAAGTATCGCCTTCCTCATACATGTATTTAATACGAAGCTTCATATCTTCATACTGCTGCTGCTTTTTCTCTTCTGCTACAGCCAGGTCTTCCTGAGCCTTGGTAATCTCCTGCCCTTTGTTGATCAGCTGTGTTTCCAGATCATTTGTCTTTGTAAACAATTCATTCAGCTGTGCCTGAAGACCGTTCACTTCATTCTGAGCTGATTCTTTCTGATTCTGAAGACTTGTTGTATCATCTGGTGCCGCCATAACAGGTGTAACTATCATGGAACACGTTAATGCTGCCGCAAGCAGTACACTTCGTACTTTTTTCATTTTCATACTTTCACCTATCCTTAATATTCTTATTTATGTCCCCACATATTCTACATAATACCTGATTTTCCGCACTTTTTCAATACAGTTTGTGGTATTTTGAAAGGATTGTGTGGTATTATCGCCAAGTTTAATCATACAATAAGAATTATATTCGATACGTGATGAAAAAGCAATAACTTTTTAATATTTTTGTAATATTTTTCCTTTTTAATCTGCCTTACTGCCGGTTTTCTCATAAACAGCTTCAAAATCCATATCGCCTTTCGCCTGCACTGTCCCGATATTTTCTTTTGTATATATGGTGTTTTCCGACTGGCCGACAGCTCTCCAGCCTTTCACTTTCTCATCTCCACTTTCATTTTCAACCGGCAGTATTTCCTTTGGCAGCAAAATCCCCTCCGGAACTACCACCTGCTTTACAATACGTTTTTCCTCGCCTTTATTATCTTTGTATGATTTCCAGAATGATATCTTAGAGAAAACCTCTTCTTTTCCTTCTACATCATCCAATATCACAGTTTTTCTGGCAACTGCCTTTCCCGTTCCCCATATCTGTCGATAATATTCCGTCACCCGCACATCCAGCAAACCTTTCTGCGCATCTGCTGTCAGTATCTCTACTTCAAATGTCGATTTGCTGGTTGTTCGCATGAGCATATTCTGAATAAAATCTGCTGCCAGCTCTTTTCCTTCCACCTCTTTCCCGATCGAATATGTCGGATTCACTGTCAGAATCTCCATCGATTCTTCCATTGCTGCTCCCAGAATACTGTCCAGCTCATTCTGATGCATCGTCTTTGTCTCCGCCGTATAAATCGATGCTCCTGCAAAAATCAGCATAATTAAATAAAAAATCCCATCACTGCATGTCTCATCCGTTCCTGGCATACTCTCCTTTCCCCTTTTTTTCTATTTTGCATATCCTGTGATCTGATGCTCCAAAGCATATTCAAAGTGGAATCGTGTACCGGTATGCCAATGTCACTTTTGCATATTTGCTTCCTGCCGCACTGGTCACAACCTGAATATCCAGATTTTCATATCCGTTTTCCAGCGCTTTCTTTTTACATTTCTCCAGAACCTCTGCATTATAATCACTCGCTTCAATCTCTGTTACAACTGTAGAATGATAAGCCTGTGCCTTCTGTGTATTCAACGATGCGCTGATATAGGCAGTACTCAGCACTGCCATGAAGGCAATCAGTACAACTCCCACCATTGTTTCGATCGCACCTTTCATTTTTCTTTCCTTTCAACCGCACTTTAATCTACTGTAACCCGACATACCTTTGTTACTTTTCTAATATAAGCCCCCTGATAGTTTTCCTCTGCCTGATAAGTAATCTCATAAACACCTCTCTGCGCTGTCCAAAACGCCTCTGGATTTAGTTCCTTTTCCAGCTGACTTCCATCTGGAGCGATCAGTTTTATCACGCTGACCGGAAGCTCTCTTCCATCCGCGTCCACAGCCCTGGCACTGATTTCTTTTCCATGAAGAAGGTCATATCTTCTTTGATACTTCAGTTTACTGACAGATACCGTCAAGACCGGATCCGGTCTCGGTTTCAACTGTACAAGAAAATCGGAATTATCGGTTGCTTTTAAAAATGATTTTGGCTCTGCCTTTGAAAGCGCGCCCAGATATCCACGATCAGTACGATTCCAAACAAATGCAAATAATACGGCCAGGATAATTGCCATTGCTGCGATTTTTCCATATTCTCCGATCCAGCTCTTCACATCTGCCCTCCTGACATTTTTATCCCTATCCCGTCAAAAAACAGCTCTGCCAGCCTATGCAGCTGACCTCCTGAAGCAAGCAGCGAATACAAAAGTCCAAGCAGCATGATTCCCAGCATACACGTCACGATCACACCGCCATACTCTTCCATAAATTCTTTCATTCCGCTATTCTCCTTCTCAAACAGAACTTACCTGTATTAAAATCTCCATAAACCGGACATGACCGCATATCCGATGATTGAAAATTCGATGATCGAACCGTATTCTTCCAAAAATTCTTTCATGATATCGCCCTCTTTTCTCTCAAACCTTCTAAATTGTATTTACAACAGACAAAATCCCCAAAATGACCAGTACCAGATCTGCGAGCATTTTTACGACTCCCGTGATCATTGGAAGCAGTACAAGAAACCCAACACCTGCCATCATATCTTCTTCCTTCAAACGCTCTGCCCGATCCATCATAACGGTATTTCTCTGTACCAGCGCATCAATCTGCCCTCCCATATCTCCAATTCCAAATTCTGCCATGGACCCGTGTCCACGGGGCGGCGGGTGGCGACATGCGCCGTATCCACCGGGCTGGAGGCATCCTGGGTGCTTGACTACACGCTCACTGACGACGGCTGGCGATGCGCGGCGGTCAAGGGCCCATTGGAAGGCGGATACCGGGTGCATGAAGGCAAACCGGAGGAACAAAAGTGATGAAGGCAAACGAACAGGATCAGCCAGTCCTCATCAAAGACGAGGGCGGAGAGGAATGACCAGGATCGACAGGAAGACGGGTGAGCCGATTCTCAGCCCCAAGCTTACGGTCGACCAGCTGTACGCCATGGCCAACGAGCCCGGTTGGCGTCCATGGATGCGCCTAATCGCCGAACATCCACACGCGTGGCCGGAGCTCGCCGAATGGTGGCATACCGCGCAGGAGCAAGGCTTTGACACGGCCGGTGCCGCGCCGCTGCCGCCCGCGTCCATGCGCGGCCGCCGTCGCGTCGCCATACCATCCGCGCCGCTGCCGCCGGAAGACGAGCCGGGGCAGGAACCCGTGTCTGCGCCGGCGGAGCAGTCTCCTCCCGACGATTCCGCGGAGAAGGCCCTGAAGGACGCCGACGACGATTTTGCCGCACTCGAACGAATCGCCGACTTGGAATCGGATACGGCGGACATCCCTCCAATACCGGAAGCAGAATCGTCGGGGTCGGCCGTCACCTACTCGGCCGACCCCGACGATCTGAAGGTGCGCCGCGTCTTCCCGGTCGGGAAAGCGCTCGTCGCGATCGTCATGACCGCGAGCCTCATCGCCGTGTCCTGGATGGGACTGCAAATCAAAAACCGCCGTGCCGCCGCCATGCGGCAAGAGGCGCATGAGACCGCAATCAGCGCATGCGACTCGGCCGAAGCGACACGCAAGACCATCCAGTCCGACCTGGACAGGACCACGGCCAAAGCCTCCAGACTATTGAAGGACACCAGTCGCGGCCAAGTCGCGGATCCCAAGACGCTTGATGCGTTGAATCGGCTCCTGGACGCAAAGACGTCCACCATCAAGGGTTCCTGCGCGCCCGACGCCGTCACATCCGACGTGGACAGGACCACTGCGGCGCTGCGCAGAACGACCAAAGAGCTCAAGAACCGTCTCACCGACCTCAAGACCGCGGCCAAGGCCGTCACCGACAGCAAACTCGACAAGACCGTGGACGACGCGAACGCGCTGTACAAGCAGACCGACGGCAAGGTGGCGGACGACAAGACCCGGGAGACCCTGCTGAAGGCGGTCAAGACCCGTGACGTGGACGCGATCGCGAAAGCCGTGAAAGAGGTCAACGAATCGAAGACGGCGAAGGAAAAGGCCGACGCGGAGGCGAAGGCCAAGGCAGAACAGGAAGCAGCCGCGGCTGCCGCCGCGCAGCAGCAGGCCCAGGCATCGCAATCCCAATCAGCTCCACAGCGGCAAACGCCCTCATATTCCCAAGGAAGTTCCGGTTCCGGTTCCGGATCCGGACGACGCCCGTCTTCGGGAGGCTCGTCGTCCTCCACCAATACGGGCGGAGCCTCGCCGGGATGGTCCGTGCCCACGCCATCAGACGGGGGCACCGGCTTGCCCGGCAGCGATCCGGGGTTGTGATTGGCTTCATGCCGCTGCCTTCCATTCTTTGGAGTGCCTGAGCGTGGATTTCGGTCTGGCGATGGTGGTTCCGGGCCATGCCTTGCGGCTGAGGAACGGGTGCAGTCCTCGCAGGTTGTAGATGCATTTGTCGTTGTCCAATTGCGCGAGCTCGTCGGGTGTGAGGAGTTCTCGTCCGGTGCGCTGGTAGTTGGTGGTATGGCTGCCGGACACGCCCTTCGAGTCGCTGGTGGTACAGATGTCGATGGTCTCCTTGCCGAGCAGCTTGCTGAGCCATTCAGTGGTGGACTGCTCGTTGCCGCCGAGGAACAGCACCGAGTCACAGTTGCCTACGATGGTCTCCCACGAGTCCTTGTACATCGTCTTGAGCTGGGCGATGGTCTGGAGGATGATACTGACGCTGACCTTGCGCGAGCGGATCGTGGCGATGAGCTTGTCGAAGTTGGGGATGCGTCCCACGTTGGCGAACTCATCGAGGAAGCAGTGCAATGGCGTGGCGAGGCATTCGCCGGGGTAGGTGCGGCAGCGGCGGATGATGCTGTCGAACAGGCATTGGTAGAAGATCGCGGCCAAAAAGTTGAATGTCGGGTCCTCGTCGGGCAGGGCGAGGAAGATGGCCGTCTTCCCGTTGGGATGCCTGTATCCGCCCTTGTGCTCGTCCGCGTATCCGCCGATCCGGTCGATACCGAGGTCGTCGTCGGAGAGGATCTCCCGGACCGGGCCGACTGTCAATGGGGCGAGACGCACGCCGAGGCTGATGATGATGCCCTTCTTGGTCTCTCCCGCGCCCTGGGTGAAGGGCCGGTACTGGCGGGCCGCGAACTTCAGGCCCTGGGCGAGACGCCATGCCTCGCGCAGGTCCGGGTCGTCGTGGTCCGCGTCCTCGCGTTCCCATTCGGCGCGGGTCTCCTCGTATATTTCAGTGGCGGTCCGGGCGACGGCGTCGACCTGGCTTTCCTTGGTCTCGTCCTGTTCGCTGGCTTCGAGCAGGTCGCGCATGTCGGCGACCGCGTTGAGGGTCTGGCCGGCGTCGATGTGCAGGCAGTCCTTGAGGATGTCGTCGGGCAGGTAGTAGACGAACGCGGTGAGCGCGGTCAGCAGGCTGCGTTCGGATTTGGTCCAGAAGTCGTCGGTCTGGTGCTCCTTGGGTGTGGAGCCGTTGGTGTTGTCCATGATGTTGGTGACCAGGCGCATGATCGCCACGTCGGGTTTCGTGGGGTCGATGTAGCGCATGGGGTTGAATTTCGTCTCGCTGGTCAGGTCCACCAGGTCGAGCTGTTTGACCGTATAGCCCATCTTCTCCAAGTCTCCGCCGGTCTTCGCGTAGAGCTCGCCCTTCGGGTCGGTGCAGGCGTAGTTCATGCTGCCCTTGAGGATGTTGGGGATGACGTGGGTGGCGGTCTTGCCGGATCCGGATCCGCCGATCACGGCGGTGTTGAGGTTGCGGCGCGTGGCCGGGGCGTCGAGGCTCAGGCCCTCGGTGGCCGTCATCTGGAGGTTCTGACGGGTGTCGTTGTCGGTGTATGGGGCCATCTCCCGGCTGGTGGACCAGCGTGCGGAGCCGTATTCCTCGCCGTCGCGCCAGTTGCGTTTCATGCTCCACCGGTAGAGGTGGAACAGGCCGACGGCGCACGCGCCGCCCAGTCCGCATAGGAGGCTGGTCCGGTCGAATCCCAGGGCGAGCGGATGCTGGAGCATGGTCGTCATGCCGTCCATGATCCGTTCGATGCTTTCGCCGGCGGCGAGGCCGGCCTGGACGCGGGCGGCCGCGAGGTCGGCGATCCAGAATCCCGCGAGGATGGTCAGTGTCTTGACGATGATTCCTCTTGCTTGTTCCATGATTGTTCCTTTCTATTGTTTTCTTTCGGCGAGGTTCTCCTTGAGCCTGGCGCGGAACCGGTCGTACAGCGTCTTCCTGCGTGGTGATCCTCCCGTCGGCCGGCTCCGTTTCGGCCTGGGCGTCGCCGCCGGCCGCTTCCGCGTCCTTCGGGGGTGGGAGGGCGTGACGGTGGTCATGCCGCCCGGCGTGACGTCGATGCTGAATGGCCGGCCGTCTGCCATGAGCGTGGACATGAGTCGGCCGACGTGGCCGTTGATGTCGATCCATTCGCCGTCGCCGGCCTTGTCCGGTCTGATGCCGCTGACGGTGGTGGTCCGTGTCATCGATTCCCGTCCGGTTCGTCATGGCTGGGATCGAACGCGAGGCTTGTGGCTTCGATGTCGATGCCTGATCCTTCGTCGCCCGCGGTGCCTTTGACCATGAGGCGGGATCCCTTGCGCGCGTGGTCGCGGATGTTCTCCGAATGCTCCCTGCCGCTGGCGTGGATGGTGATTTTCCTCGTGGCTGTTCCCATGGCCATGGTTTCAAGCAGCCAGTCTTCCGCGCTTCTGTTTTGCCGTGGGCTGCTGATGAGTGTGCCCTCGAACCAGATGATGGGTTCCGGCTGGTCGTTTGTTTCTGTTGTCATGCGTGTCTTCTGCTCCTTCGTATGGAATGAATGCGGGGTGGCGCGGAAAGCGCGCCACCCCGTGGCTAGAGAGGACTACAGTCTTGGCCCGTGACGCTTCGTCGTGGAATCGGCCTGTGCGGGCGCCTTGTGATCCGGTTCCGGCCGGTCACGGTCCAGGCTTTGGGTCGGCTGGGGCTCCTTCAACTGGTCAAGCTGGTGGAGCGTCCACGTGGACAGTTCACTGTCGTATGACGCGCGGTGAGGATCTCATCGCGGTTGTCCCAGACGATCTGGTCGGCCTGTTGTTGGGTGATGCCCGTCCAGTCGCCCTGCGCGTTGATGCGCATGAGCGGGTCCTTTTCGCGGGGTCCCATCCGCCCATCTCGCGTTTCTCCGCGATGTCCGCGGAGGTGAGGCCGTCTCCGGCGATCTGGACCACCTTGTCGGATGGGGTAGGCGAGGTAGGTGGCGATGTCGTTCTCGGGGTCGTGCGCGTTGACCTCGCCCACGATGCCGTGGAGGATTCTGACTGCGTCCTGGTCGGGGGATTCGTATCGTTCCAGGATGTGGCTCGCGCGCATGCAGGACGCCTTGCGGTGCTGCTCGTAGAGCACGGCCGGATCCTCATCGACCTTCGTCACGACGTATCCGGCGTTCTCCCTCGCCTTCATCGCCTGGTCGCGGTCGAAGGCGGTGCTCAGGTATGCGATGTGCCTGTCGGGGTCCCCGGGCTTCCGCCACCGGTAGGCGTATTCCTCCGGCGGCTGGTTCGCGGCCAGATGGCTCGTCCCGGCTGCGCGGGCCGTATGTAGGCCGCCCGCGCGTTCCCAGCCCTCCACCGCCTTGGCGAGTGTTTTCCCGGCGGCTGGGTCGGCCGGGTCGATGACGGTGTGTTCGCGGTCGGCCATGTCGTTGTCGTCGTATTGCCATTCCGCCTGTGGCCGGTTGGCGTAGGACACCTCGATCCGGCCGGCCAGACGGTCCGTGTCTTTCCATGCGGGGTTGTCGTGGAAGTCGATCTGCACGGCGCGTCCGTCCGTGAGCCTCGCTTCGAGGTAGTGGCCCATGGCGTTGCCGCCCTGGGTGACTTCGGTGACGTCGTGGTCCTGTTCGAGCAGTCGTCTGGCGTTTTCCGTTGTCAATGGCATTCCTGCGCTCCTTTCCTTGGTTTCCTGGTCTCTACTTTCCGTCTCCCGGGGTTCGTCGGGTTTGGACGTCAGCCGTTCGAGTCTGCCTGTTTTTGCCGGTACTCGTCCTCGTGGGCGAATGGTTCGGCCAGCGTCTCCTGCGCGGCGGCGAGTTCCCTTTCGGCGTCCGCCAGCCGTTCCGTGAGCTTGCCGGGGTCGGTGGCCATGTTCTTGACGATCCGGTCGAGCTGGCTGACGATGCTGGAA
>ENA-OQBV01001452-OQBV01001452.1-human-gut-metagenome-genome-assembly--contig:-NODE-1452-length-11619-cov-3.683867_pt1 | contig 11619 bp, 10 predicted proteins | sample MGYA00242750_ERZ504559 | MGnify/ENA primary metagenome ERZ504559 (study PRJEB26092, sample SAMD00036230) | human gut metagenome | host: Homo sapiens | study: EMG produced TPA metagenomics assembly of...
AAAACTACGAAGAGCCGAAAGCACAGACAACGACGTTGGTGGGACGGATGCTTGAGTGGATGGAGCAGTATAAGAAAAATGTGTTGAAGATAACCACTTATGAAAATTATTTGGGATATATTCGGACGCATGTGCAGGGGAGTGACATTGCCGATATCCCATTAGAAAAGCTTAGTACAAGTGCATTGCAGAAGTTTTACAATATGAAATTGAAAGGAACGGCACAAAGAAAGCAACTTTCAAGACGAACTGTGGAATATCTTCACACAATTATTGGGAGTGCACTGGAGCAGGCATATAAAAACGAGATGATCGCAAAGAATGTCAATGAATTTACTGTTTTACCGAAAAAAGAGGAAAAAGAAATTGAGCCGTTGACAATAGAAGATTTAGAGAAAGTTCTGAGAGTGGCGAAAGAAACAGATTTGTATTCGCTCATACTTTTAGAAGTTTTTAATGGAATGAGAAAAGGTGAAATTCTTGGTCTTCAATGGGAAAATGTTGACTTGGAAAAGAAGGTATTATGGGTACGGAAAAATTTATGCCGAGTTGAGAACAATGACGAAGAGGACGGCAGAAAGACAAAGCTGATTTTGTTAGAACCGAAAACGAAGAAAAGTATTCGTGAAATTCCGTTAAGTGAAGAAGTGGTAAAAGTATTGAAAATGCACAAAAGAAAACAGAATGAACAAAAAATGCTTTATCGGGACATTTATCAAGACAATGGTGTTGTATTTGCAAAGGCAGATGGAAGTTTTGAAGATCCACGAGAAGTCTTAAGACGTTTTCACAAAATTTTGAAGAAAGCAGGAGTAAGAAAGTGCAGATTCCATGATTTACGCCACACCTTTGCATCCATTTTGATAAATGAAGGGGAGTCGATGAAGGTAATCCAAGAACTACTAGGGCACTCAACAATTACAACAACAATGGATATATATTCGCATGTGACGAAGGAAACGAAAAAACGGTCGATTGAAATTTTGGAAAGAACCGTGGGAACAAAGATATCGTAGTTTCAGTAAATGAATTAAAACAGTAGAAAAGGAGCAAGATTATGAGTAGAAGAAAAAGACAAAGAGAATATTATGCACTGGCAGGATGCAACGCATATGGAGTTTACAACAATTATGACGAAGCATTGTTGTCTAAAACATATGTAAAAAAGGCGAACATTAAGAAATTCAGTAACTTTGAAGATGCAAAAGAATGGGCGGAAGAAAGATTTTATGAATTTCAAAATGGTTTCGAGATGGGTGCAATTGCAGAAATTAAGAGAACAAATTGGACGTATCATAAGAAAAAACGATAAGATTAGAAGATGTCAGGCTGAAAAAATCAGCCTGACGTTTTATGCCCGAATTATGGAATAGATTTTAAAGTGTAGATTATTGAAATGGAGTTTGCTATAATAGGAGAAGAAAGTGGAAGGAGATTAGATATGTATCTGAAAAGAAATGTATATAAACGTCTAATAGAATGGAAAAACAGTGTTGATCATAGTACCTTAGAGGTAAATGGAGCAAGACAGGTAGGAAAGACGTATCTAATAAATAAATTTGCGGATGAATATTTTAAGCAAAAGATTTATATCAATCTTTTTGAACTGAGTGGAAAGCAATTTTTGGAGTGCTACGAACAGGCAATAGCGTGGAAACCGGGAACAAAAAGACCGGAGCATCCCTTGCATGATGCATTTTTATTATATGAGCCATCATTTCAAGATACAGAAGACACAGTAATCATTATTGATGAGATACAGGAATCAGCAGAGATTTATAATCGAATTCGTGAATTTACAAGACAGTTTAAGTGTCGATTTATTGTGACAGGAAGTTATTTAGGAAGAGTGTATGATTCAGAGTTTCGGTTTTCCAGTGGAGATGTTACAAAACTGACAATTTATACACTTTCTTATGAAGAATTTTTAAGAGCGTTTGATGAGAGTCTCTATGAACAATATTGTGAATTGGCGATAGGAAAATGCGAGAAAGATATTTATGCTTCATTGAAACAGATTTACGATGTATACTGTCAGATCGGAGGATATCCCAAAGTAGTAGAAACTTATTTGAAGACAAAAAATATACAATTAGCACAGGGAGAATTGGTGAAGATTATAGATACATTCATCAACGAATCTATCCGATATTTTACAGATATTTTAGACAGCAGGGTATTTACAGAAATTTTTCTATCTGTGTGCAGAATATTGAACCGAGAGAAAAAAGGATTGGCAGAAGATAGCATTAGCGAAGAACTGCAGAAAATTGTGACAAGAGACTACTCTAGTAATATTTCAAAAGCAACTTGTAATCGTGCTATTAGCTGGTTATATTTTTCAGGAATCATTGGGTTCTGTGCTAAAATTTCTGAAATGGATATTTTGGAATTCAAACCAGCAAGCAGATGCTATTTTATGGATTTGGGAGTGGCTAATTACTATTTAAAATTAACAGGAACTGATTCAAGAGTATTGATGGGGACTTTGAATGAGAATTATGTATATATTAATTTAAAGAAACGTCAAGATTTTCCACCTGAAATTGCATTTGAAACGCCAGCTTTTGCAACATACAAAGGTGGTGAGATTGATTTTGTCGTACAATGTTTGAAAAATGATCTTAGATATTTGGTGGAAGTAAAAGCAGGAAAGGGAACTGCGGTTACAGCAACAAAAGCATTACAGAGTGGGAAAGCGAATAAGTTGCTGTACCTCAAGGGAGACACAAAAGGCGGAATTGATAAGAACATTGAGACGGTGCCAATTTATATGCTAGAGAGTTATGAATTTTAAATAAAAGAGAAAATATGTGCCGGACTGAGGGTGTCAGTCCAGCATTATAAGTTTATGAGATCCTTTTTTGAATGTATTGAATGAGAGTAGTTTTTGGAATCTTCCAATCCCGTCCTTCTTTGTAGGCTTTTAATTGATTGGAACGCACAATGCGATATGCTTGTGAAGAACCGATACGCAATGCTTCGGCAACTTCTTCAATCGTTAAAATATCATCATAACCTTCAAACATTTTGAGAATCCTCCTTAAATAGAATTTGCACTTCTGTATTCGGGTATTCGTTCCTTAGAAGCAGCTTTACTTTTTCGAGATAGGAAGTAAAGCGTGCTTTCGTCAAGGCAGGTACAGTTGGATAATAGCTGTACGCATTTACAGCAAAATGTATATGTGGGTGATTTGTTTTTTTACCATCATAGGCGTACATGATTTGAAAATGATCTTTGAAAATTTGGGCAATTTGATTTGCAAGTCCCAAAGAGAAATATTTATTGCTTGAGAAAAAACGTGAAGAAATGCAGAAGTGCCAAATGTTCTGATCTTCTTCCTGAGAAGAAAGAAAACAACTGATTTGAAATTGGTTTGCATAGTCTTGAACGATGTTTCCCCAAAAACCATATCCGCTTGGATTTTCTTTGGATGCAACGTAGCTAAAAGAGATTGTAAATGAAAACTTTGTATATCTTTATTTAGAGAAACTTGTAAGAGACAATAAAATTGCAGAGACAGCACTGGCATTTGAGGAGTGAAGGACAATGCATATACTAAGCCAATTATAATAAAATGTGTGTTACAGAAAATTATTCTGTACCGTATAAATACGAAAAGTAATAGTGTGAAAACGATAAGAAAAAGATGAGGAATGTGCATGAAATATAATGACGGTATTGGAAAGATAAAATATGGAGAAATACAATTTTTTTTTCCGTTTACGTTAAATACGACTATGTCTTATGAAGAAATACAACAGAAAATAGGAGATAGTCTAATCGCGTTAAAAAAGGATAATATTGAAGAAATAGAAAATGCTTTGGGGAATGCATTGAATGATATATGCAATAAAGTAGAGCGATTAAGTCAAGAGCAAGAATTGAATATAAAAGTTACGGAACTACAAAATACCAAAGAATCTTCGTATAAAATAGAAAGCAAAGATACATATATAAATTTATCTGAGGTAAATAATCCCCATAAATCAGGTATTCTGATGGAATTAAAACATAGAGAGCTAGAAGCATTAAAACAAAGAACAAGTTTTTTGGAGAAAGAAAATAATATTTTCCAAAATATTTATGGTAGAAAATTTTTAGAGGAACATAAGAGGATTGTGCTGTTACCATTTAAAATTACACTTTGTAATGAAATGGTGGTTTGGGCTCAGGTTATTTTATATTTGTTTGCAAATAAAATGATCATTTTAAAAATAGAATTGCCGCTATTAAATGTTGACATTACTCCATTTTTAAAAAATCAAATTGATTTATTTGTAACTAAAATAGAAAATAACTGGTTAGATGGGGCATCAACTTCTTGTAAAAGAATATCAGAAATACCAGAGATGTATTTAAAAACAATCGGTGAAGAAACGAAAAGTGATGTAATAAAGTATAATTTAGATTTTAGACATATAGTGTTGGCTGATTTTGAAGGTATGCCTAAATATATGAATAACTTATCAAATCAATTGCAAGAAGAACTTTATCGCATTATATGTGCACCTGTTCCTGAGAGAAAAAATATTTCTTGTCTCAAAGAGGCAAAGGAATATATAGAAGCTAATTCATTTGGAAAGCAAGATATAAGATATATTGTAAAAACAACAGGAGGATGCCTTTCTTTTATAGATTGTGGTTGTATAAATGAATATAAATTAGCATTTTTGAAGAAAACAGGATATGAGGTACAAGATGAATGGGATTACTATTACGTATGCAATAGCATAGTTAGAGAGTTACAAATCAATTCAGAACTGGCATTAATTGTGGTTATGCTGAAAAAAATTAATGCAAGTGCAGATTTTTACCAAAAAGAGTCATATCTACGGGATCTTTATGAGATAAGAAATAATTATAATTGGAATAAAATTTTTATAAGTGGATTGCAAGAAGGATGCTATGGTTCGGTATCTGAGCAAATAGAATTTTTCCAAAAACATATGCAATATTATTTAATGCCTGATTTAATGCAGGAAAAACAAGTAGCAATAAATAACTTGATAGAAAAGAAAGTTCAAAATGAAAAGGAAAGACTGCAGAATGGGTTAGCTCTCAGTGGCTTGTTTTTTTCGATAATATTTGGACTACCTGCCATATGTGAAACATTTGTTATTATTCGAAAAATCATGTACTTTGTAAGAGGGGACATTCCATATATTACTATAGAAAATATTAGTGTAATAACGTGGATGGTAGTTGTCGTAATTATAGGCAGGAAGTTATATAAGAAAAAATAGCTGTCTTTAAAAGGGTAAAGAAATAATTAGAGAAATTAGCAGAACAAACCTGTTTCGAAGTATAGAAAAAGGATGGGCGATTTCCAAATTCCAAAATAGAATCGCAGAATACATTATAATGCCAAGAGATTGCTTGCTAATTTGATTGTAAATTGATTGCAGCAACTACATCAACGACTACAGCAACGTCTGAAAAATAGGTGGAAATAAAAGAAAATAATGGGCGGTTGATGTAGTAAAAACATTAAAAAAGAGCGGAAAATAGAGGGGAAAAGGCTATTTCTAAGACTTAGGATCTAGTGGGAGACTGTGCAGGTTCGATTCCTGTCATCCGCAGTATAGAAGTCGTGATTCTTGAGAAATCAAGGGTTGCGGCTTTTTTCGTGTGTGGAATTATATTTTAAGATAGATATTTTTTGGGGATAGTGGGAACAGATAAAGAGACCCTTGGAGGAAATGCGAATGAGAAATTTGTATATTTGTTACAGAACATTCCCTATAAAAAGGAAAGGGCCGGTCTTTCGACCGGCGTTATGAAAAAAGAAACTTAAAGGTTTTATCCTTTATTCATATACTATAATACTATGAAAATGTGATAAAAGTGTGTTTAAAAAATGACATCTTTGTTAACGAAGTTAAAAAAATGACAATTTATTCATGAACAGGCGTTATAATTATAAGACGATAACGTGCGGTTTCTGACATTATTGTAAGATTAGATAATTTTTCTTTTTTTTCCATGTGGAAGCCTTTATAATGGGAATGAGGTGAAACAGATGGAGGGAAAGATAACAGTCTTTATAGTGGAAGATGATGAAGCATTGGCAAAAGAACTGAAAAGTTATCTGATGCGATGGAATTATGATGCGGTTGTGGCAAAAGAGTTTGAGAGGATCAGCGAAGAATTTCAGGATTGCAGACCGCATATTGTATTGCTGGATGTGAATCTTCCTTATTATGATGGGTTTTATTGGTGCAGGAAAATTCGGGAACAATCAGAGGTTCCAATTGTGTTCGTGAGCAGCAGAAGCAATGATGCAGACAAAATCATGGGAATTGCACAAGGGGGCGACGATTATATCGAAAAACCATTTCATTTGGAGCTTTTGAGGGCAAAAGTTGATGCAGTATTACGGCGGGCGTATGAATATAAAGTAAAAGATAAAATTTGTGTTTTGAAGGATCTTTACTATGATGTGGACAGCCAGACGTTATTGTTTCAATCTGAAAAAATAGAATTGACGAAGATGGAGAACAGGATTCTTGTAAAATTGCTGGAGGAAAAAAGCAAGGTTGTGACCAGAGAAGAACTGATGATGGAGCTGTGGAATACGGATGAGTATGTGTCTGATGGAACTTTGACGACCATTGTAAGCCGTCTTCGTGCGAAACTCAAAGCCAATTGTAATGATGATGTGATACACACAAAAAAGGGAGTGGGGTATTTTATCGAATGATGTGGTATTTGAAGAAGAATCGAAAGATGTTCCTTCTGCTCTTGGCTGTCATTCTTGCATACAACTTATATTTTGGTCTGCTTTTTGCAGATGTAGATAGAGAGAATCTTTTTTATCTGGATATGTTAATTGGGATTGCCTTGATGAGTTTTGTGGTCGTAGATTATAGGCAGCAGGCGCAAAAAAGGCGACAAGTTAAGGAACTGCTTGAGGTGGAGGATGTTATTTATTCGGAGCTTTCGGAGTTTGAAAACAGAGAAATTGTGATTCATGATGTGGAGGTTCTGAAAGGACAGCTGGATGAGCAGTTTGAAATGAATTGCAATCTGCAGGATTACATTACAAAATGGTGTCATGAGGTGAAGCTACCTCTTGCTGCCCTGCTTTTGATGAATGAAAAAATTGAGGATAGTGTACAGAAAAAGGCGATGAAGGAGCAATTGGAGCGAATCCGTCAGCTGTTGAACGGAGCGCTGATTGGAAGTCGTGTACAAAGTACGATGTACGATTTGCAGATCGGAAAGACAAGTTTGAGTCAATGTGTGCGTGCCTCTGTTAAAAACAATCAGTTTTTCCTGATTCAGAATCGGTTTGAGATGGAAGTGTCGGTGCCTGAACTTACAGTGTACACAGATAAAGAGTGGTTGATTTATGTCCTGGATCAGATTATCGGTAATGCAATCAAGTATACATCCGAATGTCCGAGACTTTCTATCTGGGGAGAGTCAGAGGAGGATGTGACACGGCTTTATATAGAAGACAATGGTGAAGGAATCAAGGATAGTGATTTGAAAAATGTATTTGAGAAGGGCTTTACCGGAAGTAACCATCATAACGGAAAATATAAATCTACCGGAATGGGTTTATATTTGGCGCATTTGATTATGAAAAAACTTGGACATACGATTACGGTGGAGAGTGAATTTGGCTGTTTCACGAGAGTGATACTGGGGTTTCGGGATAACAGAGACTATTTTCAGCTCTGACATTACAATTTTTGTAATGTTAGGGCTGTTTTTGTAATGTGGATGTAAGGACAAAAGAGCAGAACTTTTCGTATAATATTGCTTGTAAAGGAGGTCGAAATATGGAAGGTAAAGTATTAGAAGTAAACAATCTGACAAAGACATATGGCTCGAAAGGTTTTCAGACAAAGGTGTTGAAGGGAATCAGTCTCAGCATATGTGAGCGTGATTTTATTGCGATTATGGGACCGAGTGGCTCCGGAAAAACAACGCTTTTGAATATGCTGTCGACCATTGATAAGCCAACGCATGGTTCGGTGATCTTAGATGGGAAGGACATTACAAAAATTCACAATAAAGAGTTATCTAAGATACGGCGGGATAAGGTGGGATTTATTTTTCAAGATTATAATCTGTTAGACACGATGAGTCTTCAGGATAACATTGCACTGCCATTGTCATTGAATGGAGTTCCTGCATCAGAATGTATTCAACGGACAAGGCAGATGGGGGCGATGTTTGGATTGAAAGAGCATTTGGAGAAATATCCGTATCAATTGTCAGGAGGGGAAAAACAAAGAGGGGCAGCGTGCCGGGCGTTGATTACAAATCCCAAAATCCTTTTTGCAGACGAACCGACAGGGGCGTTGGATTCGAGATCGAGTAAAGAGCTGCTAGAATGTCTGCGTACTGTGAACGAGAAGGAAAAGGCGGCTATTTTGATGGTTACACACGATGCGTTTACAGCCTCTTATGCGAAGGAAGTTTATATTCTAAGCGATGGTGTCATTAAATGTAAGATTAACCGGGGAAAAGACAGGAAAGAATTCTACGACCGTATCATTGACATGCAGGTGTCTATGGGAGGGGATTTTTCATGAGTATGTGGAAACTGGCGTTCAAAAATTTCAAAGAAAGTCTGAAAAACTATCTTTCACTCATGGTATCATTGGCGTTCACGGTTCTGATTTTTCTGAATTTTCAAAATGTGATTGATTCGGGGATTCTGGATGGACTTGGAAAAACAAATCGAGAAAATGCAGAGTTCGTCATTCAGGCAGTCACGTTTGTATTAATTTGTTTTATGCTATTTTTTATATGGTATTCCACGAGTGTATTTCTTACAAAAAAGAAAAAGGAAATTGGAATTTATGCATTTATAGGATTGACGAATCAAAAAATCGGGAAGTTATATATGATAGAGACTTCGATGACAGGACTTTTATCACTGGCGCTTGGACTTGGAGTCGGCACATTGACAGCGCGTCTTTTCCAAATGATTATGATGAAGTTATCTGACATTACGGTGGAGGTTTTTAACAGTATTTCGCTCAAATCAATCTTGACAGTTTCTGCCTGTTACGTGGCCATATATGTGATTTTTGCGGTCAAAGGCTATGCCAATATCGTGAGAAGCAGTGTGTTGGAGATGATTTCTGCCAGCAGAAAAAATGAGTATGTCAGACAGCATCCGGTAATTCTGCTTGTAAAAACAGTTCTCGGAGTTGCCGCGCTTTCAACAGGATATTACCTGGCGATTGTCAAAGGTGGAATGGAAGTATTTAGAAATACATTATCCGCAGTTGTGTTTGTTACGATTGGAGTGTACCTTGTGTTTGGTGGTTTGATTCCGATTATTTTTCAGGGTATTACAAAGAGAAAATCATTTCTTTATAAAAAACAGAGAACGCTTTGGGTGAATAATATCGTATTCCGCATGAAGAGAAATTATCGGACATATGCAATTGTATCTGTTTTAATGTTGTGTTCAGTTACCGCACTGGCAGCAGGATTTGCGATGAAAGAGCGATATGACGGGATGATACACTTCAGAAATACTTACACATATCAGGTGCTAAGTACAAGTGCGGGGAAATACAAAGAGTTTGAAAAATTAATTCAAAAGGATAACGATATTGCATATGGAACAGAGGTGTCTATGATTCAATTGGAACAATCCGAAATCAAGGCAAGGTGGAAATCCACTGGGTATGCAGTTTTACCGTATTCCAAAGTGAAAGAGGCGGCAAAAGAAGCAAATCTAAAATTTAATCTGAAGGAGCCGAAGGATGACGAATATATCAATGTAGATAAGTTGGTACTGCTGTCATTGATTACGGATAGGAAAGAGGACGCTATAGAGATTCATGATAAGACCTATGAATGTGCAGATGTGACCACGGAGCCGTATCTTGGATATTTGCAGGAAATGACAGAATTTTATCTTGTCAATAATCATGAATATGAACGTCTGAAAAATATTGGCGAAGAAGTTTATGTGTATAATTATAGAATTAAAGATGTAAAAAATTTTGAGGCTTCTGTGGCGGCGCTGCAAGGGAGCGCAGATTGTGCAGGATTGATTAAAATTGATCCTGATGATCAGGAAGCAAGCTGGATTCAGATTATTTATTCGGTGTGTATTTTCATGTTTATGGTATTCATACTTGCGAGTGGAAGTATTATTTTTGTGAAGATTTATAATGATGCATTTGAAGAACGGGAACGATATGTTATCTTGAACAAAATCGGCGTGGGCAGCAGAACTGTAAAAAAAGAAATTGCGTGTGAACTTCGGTTTGCCTATTTGTCACCGTTCCTTGTGATGGCGATATCCTCTTATTTTTCTGTGAAAGCATTAGGAAATATGATGCGCACAGAACTACTTGAAATTAACATTTTAAGTGTAGTGATCATAGGAATTTTCTTCCTTATATGCTATCTGTTCTCAGTGTCGGTCTACATGAAAAATATAAAAATGAAGTAGATATTGCCTACCTATCTGCAACATGTTAAACTAAGAGTAGTAATATACTCTAGGACATAACTAACAGGAGAGAGCAGATATGAAGAACGGAATGGAAAATGCCGTTTGGCAGATGAAACAAAAAGAAGAGGGCGGATTGAATTATATTTACTCCCAGACGTATAACTTTATCTATCTACGTGCGAAAAGTATTTTGAAAAATGAGGAAGATATCAAGCTGTTTATGCAGACGGTGTATGTGGATTTGTATCGGTCCGCAGATGAGATACAGCTGGATAATTTGTATGAATGGCTCGGAAAGCATGTGTATCGGCTTGGATGCGAGCATTTTAAAAAGAGAAAAGAAAGAGAAGCGGCTTTTGTGGAGATGGAAGAGGAGGAGCTGAATCCGAAGCAAAAGCAGCATCTGAATGAGAATCTAGATGTTATCAGCAAAAGTTTGGAGCAGCTTCCGGATTTGTATCAGGCAACTCTGTTTGCATTTTATTTTGATTATTTGAAAATGGATGAGATTGCGGACCTGATGGACTGTAGTGTGGGCGTGATCATTAACCGATTGAATTATACAAGAAAATATTTCAAAAAAGCGATAGAGAATGCATGGGAAGAGCGTGGTGAGAGCACGGAAGGCTGCGATACATTTTCTGTGGAGGCGGTTTGTCTAGCACTTCGCAAATGGGGAGTTGAACATTGCCTTGGTATAACAAGTGCGCAAAATATATATTATAATATCTGCAAGGCACTTGAGCTGCACGGACATTCATATTTTCTCTGAGACGGAAAAGAATTTTGCAGGTGTGAAAAAGACGGTTGTCTATTATAAAGCAGATGATTGGAATCCGATACAGGAAGAGATCATTGCGCATGAGAAAAAGAAAAGACTGGATAAAAAGATTGCTGTCTGTCTGGCAGGAGCAGCAGTAGTGTTTGCGATTGTCGCAGTAGTGATTGCCGTGGTGGCGAATCGACCGGAAAAGAAAAAGCCGTCATCAGAAAAGCCGAAAGTGACGGAAGAACAGAAAAGTTCCCCAAAAAGAGGAGCAAAAACAGGAAGATACGGATACGAAGAACCCGGAAGAACAGACGAATGGAACAGTAGACGAACCGGTAAGTGAGCCGACAGAGACAGATTATATTTTCCCGAATAGTGGGACAACAGAACTGACAAGAGAAGAGGTTCAAG